>OLNN01001200.1_pt1 | contig 22421 bp, 24 predicted proteins | sample 1672141 | NCBI WGS metagenome assembly OLNN01 (sample SAMEA3136652, study PRJEB25190) | human gut metagenome | biome: human gut; feature: human-associated habitat; material: faeces | place: Austria | collected 2013 | reverse complement strand
CACCAGCACGGCCTGCTGGCGGCTGCACCGGTATTTTGCGATGTCCCGGGCGTGGTACCGGGGCACCGACTCGGATTTATAGCTGCCCTCCTGCTCCTCGTCCAGAATAATGATACCCAGCTGGGGCAGTGGCGCAAACACGGCAGAGCGGGTGCCGATGACCACCCGGGCATCGCCGGTTTTGGCCCGCTTCCACTCGTCGTACCGGGCGCCGGCCGGGAGCGAGCTGTGGAGCACGGCCACCTGCTCGCCGAACTGGGCCCGGAAAATCCGCAGCATCTGGGGAGTCAGGGCGATCTCGGGAACCAGCACCATGGCCTGCCGGCCCATCTCCAGCACCCGGTGAATCAGGTGGATGTAGACGGCGGTTTTCCCACTGCCAGTCACGCCGTACAGCAGAGCGCACCCGGCCTGTCCCAGCAGGGCGGAGATGCCCTGAAAGGCCCGGGTCTGCTCCTCGTTGAGCTGGGGAATGGGCGCGGGCAGCACCGGCACGCTGTCCACCTGGCGATAGCACTCCCGCTGGCTCAGCCGCACAATGCCCTTGGACTCCAGGGCGTAGAGCACCGACCGTTTCGCGCCGGTAAAGTAGTCGATCTCCTTGGCGGAGGCCACGGGAAACTGGTCCAGAAAGCGGATCACCGCCTGCTGGGCCTTAGCGCGGCTACCGGCGGCCTCCAGGGCCTCGTCCAGCGGCAGGATCAGCTCGGCCACGGTCTCCGTTTTATCGCCCACGCCCCGGGACACGTCGGTCTGTAGCGCCACAACCTTCTTTTCCTGAAGGGAGCGCAGAACTGGTCCCGGCGAGGCCGGCGCAAAGGCCTCATACAGCTTGCCCCGCTCCAGGCTTCTTCCGTTGTAGAAGAGCAGGTCCAGCAGCTGTTTTTCCCGTTTTGCGCTGCCGGCCGCCCGGTACGCCTCCTCTTCGGTGACCTCGCTGGGCACATAGTAGCTGTCCCGCAGGGAGAAGTACAGTCCCGCCGGCAGCATGGCCTTGACCGCCTCATAGACGGTGCAGAAGTAGCGCTCCCGCATCCACAGGGCCAGCTGAATGCCCTCCTGATCCAGCACCGGACGGTCGTCCAGCACCGAAAGAATGGGCTTGCAGCCCTTGGGCGGTGTGCCCTGTTCTATGGCCAGGAGCAATCCCTCTGTATGGCGGTTGCCCCTGCCAAAGGGTACCATGACCCGCACTCCGGGCACAGCCTGTTGGGCGAAGGGCTCCGGAATCCGGTAGGTATAGGGTTTGTCGATGGCAAATCCAGCGGCGGAGACAGCGATTTTCCCCAGCAGTACCTCATCCAACTTCCGCGCCTCTCCTTTCTCTCCCGCTTCCGGATACGGACAAAGGCAAGAAGCCGGAGCAGCCCCGACCGCTTGCCTCTCTTCCCATTACAGCTCCTCTTTCGAATCCATCTGGTCCGGCACCAGGGTACCTGCGTTGGCCTCTTCCAGCGCGATGGTCACTGGCTTTTCGGTCAGCGGGACGTTGGCCGCATCCGCCTCACCGGACAGCTGGCGCGCCCGGTGGGCCACTAGGTTCACCAGCTCGTAGCGGCTGGAAATGTTGCCCAAAAGCTTGTCAATCGGATATAATTTCATGGTTGCCTCAACCTCCCTGTTTCAGATGCCAATCTTATCCACCCGGCAGCGCTCTGCCGCCAGGATGGCGAGAATTTCGTTGGCCGCGTTTTCCACAGAATCATTGACCACGAGATAGTCGTAGTTTGGGATTTCCTTCATCTCCTCGTGGGCCCGCTGGAGCCGGCCCTGGATCACCTCGTCGCTCTCAGTCCGGCGGCCGTACAGCCGGCGCTCCAGCTCCTCGATGGAGGGAGGGACGACAAAAATCAGCGCCGCGCCCTGATTTTTCCGGCGCACATTTCCGCCGCCCTCCACCTCGATATCCAGCACGACGTCGATGCCGTCAGCCAGCTTCTCCTGGATGACCTTCTGGGACGTGCCGTAGTAGTGTCCCTGATAGCGGGTGTACTCCAGCAGCTCGTCGGCCTGAATCATCCGCTCAAACTCCGCCTCGTCCACAAAGTGGTAGTTCACGCCGTCCTGCTCACCGGCCCGGGGATCCCGGGTGGTGTAGGACACGGAGAAATACAGGCGGTCCCGCCGGTGCATGACCTCTGCGATTACGGTACTCTTCCCGACACCGGAGGGACCTGAGATAACAATCAGCTGGCCGTTTTTTCTGCGTTTAATCACGGTGACTCTCCTCCTCTTCCGCAACTTCTTTCCCGTTCAGTCTGGCCGCCACCGTGTCCGGCTGGATGGCGGATAAAATGATGTGATCGGAATCCATAATGACCACGGAGCGGGTCTTTCTGCCGTAGGTGGCGTCGATGAGCACACCCCGGTCCCGCCCTTCCTGAATCATCCGCTTGATGGGCGCGGAGTCTGGGCTGACGATGGCGATGAGCCGGTCCGTAGACACCATGTTTCCAAAACCAATGTTCAATAATTTCACAGATTACGCGCTCCTGTCACTCGATATTCTGAACCTGTTCCCGTATTTTCTCAATTTCCGCTTTCATGTTCACGACGATGGTGGAGATCTCCAGGTCGTTGCACTTGGAGCCGATGGTGTTGGTCTCCCGGTTCATCTCCTGGATCAGGAAGTCCAGCTTCCGGCCGATGGGACTGCCCTCCGCCAGCATGCCGCGGAACTGGTCGATGTGGCTGCGCAGGCGAACGGTCTCCTCGTCCACCGCCACCTTGTCGGCGAAGATGGCCGCCTCGGTGAGGACCCGGGCCTCGTCCACCTGGCGGTCCTCCAGGACCTCCTGGAGCTTGGCGGTGAGTCTGGCCCGGTACTCCGCCACGGTCTGAGGAGAGCGCTGCTCCACCTGGCCGGTGTAGCCCTCCAGCGTATCCAGACGGCCCAGCAGGTCCTCGGCCAGCTTTTCGCCCTCTCTGATCCGCATGCTGTCAAAGTCGGCCAGCGCGCCCTCGGCGGCCAGATGGATGTCTGCCGCCAGCTCCTCCAGATCCTCCGGGACCTTATCCACCCGGAACACGTCGGGGAACCGGGACAGCAGTCCCACCGACAGTTCCCCGGGCAGCTGGAAGGTATCCGCCATGGTCCGCAGCGCCGAGAGGTACCCGGCCGCCACCGACTGGTTCAGGGTCACGGAGACCGCGTCCTCCGAGGTGTTTTCGATGTTGATATAGACGTCCACTTTTCCCCGGGAAATGGTCTGCTTCACCCTGCGCTGGACACCGTCCTCGGCGCAGATATACACCCGCGGCAGCCGCACATTGCAGTCCAGGTAGCGGTTGTTGACGCTCTTCACTTCCACCGCCAGGGTACGGCCATGGGCAGCGTACTCGTGTCTGCCATAGCCGGTCATACTTTTAATCAAGGTAACTCCTCCATACTCTTCTCTTTTTACCGGTTCACTGGCCCTAGCTGAGGGTGACGGGAACCTCGTAGGTGCCAACTACACCGACCTCGGTAAATCCCCGCACGATCACCTTGGCGGGCACAGTATAGGTGCCGTAGGAGTCATCGTCCAGCTCGCTGAGGTCCACCTGAACCGTAATATCACTGCCGACCAGCAGCTCCAGCACCTTTTTCTGCCCCCGGACCCGCACCTCCAGGGAGTGGGTCTGCAGGGTAGCCGTTTTGGTTTTGGGCACGTTGATCAGCTCAAAATTGCTCGTCTTTCGCTTCACCGTCGTCAGCTCAGGCAGCGTCACGCTGACCTCCGCCGACTCCTCGCCGCTCTGGCAGGAGACGCCCTCGGGCAGGTCCAGGTCGAAGGTCAACTTGTCCGACGTGATCACCTGGGCCAGATCCACCGTTCCCAGGTTCCACTCGTCCAAGGCGTCCAGGGCCTCATCGGTGATGGTTTCCGGTTCGATGGTGTAGCTGACGTCCTCCGCCGTCGCCCCGCCGCCGTCCTTGATCTTGACGGTGAGGGGCAGCTTTTTGACCCGCCGGACGATCAGGGTCACATCCATCTCCTCGTGGGACAGGTTGAGCCGGTCGCTCTTGATGGCGTGGCCTTCCTTATCCACCAGGGTCACGGGCACGGTCCCCGTCCAGTCCCGGGTGAGCTCGGTCTGGTCCACGGTGACCACCGCGTGATCAATCTGACTGACCACGGACTCATCCCCGCTGACGTTGATCAGCCGGTACTCCAGCTCAAAGCCGTCCTGCATGTAGCCGTCGCTGACCGAACCGGTGAACTCGCCCCTGACCGAAAAGGCCTTGGTACTGGCCTGGACCACGGACACGTCAATGGTGGTGACGCTGCGGGAGCGGATTTTCACGCTTCCGCCCACGATGGAGTTGGGAAAGGAGACGGTGTACTCCAGGCTCTGCTGGCCGGGACTGGTGACCTGGGAGGCGGCGTCCACGGTGACGGTGACGTTGTTGCGGTTGAGCTGAGAAACCACGCTGCGCTGTCCGCTGAGCTTCAGGGTCACCGTGGCCTCCGAGCCCTCCTCGATCATGAGGCCCTTGCTCTCCAGCTCATCCAGTCCCTCATAGGTCACCGGGATGTTGCGCACCTTGACGTAGATATCCGGCTCCACGGTGAGGTCCACAAAGAACCAGCAGATCACCGCGCAGAGGATGGAGAGGGCGATATAAAACCCCTTGCTGTTTTTCACCTTATCCCACATCGTCCGAATCTCCTTTTTTGCTGTTGCGGACGGAATCGACCAGCCCCTTGAAGCTCAGATTCCACTTCTTGGGGTTCTCCTCCTCGGTGGTCAGGAGCTCGTTTTTCAGGAGGCGGGACAGGGTCTCCGGCGCCAGATGCCGCTTCAAAACTCCGTTGACCGCCACCGAGATGGAGCCGGTCTCCTCGGAGCAGATCACCGCCACCGCGTCCGTGTGCTCGGTCACGCCGATGCCGGCCCGGTGACGCATGCCCAGCTCTCGGCTGATGTTGGTGTTGCTGGACAGGGGCAGCATACAGCCCGCGCCGGCCACCCGTCCGTTCCGGACCAGCACCGCGCCGTCGTGCATGGGCGCCTTGGGCCAGAAGATGTTCTTCAGCAGCTCGCTGGAGACCGCCGCGTCCAGCACGGTGCCCGATTTGAGGCTGGTGTCCAGAATGCTGTTGCGCTCGAACACCAGCAGGGCCCCGATCTTATCCTTGGACATGGCGGCGTAGGCGTCCACGGTCTCGTCGATGGCGGACTCCAGCTCAGTCCCCGGCGGTGGCGCACTGTGCACCGACAGGCCGAAGCGACCGCTGCCCACCTTCTCCAGAAAGTGGCGGATCTCCGGCTGGAACACCACCACCAGCGCCAGAAAGCCCAGCTCTACCGTCTTGGTGAGGATATAGTTGAGCACGTGCAGGTTGAGGACGTTGGCCAGCCACAGCATGGCGATGACCAGCACGATCCCCCGCAGCACCTGTCCGGCCCGGGTCTCCCTGGCGAACTGAAAGATCTTGTAAAAAATATAGGAGATAATGGCGATGTCGATCAGATCGGTAATCTTAATGGTTTGAAGGTAGTTGAGCGCCTGTTGAATCCAGTCCAGGAATGCGTCCATATCTCTCACTTCCACAGAAAAAGCACCGAATTGGCACTTTTGAATAATCATCTTATTATACTGCAACCGGCGATAAATGGCAAGAATCTAAAGGCGGCCTTTTACCGAAAAGAGCGCACCAGTCTGGCCAGCCGGTCCATCTCCCCCTCCGTATTGAAGGCGGAGACACTGACCCGGACCGTGCCAGTATCCAGGGTCCCCGCGTGGCGGTGAGCCAGGGGCGCGCAGTGGAGTCCGGTGCGCACGGCGATGCCGGCCTTCCCCAGCCGCTGGCCGATCTCCTCGCAGTCCATGTCCCGGATGCGGAAGGAGAGCACGCCGGTCTGCCAGGCAGGATCCTCCGCCTGAAAGAGCTCCACGTTTTCCAACTGCCGCAGCTGGCGGCACAGCCGCTGGATCAGCCGCCGCTCATGGCTCAGAATGCGATCTGTCCCCAGCCGGCGCACAAAGCGCAGTCCCTCCAGGAGACCGGCGATGCCCGGCACATTCCCGGTGCCCGCTTCCAGCCGGTCGGGCAGAAAGTCCGGCATCTCCTGCTCGATGGAGCGGCTGCCCGTCCCGCCGAAGAGCAGCGGTCTGGGCTCCGCCCGGGCCCCGCAGAGCAGGATCCCGGTGCCCTGGGGCCCGTACAGTCCCTTGTGGCCCGGCATGGCCACGTACTCCGCGCCCCAGCCCTGGACGGACACCGGCAGACAGCCCGCCGCCTGGGAGGCGTCCACGATCAGCGGGACCCGGGCCTGGCGGCACAGTTCCGCGATCTCCTCCATGGGCAGGCGGTATCCGAACACATTGGACACGTAGTTGCAGATGGCCACGTCCGCCCGGCCCAGCAGACTGCGGAAGGAGGCAATCATGGCCTCCGGCTGGAAGAGCGGGCCCTCGGCGATCAGGACGGTGATATCCGGGATGGCCTTCACGCACCGGGTGACGGCGTTGTGCTCGTAGCAGGACAGAAGCACGGTCATCCCCGGCCGCACCAGGGTGCGGATGGCGGTGTTGAGGGCCATGGTGGCGTTGGCGGTAAAGACCACCTGATCCGGCGCTGCGGCGTCAAAAAAAGCGGCGGCGGTCTCCCGGCACGTAAACAGCAGTGCCGCCGCACCCATCGCCGCCGGATAGCCGCCCCGTCCCGGGCTGGCGAACCGGGTCATCGCCCGCGCCACTGCCCGAGGCACCGTCTGAGGCTTTTGCAGGGTCGTCGCCGCACTGTCCAGATAAATCATAACGAAACCTCTCGGTAACTTCCGTCACCTGAGGCGGAATAGACACTGACCGGAGTTAATCCGGCCCGGTTCAATGCTGTCGCAGCATCGGTCAGCCGTTTGTGGGTAATCTTAACCGCGTAGCTGCACCCACTGGCGGACACCCCGGTGGGAGAACGCACAAGGGTGGCCGGAATGCCGCTGTGCTCCAGCGCAGCGACGGTTCTCTGGGCGTAGGTTAAGGAACGGCAGACGATCAGATAGAAATTCATCCGAATCACTCCCTTCATGACACTATATGCCGCGTCGAAAAAAGGGGTGAACAGACGAAACGCTGTGAAGTCACCCTCACAGCGTTGACATATCTCGGAAAATGCAAGCAGTTTCCCATGTTTGACCACATTACACCCAGCCGGTGAACCGCTCCACCAGAGCGATGGCCTGAGCGGCGATCCCGGCGCCGGACCCGGTAAAGCCCAGGCCCTCCTCAGTGGTGGCCTTGACATTGACCGCGTCCTCCGGAAGCTCCAGACACCGGGCGATCTTGTCCCGCATCTCGGGAATGTAAGGCGCCAGCTTGGGCCGCTCCGCCACCACGGTGGCGTCCACGTTCACCGGACGATAGCCCTCTCTGCGCAGGGCCTGCACCGTTTTCTCCAGCAGAATCAGGCTGGAAATCCCTTTATACTGGGGATCGCTGTCCGGGAACAGCCTGCCGATGTCGCCCAGTCCGGCGGCGCCCAGCAGCGCGTCCATAATCGCGTGGACCAGGACGTCTGCGTCCGAGTGGCCCAGCAGTCCCTTCTCCCAGGGGATCTCCACGCCGCCCAGAATCAGCGGACGGCCCTCTGCCAGCCGGTGGACGTCGTAGCCCTGACCAATTCTCAGGTTTGTATCTACCATTGTAAGAGCGCCTCCCCAATCGCCAGATCGACCGGCGTTGTAATTTTGATATTCTCATACGAGCCTTCCACCAGCGCCACCTGTTTGCCCAGCCGTTCGGCGGCGGAGCAGTCGTCGGTCAGCTCCACACCCTCCTGGATGCAGGTGTACAGGGCCGCGGAGATAAAGTCCGCCTGAAAGACCTGAGGCGTCTGCACCGCGTACAGGGTGCTGCGGTCCAGGGTCTCCAGGACAACCCCCTGCTCCGCACGCTTTATCGTGTCCTTCACCGGCACCGCCGGCGCGGCGGCACCGGTCTCTGCGGCGGCGCGCAGCACCCGGTCCAGCAGCTCCGGTGAGACGAAGGGCCGGGCGCCGTCGTGGATGGCGGCCAGCTCCGCCTGATCGGAGATGGCCAGCAGGCCCAGCCGCACCGATTCCGCCCGGGTCGCGCCTCCTTTGACCACCGCCTTGGCCTTCTCAATGCCAAAGGTGCGGCAGAGCTTGCCCACCGGGACGCACAGATCGGAGCGGGTCACCACCACGATCTCATCGATCCGCGGGCACTGCTCCAGGGCCAGCAGGGTCCGTGCCAGGACCGGCATTCCGCCCAGGTCCGCCAGGATCTTGTCGATCCCCTCCATTCTCCGGGCGGAGCCCGCTGCGGCCACTACCGCCGCGCAATAGGGGTGATCCGCCTTTGCCCGCTGTCTGAATCGTGAAAATAGTCCTGCCATCGTCTCACTCCTTGCAACGGGGCCGGAGCTCCTGTCCCACGGTCCCCTTCTGTTCTATTCCGGCTGCGCGCCGCTGATTCCAGCTTTTCGCACGGACAGAAAAAGGAGTTCATTGGACTCCAATGAACTCCTTTCTGACTACTGCTGTATGATGACCGGCGAATTATTCTTCGTCGTCGTACTCTTCCTCTTCCACGGGAGCCTCACGCAGCACGGCGCGGCGGGACAGAGAGACCTTCTTGGTCTCCAGGTTGATGTCGGTGATCTTGACGTCGACCATCTGGCCCTCTTCCAGCTCGTCCTCGGGCTTCTCCACCCGGTGATCTGCGATCTGAGAGATGTGGATCAGGCCGTCCACGCCGGGAACCACTTCTGCGAACGCGCCGAAGCTCATCAGCTTGACCACCTTGACGGTGGCGATATCGCCGGTAGAATACTGAGCGATAAAGTTCTCCCAGGGAGAGACGGAGCGGTCCTTCATGCCCAGAGAGATCTTCTTCTTCTCGGGGTCATACTTGATGACATAGACGTCCACCTCGTCGCCCACAGAGACGACCTCGGAGGGATGCTTAATCCGGCTCCAGGACAGCTCGGAGATGTGGACCATGCCGTCCACGCCGCCGATATCCACAAAAGCGCCGTAGGAAGTCAGGGACTTGACAACGCCCTTGTAGTGCTTATCGACCTCGATGTTATCCCAGATCTCCTGGCTCTTGGCAGCGCGTTCCTCATTGAGGACGGAGCGGATGGAGCCCACCACGCGGCGGCGTGCCCGGTTGACCTCGGTGATGTGGAGGCGGACGGTGGTGCCCACCAGCTGGGTCATGGGCTCATTGCGGCGCAGGCCGGTCTGAGAGGCGGGGACGAAGATGCGGATACCCTTCAGGTTGACCACGACACCGCCCTTGTTCTCTTCCTTGACCACGCCCTCGACGATGGTCTTGTTGTCCTTGGCCTCTTCGATGACTTCCCAGTTCTTGACGCTGTCCAGGCGCTTCTTGGACAGGGTGACGATGCCGTCCTGATCGTTGACGCGCATGACATAGGTCTCGATCTCGTCGCCGACCTTGACCACGTCCTCCAGCTTGATGGAGGGATCATCAGAGTACTCCTCCTGCTTGATGTAGCCGGCATGCTTGGTGCCCAGATCCACCTGGATCTCAGTAGGTGTGACGTTTACGACGACACCGACGACCTTATCTCCTGTATTTAAAGTTTTAATCGACTTCTCCAGCATTTCAGCGAAGGATTCTTCGATCTCAAATCTTTCTTCACTCATTTTGTTTTTAACCTCCTTTATTATCCACCCAGGTGTGGACGCACCCGCGGTGATTCCGACAGAAGCTACGCCAGCAAACTCTTGTATGCTCAGTTCATCCGCACTTTCAATCCAAATCACGCGGTCACAGTTTTCCCGGCACAATTCGGCCAGGTGCCTGGTGTTGGAGCTCTGGTGATCTCCAATGACGATCATTACATCGCACTGCTTGGCCAGGGAGACAGCTTCTCCCTGACGATGATACGTAGCATTACATATTGTATCAAAAATTTCTGCGTTTGTACACTCTTTTTTTGCTTTTTTTACGGCCCTTTCCCATATTTCTTTTGTGGAAGTCGTCTGAGATACCAGGGTCAGCGGCAGTTGTTTCCGATCCGATTTTTCCGCCAGCCACTGTTCCAGCTCCTCCGCCGACTCCACGATCAGGGCCGACCGGCACCAGCCTGCCGTAGCCAGCACCTCCGGATGGGTGCGGCTGCCCACGATCACCGGCAGCCGTCCCCGGGCCTCGGCGTCCGCCACCAGCCTGTGGATGCGTTCCACGTTGGGACAGGTGGCGTCCAGAACCTGCACGCCGCTCTGCTCCAGAGCCTCATAGACCGCCCGGCCCTCGCCGTGAGAGCGGATAATCGCCGTACTGCCCGGAGGACAGTCCTCCGGCACGGACACGCAGCCGACTCCCTTTCCGCCCAGGTCCCGGACCACGTGCTCGTTGTGGATGATGGGACCCAGCATCTGGCAGACGCAGCCGGACGCCGCCGCCTGTTCCGCCAGCTCCACTGCCCGCTTGACGCCGTAGCAGAATCCGGCGGTTTTGGCCACCGTCACCTTCACGGCAGTTCCTCCTTGAGCGCATAGATGCGCTGGATCAGCTCCTCCGCACGCTCCTTATACTCCTTGGGCGTGGCCCTCTTTCCCTCGGTCTCCACCATGTAGGGCTCGCCGAACACGATGGCCGTCCGCTGGAAGGGACGCTTCCGCTTCTCGCAGTAGCAGGGCATGATGGGTGTGCCCGTCCGCAGGGCCAGCATAATCGCGCCGGTCTTGCCGTCGTTCTCCTCACCCTCCTTGACCCGGGTGCCCTCGGGGAACATGAGCAGCTTGTGGCCGGCCTTCAGGTGCCGGAGGGCGGTCTTAATGGCGCCCACGTCGCTGTTGCCACGCTTGACGCCGAAAATACCCCACCGCTTCAGCAGCCGGCCCAGGATGGGCACATCCATCAGTTCCTGCTTGGCCATCACCCGCAGTCCGCTGTCCCTGGGCAGGGCGAAGCAGACCGTCAACGGGTCCAGGTCGGAAAAGTGGTTGGGACAGACCAGCACGGACCGTTCTGGAATCCGCTCCGCGTGTACGCGGCGGAAGGGAAAGAGCAGGTGAAACAGGGGTTGGATGAGGGTATAGGCCCGCCGGTAGCTCCGGTCAGTCTGTTCCTCGGAGCGCTGTTTTTTCTTCTGTTCTGCCATCGTCTCAGATCCTCTCGCGAATGGTGTTCAGGAGCAGCTGATAGCTGGCCTCCAGGTCCAGGGCGGTGGTGTCCACCAGCACCGCGTCCTCCGCCTGGCGCAGCGGTGCGATCTCCCGGTGGGTGTCGTTGTAGTCCCGCTGGAGCACGTCCTCCAGCACCTGGGCCTCGGTGATGTCCGATCCCTTCTCCTTCAGCTCCAGCCAGCGCCGTCTGGCCCGGGCCTCGGGCGCCGCGGTCAGGTAGATTTTCACCGTGGCGTCGGGAAGCACCACCGTACCGATGTCCCGTCCGTCCATAATCACATTGCGGGTGGCGGCCAGATTGCGCTGGAGGTCCAGCAGGAAGGCGCGGACCTCCGGAATGGCGGAGACTGCGGATGTATAGAGGGAGACCTCATTTTCCCGGATAGCGTCGGTGACGTCCTCGCCGTTGAGGATCATGTGCTGGACGCCGTCCTCCCGGTACTCCATGTCGATCTGCACCTGGGGCAGCAGGGCGACAATCCGCTCCGCATCCTCTTTGTCCACGCCGGCCCGGTAGGCGTACAGACTGACGCTGCGGTAGATGGCGCCGGTGTCCACGTAGAGGAAGCCGAGCTCCGCCGCCACCTTGCGGGCCATGGTGCTCTTGCCGGCTCCGCTGGGACCGTCGATTGCAATGCTGGTAAATTTCATAAACCTTGCCTCACTTTATTTCGCTGTATTTGCGGCATGGAGCCCGGCGGCATAGCCGGTCGCCCATGCAATTTGTAAATTAAACCCGCCGGTGTAGCCGTCCGCGTCCAGGAGCTCGCCGGCGAAGTAGAGTCCGCTGACCAGCTTGGACTCCATGGTGGTGGGATTGACCTGGCTGAGCTTGACGCCGCCGGAGGTGACAATGGCCTCCTCCACCGGACGGGTCCCGGCGATCTCGATCCGGAACCCCTTGAGCAGCTCCAGCAGGGTCCGGCGCTGGGCCCGGGTCAGGTCGTGGACGCGGGTCTCCGGCGGAATCCCGCTCCGGGCCACGATGACCGGAATCATCAGTCTGGGCAGCAGTCCGCCCAGGGCATTTTGAAAGGCCCGGTTGGCCTGGGCCTGGAATTCCCGCACCAGCCGCTGATCCAGCTGCTTCTCCTCCAGGGCGGGCTTCAGGTCGATGATAACAGTATACTGGTTTTTTTGGAAATCGTCCAGATGGGCGCTGGCGCTGAGGATCAGCGGGCCGGACAGGCCGAAGTGGGTGAACAGCAGCTCCCCGAATCCCTCAAACACCTTCTTTTTCTTCTGATTCTTCACCGTCACCTGGACATTTTTCAGGGCCAGTCCCTGCATTTTTCCGCAGTCCTCGCCCTGCTCCACCAGCGGGACCAGAGAACCTCTGGCCGGGACCACCGTGTGGCCCAGCTCTGCGGCCAGCCGGTAACCGTCCCCGGTGGAGCCGGTGGCCGGATAGGACGCGCCGCCGGTGCAGAGAATCACCTGCTCCGCCGGGATCCGGACGCCATTTTCCAGCTCCGCGCCGGTCACACCGTCCTCACCGGTCAGAATGCGACTCACCCGCCCGTGGACCGTCCGCACCTTTAACCGCCGCAGTTCCTGGACCAGGGCGTCGATGATGTCGGTGGCGCGGTCGGACACGGGAAACACCCGGTTGCCCCGCTCTACCTTGAGGGCCACGCCCAGGTCCTTGAAAAACGCCTGGGTCTCCGCCGGCGGGAACCGGTTCATGGCGCTGTACAGAAAGCGGTTGCCCCTCGGAATCTGGCTCAGCGCCTGCTCCGGGGTACAGTCGTTGGTCACGTTGCACCGGCCCTTGCCGGTGATGTACAGCTTGCGCCCCATCTTCTCGTTGCGCTCGGCCAGGGTCACCGCCGCGCCCTGCCGGGCCGCCGTGATGGCCGCCATCATACCGGCAGCGCCGCCGCCGATCACAAGGATTTTCTCTGTCATGCTCTCCACCTCAAAAGAAAGCGGAGCCGCCATTTCGGCACGCTCCGCCAGGTTTGTCATCCGTGGTGTCCCTGCTTTTCGTACACCTCATATTCTTCCCAGATCTGCTCCAGCCCATTCAGCGACGTCTCCAGCTCCACCGATTTCTCCCGGCTCACCGCCACGATCAGGGCGTTGACCAGGCTCAGCGGCGCCACCAGCGAGTCCACAAAGGAGGCCATATCACTCTTGGCCAGCAGGGATACATCCGCGATCTTGGTCAGCGGCGACACCTTGCTGTCGGTGATGGCGATCACCTTGGCGCCCCGGTCCTTGGCGAACTGCATGGCCTTCACCGTGCGCTTGGAGTAGCGCGGGAAGGAGAGTCCGATGAATACGTCGTCAGAGGAGATGTGGAGAATCTGCTCAAAGACCTCGCTGATGGAGGTGGTGTCCACGCTGACCATGTTGTCGAACATGAAGCGGAAATAAAAGCTGATAAAATCGGCCAGCACACTGGCGGAGCGCACCCCTAGAATGTAGATCTTTTTGGCGTTGGAGATGGCGCTGACCGCCTCATTAAAGCTGTTCCGGTCGGTCTCGTCCAGGGTCATCCGGATCTTCTCAATATCGGACTGCATGACCATGGTCATAATGTCCTGGTTGCCGATCCGTTCGTTGGAGACCTCCACCCGCTGGATGGAGGTGAGCTTGTTGCGGATCATCTCCTGCAGGGTTTTCTGCATGCTGGGGTAGCCGTCAAAGCCCAGCTCTGCGGCGAAGCGGACCACGGTGGACTCACTGACGTTCACCGTCTTGCCCAGCTTGCTGGCCGTCATAAAGGCGGCCTTGTCGTAGGATTGCAGGATATAGTTGGCGATCAGCTTCTGTCCTTTGGAAAAGGTGGACATATTCTCCTGTATATAAGTCAAAATATCAGTCATGTATGATGCTCCTAAGTTTTTTGGATTGATCAGATGCAGTCCTGTTACAGTCCCATACATGATAGCACCAAAAAGGAGCAAATGCAAGGAGAAAATGCAAGTTGAAAAACAAATCTTGCAGATTAGTCCCCTTTCAGCCGGGCCACCTCCGACGCCGTCAGCGGCCGCCAGCACCCGGGCTGCAGCGCGCCCAGCTCCAAACCGCCCTCGCGAATCCGCTTGAGACGCACAACATATAGTCCCGCGCAGCGGCACATCCGGCGAATCTGCCGGTTTTTACCCTCGGAGATGGTCACCGAGAGCAGCGTGCTCTCGCCCTGGCGGCGGAGCACCCGGACCCGGGCGCCATGAAGGACTTCCCCGTCCACTTTCATATCCCGCCGCAGCACCGGCACGCCCCGTTCCACATCGCCCGTGACCCGCACCAGGTATTCCTTCTCCACCTGGCTGCTGGGATGGGTCAGCCGCCGGGTCAGGGCGCCGTCGTTGGTCATCAGCAGCAGCCCTTCGGAATTCAGGTCCAGCCGGCCCACCGGATACACCCGGGTCCCGCATCCGGCCACCAGGTCCGCCACACTGGGCCGGCCCTTTTCGTCGGACAGGGTGGTCACGTATCCCCGGGGCTTGTGCAGCATCAGGTAGCAGGGTTTCGGCGGCGCCTTCAGCAGACGGCCGTCCACCCGGATCTCATCCCGGTCGGGATCCGCCCGCTGGCCCAGTACGGCGGGTACGCCGTTGACCTGGCCCCGGCCCGCCGCCATCATCCGCTCCGCCTCCCGGCGGGAGCACAGGCCGTATTCGGACAGGATTTTCTGCAGCCGCTCTTCCAAAGCCACCGTCCTCCTCGTCCGCCGGATCAGGCCCCGGCCTTCTGGTACAGCAGCTTGGTGGAGGCGATCTTCTTCCCGTCCGAGTAGAAGATCAGCCGTCCCCCCACGGTGCCCTCCTCCATGGGGGCACCCCGGTTGCTCTGGACCTTCAGGATACTGGTGATCTGGGGATCCTCACCCTTTGCCACCGGCCAGGTCAGCTTGTCCTGGGTCACCAGCGCCATCTCCTCACCGTCGTTGTTGACCGTAGCGACGGTCTTGCCGGCCTTGACCAGCGTCTTCTGCTGGTAGTTCTCAAAGGCCCAGTCACAGAGATTGGCGTGGTCGTTGTAATCATTGGAGTCGTTGAGGGTGACAATGATCACCCGGCGGTCGCTGTCCGGGTCCTGGAAACAGGTGACCAGCGTGCGGCCCGCCGCATTGGTAAAGCCGGTCTTGATGCCGATGCACCGCTTGTCCCGGCTGAGCATCTTGTTGTGGTTTTCGATCTGATAGCCGTCCTCGGTCTCAATGTACCAGGTTTTTACGATCTCCGCGAAGGTCTCGTTCTGCATGGCGTACCGGCCCAGCACCGCCATATCCCGGGCGCAGGAGTAGTTGTCCTCGTCCACCAGGCCGTTGGGCCAGCTGTAGTGGGTGTGGGTCATCCCCAGCTCCTTGGCCTTCTGGTTCATCATGTCCACGAACTTCTCCGCGCTGCCCGCCGTGGCCTCGGCCACCACCACCGCCGCGTCATTGCCGCTGCGCAGCATGGTCCCGTACAGGGCGGTCCGCAGGGTGAGCTTGTCGCCCTCCAGCAGGTACATGGAGCTCTCATTCTCCGCCGCCGCAGTGGCAGAGACCGTGAGGGTCCGGTCCAGATCGTCGTTGTTCTCGATGGCCAGGATGGCGGTCATAATCTTGGTAATGCTGGCGATACACCGCTCCTCCCGGGGATTTTTCTCGTACAGCACCCGGCCGCTGTCGGCGTCCATCACGCACACGGAGGTCGCCCAGGTGGCAGGGGCATCGGCGGCGTAGGCGCACACCGTAGCGCTCAGGGCCAGAGCCAGAGCGGTCAGCAGGGACAGAACTCTTTTACAACGCAACACCATCAACCTCATTTCTCTTTGGTCGGATCGCCCTGACCGGACTCCGCCGCTTTTTTCTCCGCTTTTTCGGCCTTCTTCTGGTCGATCATGGCGGAAATCTTCGTCATCAGCTCGGGCAACAGGTCCAGTGCCTTGTCCAGAGGACCGCTGGAGGAGCTCTCCACCGGCAGCAGCCGCACATTGTCGCCCTTGATGATCAGGAAGGCCAGCGGCATGATGTTGATGCCGGCACTGCTGGCGCCGCCGTAGGCATTTCCCGCGGTGGGCGGCTGATTCTTGGTGGAAAAGTCACTGCCTCCGGAGACCAGCCCCATGCTGACCTTGGAGACCGGGATCACCGTCACGCCCTCGGGCGTGTGGATGGGGTCCCCCACCACCGTGTTGACGTCGATCATCTCCCGCAGCTTGTCCATGGTCAGTTCCACGACTTCCCCGACCGGATGCTTTTGCTCCATTTTATCCATAGGTATTTTCCTCCTGCACAGCGGAATCCCGCCTCTTTTTCCACGTCCAATAGCGCCGGAACAGCCGCAGCGCCACTGCCAGAGCCTGTCCCACCCGCAGGGAACAGGCCGCCGAGAGGGCTACTGCGGAGGATTCCGATGTAAAATCCACCGCTCCGGAGACATCCCGGTCCCGGACCTCCAGGTGCTGCTCCAGCAGCAGGCACACCGCGTCGCCGCCCAGAGACAGGGCGCCGTATTGCAGGGCCGCTCTGGCGGGATCGGGCTGACCTGCGATGGTGTAGTGCACCTGCAGCTGCTCAATCCGGATGCGCCGGCACAGTCCGCCCAGGGCCTCCAGGACCGCGGGCAACAGCGAGAGCAGACCGGAGAGGGATCCGCCCTGCTTTGGCAGCGATCCCCCGGCGTCCTTTTTCTCAGATGGACCGGCGCTCTTCTTCTGCTTCTTTTGCTTCTTCGGTTTGGACGATTTTTTCGGTTGTTTTTTCGGGGCCGGGACCACGGTAAAGCGGAACCATCCCGCCCGGACCTGCACCCGCAGGCCCTCCGCTCCGTACACCACCAGCACGCCCACCCGCACAGACAGCAGGAGGGCGACCAGCGCCAGCAGGCAGCCCAATACAATCAGCGCAACTTTCACCTCAAGCCTCCGCACTCTCCTGTTCCCGCCGCAGCTGCGCCACCGCCTGTTCCAGCTCCAGGGACAGCTGCCCGTCCTCACCGCTGTCCGGCAGAGGCGGCAGATCCTCCAGGCTGGACAGCCCGAAGCAGCGCAGAAACAGCGTGGTAGTCCGGAACAGCACCGGCCTTCCCGGCGCCGCCAGCCGTCCCGCCTCCTCGATCAGGCCGCGCTCCGCCAGCAGCTTCACCGTATAGGCGGAGTCCACGCCCCGAATCTGCTCCACGAAGGCCCGGGTGGCCGGCTGGAAGTAGGCGATCACCGCCAGAGCCTCCAGAGCCGGCTGGCTGAGCTGAGGCGGCTTCCGGGTCTCCAGCGCCCGGCGGATGATCTCCGCGTGCTCCGGCGCCGAGCACATCTGGTAGCGGTCCTCCAGGGTGAGGATGCGCATCCCCCGCCGCTCATAGGCGTAGCGGTCCGCCAGCGCCCGGACCACGGCGTCCACCGTTTCCCGGTCCAGCTCCAGCACCGCGCACAGCCGCTGTGCCTCCACCGGCTCGCCCGCTGCAAATAGGATACCCTCTACGGCGGATTCTATGTCCTTCATTTCCACATTTCACCATTCTTTCCGGCCTCTCACCCGAACTCCGAGCCCTCCGGTGCCTCCTGGGCGCAGGTCTCGGTCCGGGTCACCGTGCAGTCCGCCTCGCCGCCGGCCAGATAGATCCGCCGCTGGCGGCACAGCTCCAGCACGGCCAGAAAGGTGGCCACGATCTCGGACCGGCTCCCGCACCGGCGGAACAGGGCACGGAACGGGGTCACGCCTGCCCGGAGCAGGCCGGTCAGAATCTCCCGCACTTTTTGGGTGACCGGATAGGGCTCCCGGCGGACGATCCCCTCAAAGGCGGTCACCGCAGGCGGTGTCTTTGCCTGCCGCCGGCCCAGGAGCTTCCGCATGGCCCGGGACAGGTCCGCGGGCCGATGCCGGTACAGCCCCGGCTCCGCCTTTCGGAGCGGCTCCGGCGCCTTCGCGATGTAGTCCTTCCCCACCGCGTACCGCTGCTCCAGCAGCGGCGTCACCTGGCGGATCTTTCCGTAGTTCTCACTGCGCCGCCGCTCCTCCAGAGAGGCGATCAGCTCCTCCATCTCGCTCACCGGCTCCTCGTCCGGCAGGGAGAGGAGCATGCGGGTCTTGATGTAGACCAGGTGGGCTGCCATAGTCACAAACTCGCTGGCCACCTCCAGGTCCAGCTCCTGGCGCTGGTTCATCCACGCCAGATACTGGTCCAGAATCAGGGAGATCTGAATCTCCTCGATCTCCATCTTGTTCTTGCTCAGGAGCCTCAGAATCAGGTCCAGCGGCCCGTCAAAACTCTCCCGCTCCGACCGGGCGTGGACCACCCCGTCCAGATGGTAGACCGGAGCGGACCCGCTGCCGCTCACAGGCCCAGCACCTGGGTCGGGAATCCAGTGATATAACACAGTCCCCGCAGTCCGCCCTGGAGCAGCACGGACAGCGGTCCGTCCAGCACGTTCAGGAACACCAGCACGAAGAGCACCAGCATCAGGTAGCGCTCATAGCGGAGGATGGTGTAGTAGATCCGGTCCGGCAGCAGAGAGAACACCGCCTTGGAGCCGTCCAGCGGCGGGATGGGGATCAGGTTGAAGATGCCCAGGCCCACGCTCAAGATGGTGATGCGGAGCAGGAGCAGGAATACGTGGTACAGCCACAGGCTGGTCAGCAGCCGGGCCAGGGCGAAGTGATACAGGGCGCTGGCGATGGCCAGAGCTGCCGTTCCCATCAGGAAGTTGCTGAACGGGCCCGCCAGAGCGGTCAGCGCCATGCCCAGCTTGGGGTGGCGGAAGTGCCCCATGTCCACCGGCACCGGCTTGGCCCAGCCGAATCCCGCCGTGACCAATAGGAGCAGGCCCAGCGGATCGATGTGCCGCAGCGGGTTCATGGACACTCTGCCCCGCTGTCTCGCGGTGGCGTCGCCCAGGAGCCAGGCGGCATACCCATGGCCCATCTCGTGAAAGCTGACGCAGAGCAGCGCCGCGATCACCTGAATCAGCAGATCGATCAGCTGGCCCAGGTCAAAATTTTCTAAAAAAGTGGTTACCGCTTCCAAACGCCTTGCCTCCCATCGCCAATTACGGTCTATTATACCAGAACGCCCCGTGGAAATACAACCCCAAAGCGAAACCGCGCCGACATGCGGCGCGGTCTCGTCATTCGGGGAAATGCCGGCATTTCCCCGAGTGATTGCAGCCCGACGATGCGCCGCCTTTGCTGGCGGCGCGCGGTCGGGCTGAGCAGTGTTTTTTCCGACGTACACGAAAAAAAATTGCACCTTTTTCCGGCATCTCTGATGCCGGAACTCTGCGAGGCCGTCTGGGAACCTTCGTTTTCTCTATAACCGGAAACCGCGCCGACGTGCGGCGCGGTCTCCAAACATCGCGTATGTTACTTGACGATAAAGCGGCGGTACACCTTCTTACCCTTTTTCAGGACCAGACCGTCACCGGTAAACTGATCGGCGGAATAGGCGGCGGCGAAATCCTCCACCTTCTCGCCGTTGATCTGGACGCCGCCCTGCTTGATGAGGGTTTTGGCCTCCTTGTTGGAAGCGGCCAGCTTGGCGGTGGTCAGCAGTTTCACTGCCGTGATGCTGCCGTCCACAAACTGGTCAGTAGTCAGCTCGGTGGTGGGCATGTTGGACAGATCGCCGCCGGCGGAGAACAGGCCCTGCGCGGTCTTCTGGGCACGCTCGGCCTCCTCCTCGCCGTGGACCAGCTTGGTCAGCTCGTAGGCCAGAACGGTCTTTGCCTTGTTGAGCTCCTCACCCTGCCAGGTCTCCATCTCCGCGATCTCCTCCAGGCTCACGTCGGTGAGCATCTTCAGGCACTTGATCACGTCGGCATCCTCCACGTTGCGCCAGTACTGGTAGAACTCGTAGGGGCTGGTTTTCTCCGGGTCCAGCCAGACGGCGCCGGAGACGGTTTTACCCATCTTCTTGCCCTCGCTGTTGAGGAGCAGGGTGATGGTCATGGCCTGAGCGTCCTCCTTACCCAGCTTGCGGCGGATCAGCTCCCGGCCACCCAGCATATTGGACCACTGGTCGTCGCCGCCGAACTGGAAGTTGCAACCGTACTCCTGATACAGGTGGTAGAAGTCGTAGCTCTGCATAATCATATAGTTAAACTCCAGGAAGGACAGGCCCCGCTCCATCCGCTGCTTGTAGCACTCGGCCCGCAGCATGTTGTTCACCGAGAAGCAGGCGCCCACTTCCCGCAGCAGGTCCACGTAGTTCAGATCCAGCAGCCAGTCGGCGTTGTTCAGCATCAGCGCCTTGCCGTCGGAGAAGTCGATGAACCGCGCCATCTGCTTTTTAAAGCAGGCGGCGTTGTGCTCGATGTCCTCCCGGGTCATCATCTTGCGCATATCGGTCTTGCCGGAGGGATCGCCGATCATGGCGGTGCCGCCGCCCAGCAGGGCGATGGGCTTGTTGCCGTTGGCCTGGAGCCGGCGCATCAGGCACAGCGCCATAAAGTGGCCCACGTGGAGGGAGTCGGCAGTGGGGTCGAAGCCGATATAGAAGGTCGCCTTGCCGTTGTTGATCAGTTCCTTTACCTGTTCCTCGTCGGTGACCTGGGCGATCAGGCCACGGGCGATCAATTCGTCATACAGTGTCATTGTGATTCTCTCCTTTATTTCTGATTCCGACCGGAGGACCTGGCCTGCGCACCGCCAGGCCGCGGAAAAAGTAAAGCCCTCCGTCCGCACTGGGACAGAGGGCGCAAAGATGCACGGTACCACCTCTGATGCGTCGGCCCCTCGCAGGGCGAACCTCAGGGAGTGCAAGACTCCGGCGGGATAACGGCCGCAGGCCGGCTGCGCCTACTGGGAGAGATGGAAATCCGTCGCTCCGTTGGGGCAGCGGCTCCGAGGGGTATTCACCGCGGCCTCACGCCTCCTCACACCACCCGGAGGCTCTCTGGGCATCGTACACGCGGCTACTCTTCCTCATCAACGCCAAATTACCGATAGTATAGCCGTTTTCCCACGGTTTGTCAACGGAGGAAACGCAATAAAACGCTAAATCCGGGAAGCCAGTGAATTGACTAAAATCGCCGCATCAAAAGAGTGCGAAAAGTCTTTATTCACCTTTCGTTACCGGACAGCACAGTATTTAAAAATAACAAAAATAAAGAAGCATTTTTACAAAAAAGTGTACTTTTTTGCAAAATACTTCTCTCGACAATTATTATACTTTATTTGACAATTTTAGTCAAGAGTCAATTGAAATTTTATCCATTATGTCAAATTTAGCGCATAAAGCCACGCCTACCAAATAGTACACAAAACTGTAGTAAACTCATTCCGAATTCGAAAGGAGACTTATTGTTATGAGTAAGAAAGGAAATCGAAAAAACAGTGCCGTTTTTATCTGCGTTATTGCTTTCATTTTGGCATTTATCAGCGGCTGTGGCAGCAGTGGCTCTGCCAGTACAAAAGAAGGAACAGAAGGGTTAGAATATGAGGCTTCTAATGGTTCATACATCGTTACTGGGTATTCCGGTTCTGAAGTAGATATTGTAATCCCCGACACCTATAACGAAATTCCTGTAACTGGAATTTATGAAGAAGCTTTTTATGGCTCTGATATTCAATCAGTTGTATTTGGAATTAATATTTCTTCTATTGGTGAGGATGCATTTCACAATGCCTCTCTGTTGAAAACGCTCACGTTTAACAAATCGCAAGTTACTCTTGGGGAGAGCGCATTTTTTAATTGTTCCAATCTAGAAAACATCACATTTAATGACGGGAGCAGTTTTGTAGAAATTTCCCCTTCTGTTTTTTCTCGCTGTGCCTCTCTTACATCTGTTAATCTTTCTGAAGACATGACCACTATTCCTGACTCTGCATTTTCCGAATGCTCTTCCCTTCACTCTATCAAACTTCCCGAGAGCATAACTACAATCGGAAAACAAGCTTTTTATGGCTGTACAAGTCTTGAGCAATTAACTATTCCAGCCTCTGTTTCCTATGTCGGACCTTCTGCGTTCCGTGATATGACCAGCGATCAAAAAATTATTATTGAAGGTTCTACTGACGGCTGGCCAGCTACTACGTATGTGTATGGGACTAAATATGGAGATGTCTCATTCGATCAGACTTGGAATGCAGACTGTAATGCTCAAATTGAGTATAAGAATCCCTAAACTAATTCTGAGGTGATATTACGTTGCCTTCTGGCGACCGCGCGGAGTCGCGCGTCACAAGCGTTTTGCGGGGCAAAACCTTGGCGCAGGGCGAATTCACTTCGCCCGAGCAAGTCCAATCGCCAAAAGGTGAAGCGACCAACGGGAGCGAAACACCAAAAAAGAAGCACCTGCGATGCAGGTGCTTCTTTTTTGGTGGACGATAACGGATTTGAACCGCTGACCCTCCGCACGTCAAGCGGATGCTC
>OLNN01001195.1_pt1 | contig 22474 bp, 10 predicted proteins | sample 1672141 | NCBI WGS metagenome assembly OLNN01 (sample SAMEA3136652, study PRJEB25190) | human gut metagenome | biome: human gut; feature: human-associated habitat; material: faeces | place: Austria | collected 2013 | reverse complement strand
CAAAAAGTAGCGACAAAGTCCACCCACTTCTCGCTGCCATCGGCGCGGGGCGGACACACGATTGTGCTAACTAGGCAATAAAGAAATCTGCTTAACCCGCCCAATCAACGTCTAAAGGATATTGATGTCTGAAACACAGGCACAAATTCATGCAATCCCCCCCTTACAAATCTAATAAAATAACCATCTATTTATAAACAACGTCAGGCCAAGAAACATCAACAACCTATATCACTAAGCCATATCTATTCTTCCACTTGCTTCTTTGTCTGAAACTGATCAAACAGATTTTTTATAGAATAACCTTATATCTCGGAAAGGATACGCAGGTATCGAAGACTTGAATTATACAAGTCACCGATAACCCAGAAAAATAAAAAACACAAAGACTAAGAAAAGGCAAAAGACAAGAAAAAAGGAAATACACGTATACTCTTAATGTCAACAAAACATCTGCTACGAGAAATTGCTGGGCAAAGAAAGCGACGAGACACAGAAATCCGACGAGGATGAAGAAGACGATTACAGAGACTCCATGAGATAAGCCAACGCCTATTGAATGAAGGAAATAATGCCTGCAAGGATGCCCCCGCCTTATGGACATTATTTTATGCAGCAAGCTGAGACTGGCTGACAGCGGAAGGATAGAAACCAATGATGCTGCCAGACTGGCGAACTACGGTGTATCCCTGCCATTTCACCTTAACACATGCCCACACAAAAAATCGTCTCAATAACAGAGGAAACCTCCATTATTGAGACGACTATTACTTTATAGCTTCAAAAAGCTAAACAGACTTATCTTATTCGGGCAACTGCAATGTAGTAGCAGGAGCAGTAGCGGTATTATATACAGAAGTTCCTATCTGAACCAACAATACACCAAGGTCGATAAGATTACCATCCTTAACACCTAATGGTGCACCCGGAATATACAGATATCCAGGCACAACAAAAACTTCGCCATCGCCCCAATTGAAACCAAGGCTTTGTGGAGCAACCAGCACATTTGCCGGGTCGGTTGCATCAATCTTAAGATAGCAAGGGTCAACAGTTACTTCATTTTCATACGTCCAAGGGCAAACCTCGAAACCATAAGGATTTACCACACGATACATATCCTGATTCTCAACAGCCTGTTCTACCTCTACATTCCAAACTTTATTGCCTTCAATCCCATAAAGAGTTGATATAACACCATCTGTCCAAACGCCTTTACCAATAGACTGCCAGGTATAATCCTTAGTAACTGCTACAGTAGTAACATTAGAACCACTTACAGCAACAGAACTACCTTCTGGTAAGGACAAATCAATCAAAACTTCATCACCTACAGCCAGAGGCGTAGCATCTACAGATATTGTAGTCTGATACTTACCTGCTTCAAAGCTGAAGGGAACCTGGTTTGCATAGCCTTCTACAGGAATTGCGATAGTATTACCCGCTTCATCCTTGCCTTCAACATACACAAACATACCGATATTGCCACTAAGAGCATCATTAGCCGTAGCACGGAACAAGTCCACAGAGAACGTAGGTACGCCTACAGTCACTACCTGTGAAGTTAAAGAAGCGGAAGAAAAAGTAACGCCTTCCCCAGTCTCCGTATAAATAGGTCCTTCCTGGTCGGTATTACATGCCGTAAACAAGCCAGCAGCCAGGACCATAAGCAAAACTGATATTTTATTTAAATATTTCATATATAATTGCCTTTAATGTTTACAATAATGATTTATTCGGCATAATCACCTACAGGGTTCTGGTCCTTAACAGGATCCATATTTACATTGCCGTCAAACTCTGACTGAGGAATGGTCAATACCCACATGTAGCACTCAGGGTCGTTTGTCGGACGGTTAGCCAGCAAAGCTGCCTTAGGCCAACCCATATCCTCTGTACGACGGAAACCTTGTTTCAGTCGACGGATATCATAGATACGACCAAATTCACCCCAAAGTTCTACACGACGCTGAGTAATGATTTCCTCCAGCAATGAACCAGTTTCATCGCTTGTCAAGGCTCCCAATGCAGTACCTGTTTTCTCACAAGTATAATCAGGAACACGAGAAGCCATTACGGCTGTCAAGTCTTCAATAGCAGCCGCTTCTTCGCCCAGACGGCACTCAGCTTCAGCAGCAGTCAGATACATCTCCTCAACACGCATCCAGATGTAGTCACCCATCCAAGTTTGGCGGTCAGCAAACTTAAACTTCTCCTGCTGATAACCATTGCTACCATTTTCAGGATTGCTGGGATCCCACCAATTTCTACGTTCGTCAGTCGGAGCCATTTTGTTGTACAACGCCTTATTGATTTGCTTACGAGCACTTGCACCGTATGCACCGTTACCGGTATCATCGCAGGCATCCATGTGAGAGAACAAGCTGGCATACATACCAGACTGGTCGGCAATGATTTCAGCACCCCAGATTACATTGGCTGCGCCAGAATCGTTCAAACCAGCAAACTGTGAAGGAGCCAATACACGGCAACCACTGGCTGTGATGGCTGCATGAGCAGCTGTCTTGGCAGTAGCCCAGTCTTCCATTACCAATGCAATACGAGCCTGCAGACCCAATGCCACTGCATAACCCATGTGGCTGATGTGTTGCTGTTTTGTACCATTCAACAGCTCTACAGCCTTGTTGATATCAGATACGATTTGCTTGTATACATCCTCTACAGAAGAACGAGGTTGACCTTGAGTTCCTGCTACAGTAGGTTCTGTATAAATAGGGCAACAGGGGTCACTCTCATGTCCTTTGTAAGTGCGGGCAAAGCTCTGTGCCAACATGAAGTAAGAGTAAGCACGGATGGCGTAAGCCTGACCGATAACATAATTTACATCAGCCTGTGCACCTTCCATGGTCTCGGCAGCAGCCAAAATGTAGTTGGCATTGGATACCCATGTATAGTAAGCATTCCACAAGTCGTATGAACGCCAAGCTGTGCTTGAATAACGGTCCTTTACCTGATAGAGAGCATCGTACCAGAACCAACCACTACCCATATCGTTCATAATCAAGTCTTCACCCATCACATCGGCCATCAGGTTATAAGCACTGATACCGAAGCATTGGTGTGTATTGCCTGAAGGAGACCAAGCCGAATACATGGAACGATAAATACCATTCAAGGGGACCAACGCTGAATTTGCATTAGACAACAGGCCTTCACCTGACATTGAGTCGGTTGGTGAAGTCTCAAGAGCGTCGTCCAAACAAGAGGACAACGTGGCGCATCCCATCAAACCGACAAACATATATTTGAATAACTTTTTCATACTTGTTCTAAGTTTTATATAGGTTAAATATTAGAAGTTGACTTCTACACCCAGTGACCAGGTCTTGTTGGGAGTATAAGCGTAATCTGTAGAACCTGAGAAGTTGTACTGCGGGTCCATACCTTGCAGGTGAGTGAACAGAGCCAGGTTGTCAACCGAAGCAAATACACGTACAGAGTTCATGTTCACCTTGTTCAACCAAGACTTAGGCAAGGTGTAACCCAGCGTAATGTTCTTGATGGCAAAGTAAGAAGCGTCAACCAGGAAGCGGTCGTTGGTTGCATACGAACCGGCAACTTCAATACGAGGAACATCGGTGATGTCACCCGGTTTCTGCCAACGGCGCATAGCGTGTTTGTTCCAACCGCTATTGTAATACATGTTGTTCATTGAACCTGCATACAGGCTATCGTAAATCTTACCACCGATAGAGTAAGTAGTCAGGATATTCAGGTCAAATCCCTTCCAAGAGAAGTCTGTAGCCAAGCTACCGTAGAGAGTCGGGATACGGCTGCCCAGGTAATATTTGCTGTTAGAAGCCTTGTTGTAGTCGCTGCTGATATATTCTTTGATGATATTACCGTTTTCATCCTTATCATATACCCAGTAGAGCTGAGCACCTGTTGCGGGGTCAACACCGGCAGACTTAGCCATATAGAAGGTATTGATTTCCTGACCTTCCTTGATGCTGTAGATACCGCTGATGATTTCAGGGCTTTCAGCTGTCAGCTTCAGCACTTTGTTCTTAACGGTAGAACCCATCCAAGAAATGTTCCAAGTAAAGTCGTTGGTCTTGATAGGAGTACCCTTGATTTCGAATTCAAAACCGCTGTTGCGCATATCGCCCACGTTGGCATTGTAACCGTTGAAACCGGTAGAAGTAGCCATCGGGTAGCTCAGCAACATGTCAGTAGTCTTCTTGTTGTAGTATTCTGCATTGATGCTCAAGCGGCTATCAAACAGAGAAGCTTCGATACCTACGTTGAAGTTGTTGTTCTTCTCCCAAGTCACCTTCTTGTTCTCCAGTGTGCTAACCATACCACCGATTTGTGCCGAGTTAGACCAGCTCAGGTCATAAAGGCTCTGCCATGCATAATATGAACCCAGGTCATCGTTACCCTGCTGTCCGTAGCTGACTTTCACTGACAGGTTGTTCACCCATTCAACGTCTTCCATGAAGGCTTCCTTAGATACACGCCAGTTACCACCTACTGACCAGAACTTACCCCAACGGTTGTCTTTGTAGAAACGAGAAGAACCATCGGTACGGAACGAAGCATCAAAGTAGTATTTCTCATCGTAGTTATAGTTGAAACGACCCAACCAAGACTCGATGCGGTAGTTGTCAGTATAAGAGTCAGCGTTGTACAGCGTAGTACCCGGACGGAGTTCCAAGATACCGTCTACCAGGTTAGTCTTACCTGCTGACAGGTATTGATATTCATAAGCGTAGAATTCGTGACCAGCCAATACATCGAAGTTGTGCAAACCGAATGAACGGCTCCAAGTCAACAACTGGTTGAAAGTGTAGCTCTGCATGCGAGTGTTGTACTTCATCAGCAAACCACCTGCAGCTGCCTGGTTACCATGATACATGTTCATGTATGACTTCTGAGACAGGTTACGGTAATCCATACCAAAGTTTACACTCAGCTTCAAGCCTTTGAACACGCCGAAGTTATCATTGTCAGAACCAAATGTCATACCGGTACGCAAACTGGCAACGTCATTTCTCACGTCAGCCTTATCGTCAACCAGACCACCCAGCGGGTTATAGTCTGTATAGCTACCCGGACGACCGTTTTCACCATAGTCAAGCTGTGGCTTACCGTTTTCATCCAGAACATTGTTACCGTCCATATCCTTAACATACATCGGGAACAACGGAGAAGCGAACTGTGCAGAATACCATACGTTAGAAGTAGAAGAACCGCTGTAGTCGCTGAAGTTCATCATAGAGTGAGTCAAAGCAGTATTCAAGTTAGCCTTGAACCAGTCAGTTACAGTAGAGGTTATATTAGCACGGGCATTGTAACGTTGGAAACCGGTTGTTACCAAGATACCATCCTCGTTTACATAACCCAGTGAGAACATATACTTGGTCTTTTCAGTACCACCGCTCAACGACAGCTGATGTTCGTGACGGAAAGCATTGTCTTTCTGCAAAGCATCCATCCAGTTCTCGTTCCATGCAGAAACGGCGTCAGCCTGTACCATACCGGTTTCAGGATTGATAATATCACCCCAAGTATAATTTTTGAAAGGATTGTAGAGCTCGCCACCCAGTGTACGGCCCAAAGAGCTACGAGCCATAGACTCAGCGTCAGACCAAGAATAACCGTTCTGGAATACATAGCCGTTACGCAATGCTTCGTAAGTCAGCTGAACGAACTCTTTCTGGTCAACCATGTCATATTGGTCAATAGCGCGTGAAGACCAACCTACAGTAGAACGCCAAGTTACGTTAGTCTTACCTTCCTTACCCTGCTTGGTAGTAATCATCACAACACCATTGGCACCACGAGCACCATACAATGCACCAGCCGAAGCATCCTTCAAGATAGTCATTGATTCGATATCAGCGGGGTTGATAGAAGAAAGTGTACCGTTATAAGGAATACCGTCTACTACATACAGAGGAGAGCTGCTGGCATTGATAGAACCGTAACCACGGATAACGATAGAAGCAGACTCACCAGGCTGTCCTGAACCAGAAGTAGTCAACACACCAGTAGCCTGACCTTCCAGACCCTTACTAATATTAGTAATAGGACGAGACTCTAACTTCTTATTATCAATAGTAGAAGCAGAACCGGTGAATGAAGACTTCTTAGCCGTACCGTAAGCAACGACCATCACCTCGTCGAGCACCTCAGTATTAGGATGCAGTCTCACTTCCACATTGGGCTGAATAGCTACTTCCTGAGTAGTCATACCAATGTAAGAAATTACCAGAGTTTTCGCAGAACTTGGTACGTTGTTCAAAACGAACTTACCATCTACGTCTGTGATAGCACCCACTTGCGTGTCCTTTACCAACACAGAAGCGCCAATAACTGGCTGCCCGTCTTCTTCAGAAATAACGACACCCGTTACCTTCTGAGTTTGGGCAGTTACTAAGCCTATTCCTACAAAAAAACAGGCCAATAACAGCATTAATTTTCTTTTCATAAATTCTCTCTTAAAGTTTAACTTTACATTAATTGTTTTTTTACTCTAACGAAATGCAAATGTATTAATAAAACTGAAACTAACAATTTATTTTATGAAAAAAACTTGCGTTTCTATCAAAATGTTAAGCAAACATCTGTTTTTATGCTTTTGAGCATAAAAACAGAGGAGGTTTATCTATAAATGGATACTTGCTACTTTCATTCTGATTAATAGTTTTTGCCTCTTTTAGTTACGAAAATGCAATTTTTTAATATAAAATGCTTAAAAAAAGTGTGGATAAGGCGTCCGAATAGACATCTATGTGGCAAATTGCATGCGTCTATATAGGGAAAAATGGCTTTTTGCAATAAAACAACTGCCTTTTCCGCAGCAATTGTAACTGCCGTTTTGCGACTGAAAAACAGTCTTCGCTAGCAAAAGGAGAATCATTTTTTATAAAAGCTATTATTATGAATAAAATTATTTACAAACTTTCCTACAACAGGAAAGGATGCCTAAACCGCGGTGGAAAAGCGTTAGTGCAAATTGAAGCCTATCTGAACAAGCAAAGAAAGTATTTCTCTACCAGAATCTACCTGAAACCGGAACAATGGGATGCCCGACAGTCTGTCGTGAAGAAACATCCCAATGCCGAGGCACTGAACAGACTGCTCCACGAACAACTGGCACAGATTGAAGGAAAAGAGCTGGAATTATGGAAACAAGGCAGAGTGGTCACCTTGGAATTGCTGAAAGATACTGTGCAATCAAGTCACGACACAAGTTCATTTCTCGATTTCATGCGCAAGGAAATAGAAGTGTCGAATATAAAAGCCAGTACACGGCGCAACCACCAGAGCACGCTGAAGCACTTGTTGACTTTCAGAAGACACATTGCCTTCAACGAGCTGACACTGGATACCATTGAAGCCTTCAGTCACTTCCTACGCAACAAAGGCTACCACACCAACACGATAGCCAAACATCTGAAACACCTGAAACGCTATGTGAACACAGCCATAGACAAGGGCTACATGGATATCAAGAACTATGCCTTCCGTGTCTACAAAATAAGAACAGAAGAAAGTCACCACACCTTTCTGTCTTCCGACGAACTACATCGCTTGCAAACGCTGAAGTTAGACGGGAAATCAGCCAAACACCGGCAAGCTCTGGACGCCTTTCTGTTTTCCTGCTACACGGGCATCAGGTATTCCGACTTCATACATCTCACCCACGATAACATCAGCACTAGCAACCAGCAGACATGGCTGACATATAAAACCATCAAAACCGGTACTGAAGTGCGCCTGCCGCTAAACCTGCTATTCAATGGCCAAGCCATCAGCATACTGAATCGCCACCACAATGACTTGAACAACTTCTTCAACCTCAAAAACAATTCCAATCTCAACAAGGAGTTGCGACAAATTGCACGTCTGGCCGGACTATCTAAACCGTTTTCATTCCACACGGCCCGCCACACCTACGCTACCCTGCTACTCTACAAGGGAGTCAACATTACTACTGTGCAAAAACTATTGGGGCACAAAAGTATCAAAACTACCCAAATCTATACCAACGTGATGGACGCCACCATCATAGCCGACCTGAGCAAACATTCTTCTCCATAATAAGCAGCCTCCTATTACAGCACAACTGTATGTCCTTCCCCAAACATGGCGTATGCTTCGGGAAGGAAGTAAAGCTAAAGGTGGCCAAACAAGGCTGCCCGATTCCGAAAATCTTAAAAATAGAACAATTTTACCCCAGTCGTACCTCAGTCGTACCCCAGTCGTACCTGCTCCGTACCAAGTTCGTTCCTATAGAAACGAAGAAAGGGCGCTTCTGAAGGGGGGAAGAAAGGAAGAAGATGAAAAATAGGACAAATTTCCTCTAAAAGAAAGGTAGAAGCAACAAAACGAGTAGACTAGGTTATCCGTTTATTACCAGAAAGTCATTTAAAAATCTGTAGGACAACTATTTAAAGACATTTAGTCCTAACGATTAATGAGGTGAATACTTATACGCATATTCCGCTTTTACATATTTGGTCAAATGATTTTTTTTTTATTCTTTTGCAGAAAAGCGAACTGATATGGACAAAAACAATCAAATCATCCGTTTCGACTGGGCAATGAAGCGCCTGTTGCGCAACAAAGCAAATTTCAGCGTATTGGAGGGGTTGTTGACTACTCTGCTGAAGGAGAAAATAACTATTTGCAAGCTGCTGGAAAGCGAAAGCAACCAGGAAGAAGAATTCGACAAGTACAATCGAGTGGACTTACTTGCCGAGGACTCTAAAGGACAGTTGGTCCTGATAGAAGTGCAAAATAATAATGAATATGCCTATTTCCAACGAATGCTCTTCGGTGCTTCCAAGCTGGTGACAGAATACATCAACCGTGGAGAAGGATATGAGAAAGTGCGTAAGGTATATAGTATCAATATCGTATATTTCAACTTAGGTAGTGGAAAGGACACCGTCTATCATGGGAAAACGGAATTTCGCGGCATCCATATCCACGATGTACTGGAATTGTCGCCTTTCCAGAAACAGACTTTCAAGGTAAACGAGGTCAGCCAGCTATATCCTGAATATTATATATTAAAGGTGGATGGCTTCAACCAAGTAGCCAAAAGTCCATTGGAGGAATGGATTTATTACCTGAATACAGGAGAAATACCATCTACTGCAACAGCTCCCGGCCTGAAGGAAGCGCGTGAACGGTTGAAATTGGACAGTATGACAAAAGATGAATTGGCTGCCTATTATCGCCATTTGGACAATATTGTAATTTTGCGCGATAATATCAATACAGAACGTGAAGAAGGAAGAGCAGAGGGAAGGGCTGAAGGAAGAGCAGAAGGGAAAGCAGAAGGTGCACTTAATAAAGCCCGGGAAATAGCCTTCCACCTCAAAAGGAACAAAATGCCTGTTCAAATGATTGCAGAAGCAACGGGATTGTCGCAGGAAGAAGTGGAAAATCTATGATGGCGTGGTACTAATCAGGATAACAGTTTCCTAACTAGTGAAATTATTAGATGCTATATCCCAACAAGTTAACCAGTCTTCTAGTATCACTCTGGTATACTTTTGCAAGATAAACTACGTTTTATGCCGTATTCGAGCCGTCGAATGCGGGTAGACGTAGTTTTTTGTCTTTTATATAACAAACTATAATACAATGAGATATAGAGATACCAAGTTCTGCGAAAACTTTAGTGGTTTCGTATATTGGTATGGCTACACAAGAGATTGCTATCAAGCCTGACATGAAAGTTGTGTTGCGTCCTAATGCTGAAGTATTGGACGAAGTGGTAGTAGTGGCTTACGGTACACAAAAACGTGCATCTATCACTGGTGCTGTTTCGGCTGTCAATGCCGAGGAGATAGAGAAACGTCCTGTAACCAACGTGACAAGTGCACTGGAAGGAACCACGACCGGTGTACAGGTCAATAGTACGTATGGCGAACCGGGCAACAGCTCCAACAACATTCGTATCCGTGGTTTTGGCTCTATCAACGGAACCAACGAACCACTTATCGTAGTAGATGGTGTGCCCTATTCGGGTAGCCTGAACGACATCAACAGCAGTGATATAGAATCCATGTCGGTGCTGAAAGATGCTTCGTCAGCAGCCCTGTACGGAAACAAGGCAGCCAATGGTGTCATCCTCATTAATACGCGCAAGGGCAAGAGCAGCAAACTGGGCGTGCGGTTGGATGTCCGCCAGGGTATCTATACCCGCGGTATTCCCGAATACGAACGTTTGGGCATCAATGACTGGATGGAGACCATGTGGAAAGGCTACAAGCAGTATTACATGGTGGACAGGGGCATGGACGCAGCCAGCGCCGCCCAGGCTGTAAACCAGACGCTTATCAGCAATGTCATCAAGGCCAACATCTTCGACAAAGGCGACACTGAACTGTTTGACGCAAACGGTAAATTTCTGGGCAACGTTTTACCCGGATATACAGACTTGGACTGGAACGACGCGCTGGAGCGTAACGGCTACCGCCAAGAATACAACATCAGCGCCGATGCGGCAGGCAACAAGTACGACATGTTTGCCTCGGCTTCTTACCTGAACGAGCAGGGTTATATCATCAGCTCTGACTTTGAGCGCTTTTCAGGGCGTATGAAAGCTAACTTCCAGCCTACGAACTGGTTTAAAGGAGGTATCAACTTGTCTGCATCTTCGCAAGAAGGCAATTACGCCGATTCTGCCGAAGGTTCTTACTATATCAACCCCTTCTACGCATCACGTATGATGGCACCGGTCTATCCTTACTACAAGCATGATGCGGAAGGCAACATCGTAATGGACGAGAATGGCCAGCCTGCCTACAACTTGGGACAACAATACTTGTCGAACCGTCACATCGTGTATGAACTGGAGAACGACATCAACCGCACGAATACCAACACCCTGCAAGGACAGTTATATGCTACTATTACTTTCCTGCACGATTTCCAGTTCACGGCTAAAGGCAATCTGTTCACGTCCAACTTGACTCAAAAGAACTTCAATAACCCAACCTGCGGCGACGGTGCCGGCAATAATGGCCGACTGACCAAATATTACCAGCGCATGAAGGACTACACACTGTCGCAGGAACTCTTCTGGGCTCATCGCTACGGCAAGCACAGCATTGATGCCTTACTGGCACACGAGGCGCGCAGCTACTACGTGAACTTGGACTACACGGCCAAAAGCAACATGAAACTGCAAGGCGACAACACGGAACTGTCCAACTTCTCGGAGACTACCTACAGCGAAGGTTCGACAACAGAGTATGCCACGGAAAGCTACCTGGCCCGTGCGCGCTACAACTATGATGAGAAGTACTTCTTCGACGCGTCTTTCCGCCGCGACGGTTCTTCGCGTTTCCACCCGGACAATCGCTGGGGTAACTTCTGGTCGGTTGGCGGCAGCTGGATGATTTCAAAGGAAGACTTCATGTCGGATATTGACTGGGTAAACGACTTGAAACTGCGTGCTTCTTACGGAGAGGTGGGCAATGATGCCGGCGTGGACTACTATGCCTACATGGCTCTTTACAGTTCTGACACGAATGCCGGACTGGGTGCTTACTACAAGAACCAGAATCTGGCCAAGGACATCAAGTGGGAGACAACCACTTCCTTCGACATTGCATTGGAAGCACGTCTGTTCGACCGCCTGAACGTATCGGTGGACTACTTCGACAAGCGTTCGCGCGACTTGCTTTTCAACGTCTACAACCCGCTTTCGGCCGGTGCTACCGACCTGTGGGGCATTGGCAGTGCAGACCCAACAGGCATGTCGACCATCACCAAGAATATCGGTTCCGTTTCCAACAGGGGCATTGAATTTGCTGCCGACGTAGACATCATACGCAACAACGACTGGAACTGGAACGTAGGCCTGAACCTGACGTGGCTGAAAAACGAAATCATTGAACTTCCTGACGGAAAAGACATTTTAAACGGGTTGCAGAATTTTTCAGAAGGACACAGTATCTATGAATTTTATACCTATCAGTATGCTGGCGTTGACCAGATGAATGGACGTGCCTTATATGTAGCCGACCCGGAACAAATTGAAAAGGCCAAACAAGAAGGTTATTATGTCAATATCAACGGCAAGGACTATACGTATAACACAACTTATGGTTTGAAAGATTGGAGTGGCTCGGCACTGCCCAATGTATATGGCAGCATCTCTACCTCGGTGAAATACAAGGGTGTTACCCTCTCGATACTGGGAACTTACTCGCTGGGTGGAAAGACCTATGATTCTACATACGCAGCTTTAATGAGCAGTGGCGTGGCAAGCCCCAGTGCCTTGCACAAGGATGTGTTGAACGCATGGCAGGGAGTGCCCGAAGGCATGACCGAGACGTCGCCCAACCGTATCGACCCCAACGGCATACCTCGCTTTGACCTGTCGTCGGAAGACGCCTATTCGCAGGGTGCCGGTACACGCTGGTTGCAAAATTCGTCTTACTTCGTACTGAAGAATATCAACCTGAATTATGAGTTCCCCAAACGTTGGGTAACGACCATGGGATTGAGCGGCCTCAGCGTATATGGCAGCATAGAAAATGCCTTTACCATCACCTCGCTGAAGGGTATGAACCCGCAGTACAGTTTCTCAGGTGGGATGGATAATACTTTCGTAACAGCCCGTGTCTATACGCTTGGATTGAGTTTGAAATTCTAATATATAGTAATAATAGAAAAGAAAATTATGAAACACATAAATAAATATATAGCATTAGGTATGCTGAGCGCATTGACTGTGCTCTGTTCGTGTAGCGACAGCTGGCTGGACAAGTCGCCTACCGGCTCGGCTTCGGCAGGAGAAGTAAACGGTAATACGGAAAACATGAAACAGGCCATCAACGGCATCTGTAAGCTGATGACCATGCAGCATGCCTACTACGGACAGGGATTCAATGGTGAGGGTACCATCATGATGATGTACAATGAATATATGGGTGAGGATTTCTACTTCCCCATATTTGCACCGGGCTGGGCACCGATGATGAACGGAACAATGAACAACAATAATAACTCCATTTATGACGCCTATCCTTGGTATTACTACTATACCATCGTAGGAAATGCCAATACCGTGCTGGCCAATGTAGATGCAGCTGAAGGAACGGAAGCAGAGCTAAAATTTCTGAAAGCTTCGGCACTTACGTTCCGTGCTTTTGCTTTCTCTCAATTGGTGCAGTTCTATTGCGACAGCTGGGCCAAAAGCAACGGAGGAAGTACAGAAGGCATCGTGCTGCGCATAGACGAATCGTCGGGCGACATGCCTCTCTCCACGCTGGCTGAAGCATACGACCGTATATATACAGACTTGGACGAGGCTGTGACCTTGTTCAAGGAATCAGGATTGAACCGCAGCAGCGTATATGGCAAATCGGCCGTATGCTTCCCCGACCTGAACGTGGCTTACGGTGTTTATGCACGCGCAGCCTTGAATCGTGAAGATTATGCCAAGGCACAGGAAATGGCAGCCCTTGCACAAGAAGGCTTCCCCTTGATGTCGAACGCTGACTATAAGGCCGGTTTCTGTGCTCCTACTTCTGAATGGATATGGGGTTCTTACAACGATGCAGCTGAGACGCTATACTACTGGAGCTACCAGGTAACAATGGCTTATAATGGCTATTATTCCAGCATCGGCTATAACATTGCGGCAAGCCGCGAATTGATTGATGCCATCCCTGACACAGACATACGTAAGGGACTGTTCCTTCACCCGGGAACATTCCTGAAAGAGGGACAAAAAGTGGAAGATGTTATTGAAACGACCTATGGCAGCTTCAATGTCACCTTTGATGCAAACGGAGCCGTAGTAGGTGGTCCTGCTTATGACAACTACTTGATGGCCAACGAATATGCCGCATCGGTATGTGCTTATCCGCCGTCAATGACGGCCGAGCCTTATGGTGCCCTGAAGTTTGCTGCCACAGGCATGCCGGGCATTGGTTGCATTCCTTTCATCCGTTCATCGGAGATGCTGCTGATTGAAGCGGAGGCCGCTTATAAGACAGGCAACGAGACAGGGGCACAGAACGCACTGAACGAGCTGAACGCATCAACCGGACGTGACGCCTCATACAACTGCAACAAGACAGGCGATGACTTGTGGAATGAAATCATACTCTACCGCCGACTGGAGTTGTGGGGTGAAGGACATAGCTGGTTTGACTGTAAGCGCTGGGGACGCAATGTAGTGCGCAAGACTTATGAGGAAGGCGGAAACTTCCATGCTTCCATAGCAGGTACCTATGGCACAACGGAATCTTTCTGGAAATGGGTGATTCCAGCCAAGGAAACAGACTACAATGGTGGTTTAAAGTAAAACATAACACTTAAAAGTGTTCATAAAAAAGATGCCTTAACAGAATCAGATCTTTTCCTGCAAGAAACCTAGGATAAAGACGATTCTGTTTAAAGGCATCTTTTTCTTCTTGTCTTTGCCATATTTCTATTAGTTTTTAAAAGTTTATGACACAGCAAAGATTCAAAGAAATATTTTTTTCTTGTACTATGAGAATACAACATATCCACAGTATATGTATTAAACTTTAACAGCTTTTATTAGTTAATGACAGAAAATGGAGATTTTATATCAGTAAATTGTATCAACATCTATATATATTTATTCTATAAACTATCTTATCAACCCTATTTTTCAATACGACTAATCCAATATACTTACCTAAATCACAATGCAATAGCACCACTAATCAAAAAAGGTGCAAAAATTGATGCTTATTTGCATTCCGCTCCCCATTTATTATCTTATTATCAATAAGTTAGTATATTACTTATAAAAAATCTACAGTACCAAACTAGTATGAAACACATTTCTATCTACTTAAGAACAAGCACTTTTCACCAATAGGCATAAGTTCTATTCCTTTTATTAAAATACTAATTTACAGCACAATGGCGATATATATAGTTCTGCGAAAACTTTGGTGATTTCTTACATTGGTATGACTACTCAGGAAGTTGCTATTCAGCCCAATGTGGAAGTGAGATTGCATCCTAATACTGAAGTGCTCGATGAAGTGATGGTCGTTGCTTACGGTACGGCTAAGAAGTCTGCATTTACTGGTTCAGCAACAGTAGTAAACTCTGAAGCCATTGGCAAAATCCAAGCATCTAATGCTGCTAATGCACTAACTGGTAAAGTATCTGGTGTACAATTAACAAATTCATCTGGACAACCCGGTGCTACAAGTCCTACAATCCGTATCCGTGGTATTAGCTCTATCAATGCAGGTAATGACCCTCTGATTATTTTAGATGGTGCACCATTTGAAGGTGACCTAAACAATATCAGTACACAAGATATTGAATCAATGACCGTACTTAAAGATGCTGCATCAAATGCATTGTACGGTGCCCGTGGCGCAAATGGTGTAATTATCATTACAACTAAAAAAGGTAATGCAGGACAAGCACGTGTTACAGTAGATGCCAAATGGGGTTCTAACTCACGAGCTACACAAGACTATAATTTCATCAAAGATCCGGCTCAATACTATGAAATGTATTATAGCGCATTGAAAAACTACTATTTAGGTCAAGGCATGGACAATGCAACAGCTCATGCTAATGCTAATAAGAATATGTTGGGTTCTGGTGACTACGGTTTAGGCTACAATATTTATACTATTCCTGAAGGACAATATCTGATAGGTTTGAATGGTAAACTGAATCCGAATGCTACATTAGGCAATGTAATTGAATACAACGGACAGAAATATACAATTGCTCCAGATAACTGGCTAGACGAAGCATATAAAACAGGATTGCGTCAAGAATACAATGTTAGCGTTTCTGCGGGTTCTGACAAATCATCATTCTATGCATCAATCAGCTACCTTAACAATGAAGGTATTGTTGACAATTCAGACTATGAACGCCTCACTGGTCGTCTGAAAGCAGATTACCAAGTAAAAGAATGGTTAAAAATAGGCGCCAATATGTCATATACCCACTTTGATTCTAATTCTTTGAGTGAAGATGGTTCTTCCAATTCTTCGGGAAACATTTTTGCATATGCGACTCAAATAGCTCCAATCTATCCTCTCTATATCCGTGATGGCGAAGGTAATATCATGAAAGATAAGAATGGATTTACTATGTATGACTTTGGTAACAAAGATAACGCAGGTCTAAGCCGTCCATTCCTAAGTGGTTCAAACGCCTTTGCAGCTAATTTATTGGATACCAATAATGCAGAAGGCAATGCTATGACGGGTACAGGATTTGCAGAAATACGCTTCTTGAAAGATTTCAAATTTACTTGGACAAGCGGTGTAGCTATTGATGAAACGCGCACAAACGGTTTTACTAACCCTTACTATGGACAATATGCAACATCAAATGGTATTGCATCGAAATATCATACCCGCCAATTGGCTTATAACCACCAACAATTACTGAATTGGAAACATTCTTACGGTTCACACAATTTAGATGTTATGTTAGGTCATGAATCATATCGCTATAAATATTATTACCTCTATGCCAGCAAGTCAAATGTATTTGATCCTACTAACATAGAACTGGCCGGAGCTATTACAGAAAATGGTAGTGATTCATACGTAAACGACTATAATACAGAAGGCTATTTTGGACGTATACAATATGATTTTGCAGAAAAATATTTCCTTTCTGGTTCTTACCGTAGAGATGCTTCTTCACGCTTCCACCCAGATAACCGTTGGGGTAATTTCTGGTCAGCAGGTGCAGCATGGATTATTTCAAAAGAAGACTTCTTTGATATTGAATGGGTTGATTTACTTAAATTAAAAGCATCTTATGGTTCACAAGGTAACGATAACATTGGTGATTACCGTTACATCAACACTTACAGCATTGTAAACTCAGGTGGACACCCTGCTTCAATTCCCAACACAATGGGTAACAAAGACATCACTTGGGAAACTAACGGAAACTTCAATGCAGGTTTTGATTTTGAATTATTTAAAGGCCGTTTAACAGGTACAGTTGAATATTTCTATCGCAAGACCAGCGATATGTTGTTCTCTTTCCCTCTGCCTCCAACATACGGTTACACATCTTACTATGCTAACGTTGGTGATATGTGCAATCAAGGTATTGAAGCTGAGTTCAAAGGTACTCTTATTGAAACAAATGATTTCACATGGGATCTAGGCCTAAATCTGACACACTACAAAAATAAGATTTCTTATTTACCTGACGAACGTAAGACAATGGTTGTTGACGGAGTTCCTGGTTATAGTAGTGGTAACTATTACTATGGTGAAGGTGAAGCTCTTTATACCTATCGTATAAAAAAATACGCAGGTGTTGCAGAAGACGGACAAGCTCTTTACTATAAGAATGTAAAAGACGAAAATGGTAAGGTTATCGGTCGTGAAACGACAACAAAATATGACGATGCAGATTATTACCTATGTGGAACAGCGTTGCCAGATCTGTATGGTGGTTTCAACACAAGCCTTGCATACAAAGGTTTCGATCTGTCTGTTGACTTTACTTATCAGATTGGTGGCCAAGTTTATGATGGTGACTATGCAGGAATGATGTCTTCACCAACAGCCAGCAGCAAAGGTACCAACTTCCACGCAGACTTATTGAATGCTTGGACTCCAGAGAATAAGAACTCAAATATTCCTCGTTTCCAATTCGGTGATAATTATACAACAGCTTCTTCAGACAGATTTTTAACTAGTGCTTCTTACTTGAGTTTACAAAATATTAACTTTGGTTACACATTACCAAGCCGAGTAACTCGTACATTAAATATTGAAAAGCTGCGTGTATATCTAACTGCTGATAATATTTGGGTATGGTCAAAACGTCAAGGCCTCGATCCTCGTCAAAGTATCACAGGTTCAATAACTAATTCATATTATGCCCCCATGCGTACTATTTCAGGTGGCATCACTTTAACTTTCTAAATTTAATCCGAACAGACGATATGAAAACTAAAATATCAAAATTATTATTAGGGGTTTGTCTTTCCTCATCTCTGGTAATGACTACTGGATGTATAGAAGAGACTTTTCCGACAAGCGGTGCTACTGAAGACCAGTTAACTTCGTCAGACATGGCTACCTCTGCCATGTTGTGGGCAATGCCGGCCAGCCTGAATGTAGTAGGTGTAGTGGCATCAAGTTACCACTGGGATTGGGGATATGGATCTATTATGCACATCCGCGATGTAATGACTGAAGACATGGCTGTAATAAGCTCTGGATATGACTGGTATCAGTCTTGGGAACAAAATATCTATCAGGGCGAAAGCTATGTTTATCCACAATTTATATGGAACTATTATTGGCAAGCTGTACTTACTACTAATAAATTGATTGCTGCTATTAACCCCGAAACCGCATCTGAAGCCCAAATGGGATATTTGGCAGCAGCACATGCCTTCCGCGCATTTTTCTATCTGGATATGGCACGCATGTATGAATTCCTTCCGAATAAAGCAACTACTGCTGATAATGTTCTTGGATTAACAGTACCTATCGTAACAGAAACGACAACAGAAGCTGAAGCACGAAATAATCCACGTGCTACAAAAGAAGATATGGCAGCATTCATTCTGGGAGATTTGGATTTTGCAGAGGAACATATTAACAAATTGGGCGAATCTTCGAAAGCATTGCCACATCTTGATGCTATTTATGGTTTGAAAGCCCGATATTATATGTGGCTGGAAGACTATAACAACGCGAGAACATTTGCACGTCAAGCTATTAATGCATTTAATGGCAATCCTATGACGGAGGAACAATGTTTAAGTACAACAAAAGGTTTCAACGATATATCATGCTGGATGTGGGGCTCAGAGATGGTTTCTGAAGATAATGTAGTAAAAACAGGTATTTTGAACTGGGCATCATGGATGTCAAATGAAACATCTTTTGGCTATTCAAGCCAAGCACCTTATCTTATGATAAATTCAAATCTGTATGATAGATTAAGTGATACAGACTTTAGAAAAAAAATGTGGAAGGCTCCAGAAGGAGGAATGCTGGAAGGTGAAACTGATTTCTTGACATCAGCAGCTTTTGGCAATTTCGGTAATAGATTATCAACGTATTCTTCTGTTAAATTCCGTCCTGCAGAAGGTAACTGCGATGACTTTACAGTAGGTGCAGCAACTGCATATCCATTAATGCGTGTAGAGGAAATGTATTTTATCGAAGCAGAAGCTGCCGCACAATTAGGAGACGCTCAAGCTGTAACACTACTTAATAACTTTATGACTTCTTATAGAGATCCGGAATACATATGTGCTGCAAGTGGTCAAGAGCTAATTGATGAAATCATTTTCCAAAAACGAATTGAACTTTGGGGAGAAGGATTAACATTCTTTGATGTTAAACGTCTGAATATGTCGGTAACTCGCGGATTCGTAGGAACCAATTTTGCTAACGCTACCCGTTTCAATACAGATGGACGCCCTGCATGGATGAATCTTTGCATTGTTCAAACTGAAAAGAACAACAATTCAGCATTAATAGGCTTTGAAAATCCTGATCCTAGCGGCGCATATAACGAATGGATTGATCCTAGTGAACAAGAGTAAATAGTGTAAGAATAAAGAATAAACTGAGAATAAATATGAAAAAGATTAATACAATAATGCTTGCCTTGATGAGCATATTGATGCTGGGCTGGACATCATGTACCGACAGCGTTGATTATATGGCAGCAGGACCTGTAGAAGGTCAAGGAGTTTATTTCCCAACTTCTGTTAAGACCTCATATACATTAGACGGAACTAGTGGCGAAATTACTCTTAGTGTAATGCGTACAGATACCATTAACGCTACAGATGCAGCTGTAACCGCAACAATTACAGAAGGTGGGGAAAACCTGTTTACCGTGCCAAGTACAGTTAGTTTTGCAGAAGGCGAATCGACTTCGAGCATGACAATTGCCTACGACAATATAGTACGAGGAACAACTTACCAAATAACATTAACATTTGCAGAAGGAACTCCATATTCAAATTCGTCCATAACATTAACAGTCTTATATCCAGAAGAAATTGTATATGAATGGGAAGTAATTTCAGAAGATGCCATCTTTACTGAAAACATATTCTCTATGTATGGCGGTACAAATATTGCGATAACCAAACTTACAGTGGAAAAAGCCAAAGGCTATAACCTCTATCGTTTCAAGAGTCCATATGATAACAACTATATGGCAGAGAACTGGGGCCTTCAAAACTTCTTCCCTGAAAATTTTGAATATCCATATATCGTACTTGATGGAGAAACATATTCAGAGTTGAAGAAATGGTATATTGCACCTACTAATTTAGGTTTCAAAATGACTGACGGGAAGGGTCCGAGCGTAGATCAGACTTGGAATACCTTTGGCTCTATTGCAGGAAATCTGCAAACATCTGCTGGTCCTATTCCTCCTGAAAGCACCGACTATCCTTTAGGTACTTATGACGAAAAGAAACAATTGTTCGATCTTGGAGCAACATATCACAACCTTGATGGATATGGATTCTTTATTCTCAATGCTGGTTCATTCACTTTAGCACTGAATCCTGCATTGTTAGCTCCCGACTATGATCGAGACTATACTTGGAAAGATGTACCTGAGGCTACAGGATTCTTTACCACACAAATCGAAGAATTTGGCGAGAACAACTACTGGAATCAATTAATTCAGCAAGCTGAAGAGGATCCCACATTTTATCGTATGCCTAACTTGTATTCTGCTGAAGAGAAAGCACACCTGTATTTCCATGTTGATATGGAAAAAGGTACAGTGGATATTCCACGTGGTCAGAACAGTGGCTTGGTTACTTTCGGTGGCAATACTATTTATATACAGCCTATACCCAACAAATCATCATACAATACCCAAACTGGCAAATTAATATTGGCTATTGAATTCTACTTAGCCGATGAGAGCGGAAAGCTTACCACATCATTGGCTCAGGTATATGAAACATTCTTGTGGGGTCAAAGTGAAATTGACCAGTTACAGACAAAACTTCCTATAGACAAGTATGTTGGCAACTGGGTTGCTACGTTAGACGATGGTGAAGGGAATGGTGGTGAAACGCTAGTAAATATAACCAAAAAAGACGCCACAACCTTACTTGTCAAAGGTTTGTCAGGTGGTGTAATTGAAGGATACGATGATTCCTTCTTACTGAATTACGATGCCGAAACTGGCTATCTGGGATTTCAATCTCAGTATACGGGAGTAATTCAAGGTATGCAAGGAATTATTGGCGTATGTAATAGCAGGATGCCCGGTTCATTCGGTCTGGAGAATCTGATTGGAGGTTTGGACAAAGAAGGAAACTTCTTGTTCATCAACGATCCGAGCAACCAAGGACGTTATGACGGTATGATATATGTTGTTGATGACGGACAAGGACAGTATATGTTCTTGAGTGGATATTGGAATAACCTCTCTTGGCCTGCTTATGTTCCCGAAACAGAATCATTTGCTACTCCTCTGGCTAAAGCACGCATGAGCGGTAGTTTCCAATCAATAGAAAAAGGTTTTGAGCCACGACGTGTTTATATACATCGACTAAACGCTCAACCACAATCGTCAGAGCTAAATAAACAACGAAGAAATAGCAGTGTTAAACTAGCTCCCTCGATTGAACAGCCTGTAGCTTTTAAGTTGAATACTAAGTAAGCATAGTTACTGTTATAACATAAAAGGAGGAAATCCATAATGTGGGTTTCTTCCTTTTTATATTTATAGCCCAATATAAGTCCCCAAACAACCTTTTACCCCAACTATCAATTAAGCAAAACCCACAGAGAATTAAGAAAAATGGTAGAATTTTAGTAGAATAACATAACGTGAGTTCGAAATAAGAATAAATATATCTTGCTGATAAATAGAAACATAGCAATAAAAGTATTAAATTTATAGTGAGCAATTATAACATTTAAACGATTATCACTATGTTTCCAGAGTCTAAAATTACAGAGATTTATTGTATGGTCGATGATTTCTGTAAGGAATTTACATTTCAACAGGAAAAATATATGGTTGAAGACAAGAAACAGAAGCATCGCAACAAGCCCAACCGTATGAGTGATGCTGAGATTATGGTTATCCTTATCCTGTTCCATTCCGGTGGTTATTACTACAAGGAATATGTCTGTAAACATCTGAAACACCTTTTTCCGCGTCAGGTTTCCTATAACCGTTTTGTGGAACTGGAGAAGGAAGTATTGCTTCCCATGACCATCTTCATCAAAAAAGTACTGCTGGGAACCTGTACCGGCATCAGTTTTGTTGACTCCACTCCTTTACGTGTCTGTCGCAACCAGAGAATTCTGATTCATAAGACATTTGAGGGACTTGCCGAGCGTGGAAAATGTTCAATGGGATGGTTCTTCGGATTCAAGCTGCATCTGATAATCAATGACAAGGGTGAGATTCTCAATTTTATGTTCACGCCTGGAAATGTGGATGACCGTGAACCGTTGAAGCAGGGTAAGTTTTTGGA
>OLNN01001188.1_pt1 | contig 22586 bp, 20 predicted proteins | sample 1672141 | NCBI WGS metagenome assembly OLNN01 (sample SAMEA3136652, study PRJEB25190) | human gut metagenome | biome: human gut; feature: human-associated habitat; material: faeces | place: Austria | collected 2013 | reverse complement strand
CCCAGCCTTCAGAACCGGAATCTGACGCTCTATCCAATTGAACTACGGGCGCTTGTTTAGCTTAGTTATTATATCAACTTCCCAATGAAATGTAAAGGGGTATTCGCAGGAATTTTCAGAAAAGATTGTCAAAAGAAGTCGGGTATGATAAACTGTTATTAAATTAAGCGTTTTGGGAGGCACCAACCAATGGAAAATAAAACTCAATTCCGCAGCGCCGGCTTTGGCGGCTTTAATCGCCAGGACGTGCTGAATTATATTGAACAAACAGCGGCAGAAACCGCCCAGCAGATGGAGGAACTGCGCGCCCAGTGCACCGAAAGCCAGGAGCGTGTGGACACCCTGACGCAGCAGCTGGCCGGCCTGACTGCGGAGCACAATGCACTGCAGGAGCAGTACAATACCCTGTCTGAGGAGCGGGACGGTCTGGTCGCCCGCCTGAAAAAGCTGGAACCGCTTCAGTTGCAGGTTCCGCTGCTTCAGTCCCAGGTGGACCGTCTGACCCCGGATGCAGAGGCCTATACCGGTCTGAAAAACCAGATTTCCGACATTGAGCTGGAGTCCCGCCGCCGTGCCAGCGAAATTGTCAGCCAGGCCCAGAAGAAAGCGGCTGAAACCACTGCTGATGCCAAAAAGAGTGCCGATCAGCAGCTGGCTGCCGCCAAAGAGACCTGCGAAAAACAGCGGGCAAACGCGGAGAAAGATGCTGCGGCCCGTATCGCTGCCGCAAAAAAGCAGGCGGAGGAGACTACGGCCAAGGCTAACCAGCAGGCTGCCACGACCAAGCAGGAGTGCGAAAAGCGTCTTGCCAACGCAGACAAGGATGCTGCGGCCCGCATCGCTGCCGCCAAAAAGCAGGCAGAGGAGACTACGGCCAAGGCCAATCAGCAGGCTGCTGCCACCAAACAGGAGTGCGAAACGCGGCTTGCCAACGCGGACAAGGATGCTGCGAACCGTATCGCCGCCGCAAAAAAGCAGGCCGAGGAAATCGTCGCCAAGGCAGAGCAAAATGCCGCCGCTGCCACCCAGCGGGCTCAGCAGCAAATTGCCGCAGAGCAGGCCCGCGCTCAGGATACGCACGCACAGCTGAAAGCCAGCTATGAGAATACCCGGACCAGCGTTCAGGACATGGTTGCCCAGTCCCTCGCCGAAGCAGAGCACATGCGGGAGGCACTGCTGAAACTCAAGGGCACCTTTGTGGACGTAGAAAAACTGTTCCCCGACGCACCTACCCAGGAGAAATCCAAGTGAACAACACCTGTCACATCCATACCAGCCAACTGCGTACCGCCCAGGACAATCTCCGGGCCGGAGATCGGGTGCTCCTCTCCGGAACCATTTTTACAGCCCGTGATGCCGCCCACAAACGGCTCTTTGCCCTGCTGGATGAGGGGAAGTCCCTTCCCTTCCCGCTGCGCGACGCTGTCATCTATTACGCCGGTCCCACTCCGGCTCAGCAGGACATGGCGGTGGGGGCCTGCGGCCCTACCACGGCCAGTCGGATGAATGCCTTTGCCCCACGGCTGCTGGATCTGGGGTTGGGCGCCATTATCGGCAAAGGGCAGATGAGTGAGGCGGTATCCCAGGCGCTCGTACGAAACCACAGCTGCTTTTTCGCCGCTGTCGGCGGGGCCGGCGCCCTGATCGCCAAGTGCATTCAGCGTGCCGACGTCATCGCCTTTGACGACCTGGGCTGTGAGTCCATCAAGCAGCTGACGGTGGAGAATTTGCCCCTGACGGTGGCAATGGACTGCCAAGGCGGGAATCTGTATAACATTGGTCGGGAAACCTATCAGCGCTAACACAATATGGGGACTGCTGGACTGGCTTAAAACCAGCTATTTTCTCAGGAGGAATTTTTATGGGACTGCATTTAATGGGTGCGATTATCGGTGATATCTCCGGCTCCTGGTATGAATTTCGCAACATCAAAAAACGGCCGGACAGCTTAGTGACCCCCCGCGACTTTTTCACGGACGACTCTGTCCTGACCATCGCCGTCGCCCACGGCATGGTCAGCGCATTTTCCAAAATCGACCGCTCGCAGTTGGCGCAAAGTCCGGATGCTCAGCGCTGTGTAAAAGACGAAGTCACCACCAGCCTGTGGCAATTTGCCCAGCAATACCCTGACGCCGGCTACGGCAAAACCTTTGTCCACTGGTTTGCCGACGCCGTCGCAGGACGGGGTGCGGAACCCTACAACAGCTGGGGCAATGGCTCTGCCATGCGGGTCTCCTTTGCCGGTTGGGCCGCCAATTCCCTGGATGAAGCACTGCTTCTGGCCCGTCTCTCCGCTGAGGTGACACACAATCACCCGGAGGGCATCAAAGGCGCTCAGGCGGTCGCTGCCGCGCTGTATCTGCTCCGCAGTGGCGCGGACAAGACCGCGGTACGGGACTACGTCTCCCGCTTCTACGACTTGAACTTTACGCTGGATGAAATTCGCCCGACCTATCAGTTTGAAGTGAGCTGTCAGAAATCAGTGCCCCACGCCATCAACGCCTTTCTGGAGGCTGACAGCTTTGAGGACACCATCAAAACCGCCCTCTCCATCGGCGGCGACAGCGATACCATTGCCGCCATCGCCGGCAGTCTGGCAGAGGCCTGTTACCCGATTCCGCAGGATCTGGAAGAGCGGGCATTCGCCAAACTCACACCTCATCTTCAGGAGGAAGTGACGGCGATCACTGCCTATTTGGATCGCTCCAACTGATAAAAAATAGTAAAACGGTGCAGCCTGTCTCTGGGCTGCACCGTTTTTGTTTGCAAGGATAAGCTCACGTCTGTTTGGGATGAATCTGGTAGCTCATCACCGCAATCAACAGATACATTTTCGTATCTGTCCGCTGCAAGTCACAGTCCAAAATCTCCTCGATCTTGCGAATTTTGTAATGAACTGTGTTGCGGTGAATGAACATTTTCTCCGAGATCGCCCGAATATGGCCGTCATATTTCAGGTAATTCTGGATAAAGTCCACATACTCTGTCCCGCAGGCCTGGTCATAGGCGATCAGCGGCGCCAGGTACTCCTCGTGGATTTCGTTCAAGATATCCTGGTTTTCCAGACCGAGCACAATTTTATAGATTCCAAGATTATTGTAGGCGTGCAGGTTGGTTGGAAGCTGTCCGCCCAGCTGTAAGGTCAGAATTTTTTCCGCCAGCACAAAGCTTTTCTGAATACACCGCACACTTTTCGTACAGCGCCCTACACTGAAATAAAGTCGTCCCGGAACCTGTGTCACACATGGCAGTTCCCCGGTGAGATCGTTCATCAGTTCCTCCACATCTTCGGAGGAATAATTGGCAAACAGCAGAAGCAAAACCTGATGGTGCAGATAGGCAAATCCCCGGCAGCCGCGGTCTGACAGGGCGTCCCGTATCACCTGGAGCATCTCCCCCAGGGTTTCACTCACATTGGCATTCCCCGGATCCGGTTCCAGATGAATCAAACCAACGCAGTAGTGCCACTCCGGCTTGAAGCCCTTCTGCTGCAAACCACTGACGTAGAGCTCTTGTCGATCCGGAAACCGGATTGCATTGTTGAGCAAGGTTTCCAGCTCCAATTTATCCGAGGACTCCTGCGCCACCATCTGAAATACCTTCTGCATCAGCAACTCAATGTGGATGTGCCAGGGAACTACAAACAGCGGCAGGGCATGCTGATCGCTGAAATCAAGGGCCTTCTGTGGAATGGCACTGATGTAGTTCCCCACGTTGACAACCACTGAGACCACCCCGGCTTTGTAGCAATTTCGGATGATCTCACTCAATTCCTCCGGGCTGGACAACGCCACACCGGTTACAAAAATAATTTCATTTCCCTCCAGAAACTCGGAAAATTCCGGTTTTTCAATAATGTGAACACGATGAACAGGGCGATTCAAACCTGCTCGGCCTGCCACGAGCTTGACCTCATTCTCCTTTACTGCATTGTACCAGTCAGCTACGCGCAGCGGCATTGCAATTCCCCCTGTCTAAAGTAACATGGCAAGAGCGCTGAACCTCAGCACCCTTGCCATGTTTTTCATTCTTTCCGTATTTTACGAAAAAGCGGCGGAAAAAGCAACCCCAAGAGACATCAAAATAAAACCGCCTGCTCAAACCAAAACCCGCCAAATTGCACAAACCAACTCCCCCATCTTGCAAAATATCAATATCCGCCTTTCACCTGTCCCCATTTGAATTGCAATCTCAACCCCACTCTCCCACGCCCTTTTCACAGCATTTTCGCCAGTTATCCTCTGATTTTTCACCATTTTTCATCCTATACTCTGTGTGGTCGCACAAGATCCATTTTGCGGCTGCACAAAGACCTCGAAAATGTGTTGACGTCCAAAAATGAAAGTTGTTATAATCCAACCATCATTTACATGGCATCAGTCATCAAGCAAAGCAATGGAGCAACACAACGCTTCTTTGCCGAATGTAAGGAGATGAGAGTATGGCTCAGGTTTATGCGGAAATCGCGCTGTCCAACGTGGGAATGGTCTACAAAACCGAGGGCAGCGATGTAACTGCACTGACTGGAGTTACCTTTGATATCCAGAAGGGCGAATTTATCTCACTGCTGGGCCCCTCGGGCTGCGGCAAGACAACTCTTTTGAGAATCATCGCCGGGCTGCTGGATAACACCGATGGCACCGCGATTGTCGCCGGTATGACGCCCACCCAGGCCCGTGAGGCCGGTGAGATGGGCATGGTATTCCAGAGCGCAGTGCTCTACGACTGGCGCACGGTGTTAAAAAATGTGATGCTTCCCATGGAGATCAAGGGCCTGTGCCGGGATGAGCAAAAGGCCCGTGCGAAACAGATGCTGGAGCTGGTAGGCTTGAGCAGCTTTGAAAACAGCTATCCCTATGAGCTCTCCGGCGGCATGCAGCAGCGCGTCTCCATCGCCCGGGCACTGGCTACCAGTCCCAACATCCTGCTGATGGACGAGCCGTTCTCCGCACTGGACGAGTTTACCCGGGAAAAGCTCCACGACGATCTGTTGGAGATCTGCCACAAAAAGCATATGACCATCGTGTTTGTCACCCACAATATTTCCGAGAGCGTTTACCTGTCGGACCGCGTGGTGGTCATGTCTCCCCATCCCGGTCGGGTTTCCGCAGTCGTGGACATCGACCTGCCCTATCCCAGAACGCCGGAGCTGCGTGAAACGCCGGAATACTACGAGTACATCACCAAGATCCGCTCCAGTTTCAAGGAGGTCTGACCATGCGCAAGCGAACACTCCCCAGCGCGATCTGGTCCGCGCCGCCCAGCTGGCTGGTCAACCTGGTCTGGATCGTAGCGTTTTTCCTGGTCTGGAATCTCATCGCGCTGCTGTTCCAGGTGACTGGGCAGGCAGACACCAAGTTTCCCTTTCTCCACAACATTTTACTCTGGGCCTTTTCACCGGAATATGACGGCGCCGGCATCTGGACGGCCACCGTCATCACTCTCTCCGTCTTTGCAAAAGGATTGCTCATCGGCTTTATCGTCGGAGTCCTCTTCGCCATCCTGATGAGCGCCTGCCTCCCCATCGAAAAGGTCGGTTATCCGCTGCTTCTGCTCAGCCAGATGATCCCTATGCTGGGTCTGGCTCCTATCATCGTCAGTATGGTGGGCAATTTCTCCACAGCCAAGCTGGTGATGAGCGCCTACATGACCTTTTTCCCGATTGCGGCAAACATGTTTGCCGGATTGCAGGCAGTGGACAGCTCCCGGAAGGAACTGCTGGTTATGTCCTCGGCCAGTCCCGCGACCATCTATCGCAAACTGATGATTCCGGCCTCCCTGCCCTCCATCTTTATCGGCCTGAAGCTGGCCGCACCGGCGGCCTTTGCGGCGGTCATTTTCACGGAAGTGCTGTATCCCCAGAACGGCGGCATCGGCGGCGAAATTCTCAATTCCCAGTACGGCAACGACTGGGAGCTCTGCTGGGGCTACATCTTCATGGCTGTGCTGATCGCAGTGCTTCTGTTCTACGCAGCCAGCTTCCTGGAGAAACTGATCATCCGCTGGAAGAGCAGCGATTAAAGGAGATGAGCAAATGGACAATTCCTATCGCAATCGCAGCAAGCTGCTGGTCATTTTAGAGATTCAGCGGGAAACAGGACGGGTGGCAGCCCTGATCCGCACCCTGTTCCTGGGCGTCGTCTCCTCCATCGCACTGCTTCTGGCCCTCTTCGGACTGGATCTCCCACTGTTTCAGGTCTCCAATGACTTTGAGTACCAGTGGTTCGTCACCGGAGGCATGCTGACCGGCGGCGTGACGCTGGACGGCGTCCCGCTGACCACCTTCAACCCGGTGGCGCTGACCGCCTATCTCTGCATCGCAGTGGCTCTGCTGTCCCTGCTGGTTTTCCTGGCGCTGAATGTCGTCTCCGCCATCCGCGCAAAGCCGGAGGATCCGCTGACCCTGTGTGGAAGACCCAGACGTATTTGCAAGACGGTCACCGGTATCGGCGCCACCATCGCCTCCCTGATCTTCCTGCTCTTTGAGCCCACCTACAAGCTGACTATGACCGTTGCGGGCCACGCCAGAATGGCGGAGCTGAACGAAAACTACTCCTTCAACTGCACACCGACCACGGCCGGCACCCTGCTGATGCTGGGCTGCTTCTTTGTTGGGACCTATTACCTCTGTTCCGCCTACCGCAACACCGCTTTCTGGAAGCGATTCCAGGGCGCCTGCTATCTGCTGGGCATTGTGGTACTGCTGCTGTATTTCTGGCAGTACGGCTACCTGCACCTGCTGTTCGGCATCGATCCCACCACTTCTTCCTTCCCCTTCCCCTTTCCCCGGGCCATCAACAGCTTCAGCAAGTTCTCCGGCAGCGTAAAGGGCAGCTACAACAGCGTGTTCGGCTCTCTGGTCAGCATCTTCTTCACCACCAGCAGCACCACGCTGAACGACTCCATCGTCTACAACTCGGTTACCACCGTGGCTGGTATGCTGATCGGTTTTATCTTGGGCGGCGGCATCGGATATGGCGTGGCAGTGATCGCATCCTGTTTCCGCCGCTGGGGCAGCGGTATTCTGACCATCTGCTCCATCCTCGTTTCCTTCCCCGTCGTGGCCCTGGGACCCATTGTCAACCACTGGTTCCCATCCAACAGCTATGCGCTGTCATTGGTCGCCAAGATCATCGTCGTCACCATTCTCTGCATGGCCGGTATGGCAGTGAATGCCTACAAGGGATTGACGGTGGTAAAGCCCTTCGCTATGGATCTGATGCACATCTGCAATGCGGACGCCCGCACCTCTTTCCTGAAGCTGCGGCTGCCCAACTCCCTTCCCAACGTGTTTACCGCACTCAAGGTCAACTCCGCCACCGCGCTGATGGGTTCCTTTGTCTGCGAGTTCTACTCCCGCTCCAAAACCTACGGGATCGGCATGATGTTCAACAATTACTGGAGCGTCGCCCGCTATCAGTCCTGGGCCTACATCATTATGGCCATCCTCTTTGGCCTGATCCTGTACCTGATTGTCGCCGCAGTGGAGCACCGGTGCATCGCCTGGCACCCCTCGATGCGGAAGAAGTAATCCGCTTTATCCTGGAGCGCTCTGCCGCTCCGTGTACGATAAAGAAACTATCTGTTAGGAGGAATCATCGTGAAAAAACTGTTTGCTATGCTGACCTGTCTGGCCATGATGCTGTCCCTGGCAGCCTGTGGTTCCAGCTCCAGCAATGTAACCACCGCGGGCAGTTCCACTGCCCCAGAGACCACCTCCGAGAAGCCGGAGGAAACCAAGGAAACCTCTGACAGCGGTCTGACCCCTGTCACCATCCAGCTCAAGTGGGTGCAGCAGGCTCAGTTTATGGGCTACTACGCAGCCAAGGAGCTGGGTATCTATGAGGACTACGGTCTGGATGTCACCATTGTCCCCGGCGGCAGCACTGACGTCATCGACGAAGTGGACTCCGGCCGCGCTGAATTTGGCGTAACCTGGGTCTCCACCGCTATGAGCGCCATCGCCAACGGTGCCAATGTCATCTCCGTTGCCCAGTACTATCAGGACTCCGGCATGACTCTGGTCTCCCTGGACGGCACAGTGAAGGACCCTGCCGCAGTCAGCGAAGGCGAAGTCACCGGCAACTGGGGTGGCGGCAACGAATATGAGATGCAGGCTTACCTGGCCAGCCGTGACCTGTCCACCGACTACGTAACCCAGGACTACGACATGCAGCAGCTGTTTGACGGCGACATCACCTGGGCCTCTGCCATGACCTACAATGAGCTGGGCTTGGTTCTGGAAGCCGGACACAGCGAGGATGACCTCAACATTCTCTCCATGGAGGATGAGGGCTTCGGTATGCTGGAGGACTGCCTGATCGTTGACACCGCCTGGGCAGAGGAGAACGAGGACACGGTCGTGAAGTTCATCGAGGCCTCCAACCTGGGCTGGGCATGGTGCCTGGAGAACTACACCGCAGCCGGCTCCCTGGTCTTTAACGCCGAGGACACCGCAAACACCGTTTCCGAGTATCACCAGCAGTACGAGGCCGCTGAGGTCGCCAAGCTGGTGGCTGGCAAGATCGTCTCTGTCAACGATCGTTCCACTTACGACAAGATCGGCTACCTGGATGCGGATAAGTATCAGCAGACCTATGACATCTTCTCTCAGTATGTCGATGTGTCCAACATTGATGCGGCCAGCGCTTACACCACCTACTTCTATGAGAAGGCCATCGCTGACGCGCAGTATCAGGATGCATTGGACAACTTTGACTCCTATGCGTGGGACGGCAGCTTTGAGGTTTTGTACAAGGGCTAACCACCCGGCCCCTTCCCTCTGAGCTACTTTCCATATCCCTCTCGCGGAGCCCGTTTTTACCCCGTAAAGACGGGCTCCCAACATAACCAAAGCCTTCAGGAGGTCTCTATCATGTACAATCTGGTGATTCAAAACGGAACCATCGTCACTCCTACCAGCACGTTTCAGGCAGATATCGCGGTAAAGGACGGCAAGATTTGCGCCATCGCCTCCTCCATTCCCGCTGACGGCGCAACAACCGTGGAAGCCACCGGCAAGCTGGTCCTGCCCGGCGCCATCGATCCCCACACTCATCTGGCCATGCCCTTCGGCGGAACCATCTCCGCTGACGACTACTACGCCGGTACCCGGGCAGCCGTCTGCGGCGGCACTACCACGGTATTCGACTTCGCCCTACAGGATTTCGGCGAGTCCATGGTGGATACCGTCAAGCGCCGGGACGCCCTCTGCGCGCCAGACGCCTGTTGCGACTACGCCTTCCACATCGGCGTCAAGGACGTGAGCGGCGATCTGCTGGATACCATGGCTGACGCAGTGGAATACGGCGTCCCCTCCTTCAAAGTGTTCATGGTCTACGATTTCGGCGTCACCGACGGCGTGTTCTTCCAGGTGCTGAACAAGTCCAAGGAAATCGGCGCGCTGATCGGCGTCCACGCGGAGAATAACGAGATGGTCAACACACTGACAGAGCAATTTATCGCGGAGGGCAAGACCTCAGCCTGGTACCACTACCTGTCCCGTCCGGAATGGGTGGAAGGGGAAGCCGATGAGCGGGCCATCAACTGGGCCAAGGCCACCGGCGCAGAGCTGTACATCGTCCACCTGGCCAATCAGCAGGGCATGGAGGCCGTGGCTAAGGCGAAGGCTGAGGGCTATCCCATCTATGCGGAGACCTGTCCCCAATATCTCTACTTTACCTCTGACGTTTACAAGCGGGAGGATGGCCGTAACTTCGTCTGTTCCCCGCCCATGAAGGGCCAGGCCAGCCAGGATGCCCTGTGGGCCGGCATCCAGAACGGATTGATCGACACCATCTCCACCGACCACTGTCCCTTCCAGCAGGCGGAAAAGGACTGGGGACTGGATGATTTCCGCAAGATTCCCAATGGCTGTGCCGGTATTGAGAATATGTACCCCTTCATGCTGGCCGCCGCCAACGCCGGCCGCATCTCCTTCAACAAGGTGGTAGAGCTGTGTTGCGCCAATACCGCCGCGCTCTTTGGCTGTACCACCAAGGGCAGTCTGGATGTGGGCAAGGACGCGGACATCGTCATCTACGACCCGGAGAAGGATTTCACCATCCACCAGACCAACATGCACTCCGATGTGGACCACACCATCTGGGAAGGAGTCTCTCTCCACGGTTATCCGGTCCAGACCTACGTCCGCGGCACGCTGGTCTATGACAACGGCGCATTCGTCGGGCAGCGCGGCTACGGCAAGTATCTCAAGCGCGCACCCCGGCCCAAGAGAGCGTAATATCTGCTATAAGGAGATTGAGAGCCATGCTGAAACTCCGTGAAGAAGCCAATCGCTGTCTGCTCTGCGCAGACGCTCCCTGCTCCGCCTCCTGTCCCCACGGACAGAACCCTGCCGGGATGGTGCAGGCACTGCGGTTTGACAACCTGTATCAGGCGGCAATCCACACTTGCCCGGACCGCTGCTCCGGCTGTGACGCGCCCTGCGAAAGCGCTTGTCTCCACTATGACCGCCCCATCCGCATCCGGGCATTGGCGGAGCAGCTGCCAGCCCCCATCACAGAAGGGGTTGATTTAGGGATCACCTTCTGCGGAGTTCCCTGCGAAAATCCCTTCTTCCTCTCCTCCTCCGTCGTGGCCTCCAGCTACGAGATGTGCGCCAAGGCCCTGGATCTGGGCTGGGCCGGTATCGTCTACAAAACCATCGGTGTGCTGACTCCCAATGAGGCCTCGCCCCGGTTCTCCGTTCTGGGCGATCCCGGCGCACCCTTCCTCGGCTTTCGCAACATCGAACAGATCTCCGACCATCCGCTGGAACGGGATCTGGCGGTGCTGAAACAGCTGAAGGAGCACTACCCCACCAAGGTCATCGTCGGCTCGATTATGGGCAGCAGCGATGAGGAGTGGACCCTGCTGGCCAAGCTGTGCACTGAGGCGGGCTGCGACATCATTGAGTGCAACTTTTCCTGTCCCCACATGACCGGTCACGGCCTGGGCGCGGACGTGGGCACGGACCCGCAGCTGGTGGCCCATTACACCTCGTGCGTAAAAAAGGGCACCCACCTGCCGGTGCTGGCCAAAATGACCCCCAACGTGACCAATATGGAGCTTCCGGCTCTAGCCGCAGTACAGGCCGGCGCAGATGGTCTGGCCGCCATCAACACCATCAAGTCTATCACCGGGCTGTCCCTGCCCTCTCTGGCTCCTCAGCCCGCCATTGACGGCAAATCCGTCGTCTCCGGTTATTCCGGCAACGCAGTCAAGCCTATCGCCCTGCGCTTTATCCACGACATGGCGGTGTGCCCCGATCTGGCCGGTGTCCCCCTCTCGGGTATGGGCGGCATTGAAACCTGGCACGACGCCGCAGAATTTCTGGCGCTGGGCTGCACCAACCTCCAGGTGACCACCGCCGTCATGCAGTACGGCTACCGCATCATCGCCGACCTGACCGGCGGCCTGTCCTGTTTCCTGAAGGAGGTGGGATACCAGAGCTTACAGGAGCTGGTGGGCAAGGGACTGGAGCACTTCACCTGCGCCGATGCTCTGGACCGTTCCACGGTCTCCTTCCCCCAGTTCGATTTGGATCAATGTCTGGGCTGCGGCCGCTGCGCCATCAGCTGTTTTGACGGCGGACATCAGGCTATCCGCTTCGATCAGGACCGCAGGCCCCATCTGATCGGCCCCAACTGTGTGGGCTGTCATCTGTGTATGCTGGTCTGCCCGGGAAGGGCCATATCCCCCGGCAGACGTGTCCCAAAACCGCCAAAGCCAAACGTAGAAACCGCAATTGGAAAGGAAGTCTTACTATGACCCCGCAGGAAATCAAAGACACGCAGAAGCAGTACGTCCTTCAATCCTGGTCCGTCCAGAGCAAGGTGGATCCCATCCCCATTGAGCGCGGCGACAACATCTATCTCTACGACTACGATGGCAACCGCTACGCGGATATGTCCTCCCTGCACGTCAACATGAATCTGGGCTACGGCAATCAGGAGATCAACAACGCTATTCGCACCAAGCTGGACCGCTACGCCTTCATCAGCGAGGCCTATGCGGACTCCGACCGGGCAGAGCTGGCCAAGCTCATTGTCAGCCTGATGCCCGAGAATATGGGAAAGGTGTTCTTCACCAACGCCGGTGCGGACGCCAATGAGAACGCGATTAAGATCGCCCGAATGTACACTGGCCGCAACAAGATCTTCTCCCGGTACCGCTCCTATCACGGCTCCACCTTTGGCGCCGGCAACCTGACCGGCGAGCCCCGCCGCTATCCCCTCGAGCCCGGCATCCCCGGCTTTGTCAAGTTTATGGACCCCTATCTGTACCGGGACAACCTGCCCTTTGAGACGGAAGAGGAGTGTACCGCCTTCTATCTCCGCAAGCTGGAGGAACAGCTCAACTACGAAAATCCCGACAATGTGGCCGCCATCGTGATGGAGACCATCACCGGCACCAACGGAATCATCATTCCGCCGAAGGGGTATCTGCCCAGCGTCCGCAAGCTCTGCGATAAATACGGCATCCTGATGATCTGCGACGAGGTCATGGCGGGCTGGTGCCGGACCGGCAAGATGTTCGCCTTCCAAAACTTCGACGTGGAACCGGATATTGTCACCTTCGCCAAGGGCGTCACCTGTGGCTATGTCCAGCTGGGCGGCGTCTGCGTCTCCAAGGACATCGCTGCCTACTTCGACGACCACCTGCTCTCCTGCGGCCTGACCTACAACGGCCACCCGCTGGCCTGCGCCGCCGGTGTGGCCTGTGTCAACTACTACCTTGAACACGATATTCCCGGCCACGTCACAGAAGTGGGCAAGGTGCTGGGCCAGCTGCTGGAGGAGCTGAAGGCCAGTCACCCCTGCGTGGGCGATGTGCGCTACATCGGTCTGTTCTCCGCCGTGGAACTGGTCAAAGATAAGCAGACCCGGGAGCCGCTGGTTCCCTACGGCAGAGATCCGGAGGGCATTATGGGCAAGGTGCTGGGTATGCTGAAAGCCAAGCGTTTCATGACCTTTGGCCACGAGAACATGATTCTGGTGGCGCCGCCGTTGATTATCACGGCGGAACAGCTCCGGGAGGAGCTGGCAAAGCTGGACGAAGTGCTGACCGAAGTGGACAAGATGATCTGAGGTGTCTGTATGAGCCGAATTTTTTACATGCCCCCTACCATTGTCAGCGGTGCAGGCAGCCTTGCCGCCGCGGGCGATCAAATTTGCCGGGGCAGGAAAGCCCTGGTCGTCACCGGGAAGATTGTGGGAAAGCAGGCCTGTACCCGGGAACTGCTCCAACTGCTGGACACCAAAGGAGTCAGCTATGACATCTTTTCCGACATCCGCGGCGAACCCACAGACACCATGGTCCGCGCCGGCGCGGCGGCCTATCGGGATGGTGGCTGCGACTTTATGATTGCGGTAGGCGGCGGCAGTCCCATGGATCTGATGAAGGCTGTGGCGGCTCTCCTCAAGTACCCCGGCGCTGAGCTGCGGGATTTCATGGGGCAGGTGATCGACGGGCCCTTTGTCCCCATGGTGGCGATCCCCACCACCGCCGGCACCGGTTCCGAGGCCACCATGTTCACCGTGATCACCGACACGTCCACCGACGTGAAAATGCTGCTGAAGGGTCCTCAGCTGATTCCGGATGTGGCGGTGGTGGACCCGGTGTTCTCAGCAACCGCACCCAAAAGCGTCACTGCCAACACCGGACTGGACGCCTTGACCCATGCCGTGGAGTCCTACACCTCCCGTCTGGCACAGCCGCTGACCGACACGTTAGCCGTGTCCGCAGTCAAGCGGATTATGGCCTGGCTGCCCCGGGTCTATCGGGACGGCAGTAATCTGGAGGCCCGGGCACAGATGGCACTGGCCGCCCTGGAGGCCGGTGTGTGTATCACCAACGCCTCTGTCACCCTCGTCCATGGCATGTCCCGGCCCATCGGCGCACTGTTCCATGTCCCCCACGGCCTGTCCAACGCGATGCTCCTGCCAAACTGCCTGGAGTTTGCCCTGGACGGCGCCTATCAGCGCTTTGCTGACCTGGGTGTGGCCACCGGCGTGGCTGCGCCCACCGCATCCCCTGATGAGGCCGCCCGTGCCTTCCTGGTCTCCGTGCAGATGCTCTGCAAAATCTGCCAGGTCCCCACTTTGGCCGAGTACGGCATTGAAAAAGACGCTTTCTTCGCTCAGATCGACAAGATGGCGTCGGATGCCATTGCCTCGGGCTCGCCCGGCAACACCATTAAGCCGGTGCGCAGGGAAGACTGCGTCACCATCTATCAAACCCTTTGGAACGAATGATACAGGAGGTATCATCTATGTATACTTGCAGTGAATCCAGAATGGAAGATAAAATCAAGACCTTTTCCACCTTCGGTGACGCAGGTCATGGCGGCATTACCCGCTACTCCCTGTCTCCTGCGGCCATCCAGGCCCGCAATGAGTTTCGGCGCCGCATGGAGGCCATTGGCGCCGCCATCGAAGTGGATGATCTGGGCGATATGTACGCCACTCTGCCCGGCTCCGACCCGGAGGCCAAGCGCATCGTCATGGCCTCCCATGTGGACTCGGTAAAGAACGGCGGCAATTATGACGGTATTCTGGGCGTCATGTCCGCCATGGAGGTGCTGGAGACAGTTGCAGACCAGAAGATTCCCCACAAGCATCCTCTGACCGCTATGATCTGGACCAACGAGGAAGGCTCTCTCTACCCGCCCGCCATGATGTGCTCCGGTATTGTCTGCTACGACTATCTGCCTGAGGACATCCGCGCCAAGTTCCGGTATGAGGATATGATGGCATCCACCAGCATTCTGGATCCGACCAAAACCTTCGGCCAGGCACTGGCCGCCTCCGGTTTCCAGGGCGATAAGCAGTATCGCCTGTCCCCGGAGAAGTATCAATACATGTTCGAGACCCATATTGAACAGGGTCCCATCCTGGAGGACGCCGGAAATGACATTGGCGTTGTGGACTGTGTGCTGGGCATGTTCAACTACCGCCTGAAGTTCTACGGTCAGACCGTGCACGCCGGCACCTTCCCCATGCCCAAGCGCCATGATGCCTTCCTGGCCGCCGCACAGGCGCTGTGCTACCTCCACGAGGAGATCGACAAGCTGGACATTCCGGACCTGGTCTACACCACCGGCGAGGTTGTCTGCCATCCCTGCGTCCACACCTGTGTGCCCGACTTCTTCGACTTCTCCCTGGACGCCCGCCATGAGGACCCGGAACAGCTGGCCCGTGTCCTTGCAGTTGTCAAGAGCTGCGAAGAACGGACCTGGGGCAACGGCTGTACCTGCTCGGTGGAGAAGGCCTGGAACCGGGATACGGTCTATTGGGACAAGAAGCTGGTGGGCTATGTAAAGGAGGCCGCAGAAGAGTTGGGAGTCAGTCATCAGTACATCCACTCCGGCGCGGGCCATGACGCTCAGTTCTGCGCCTACGTCATCCCCACCACCATGATCTTTGTCCAGTCCAAGGACGGTCTGAGTCACTGCGAGCCGGAGTTCTCTTCTCTCAAGCATTGTACCGAAGGTGCTTCCGTGATGCTGAACGCCGTATTGAAGGCCGATGCGGAGTAAACACCTTCGCATCATAGCCAATTAGAAAAAAGAACAGCGGGAGACAGAACTGTCTCCCGCTGTTTTCCTATCTGTCGTTTTTAAAATCAGTAGACAACCACTGCGGTGCCAATTTCCACGGTGCCATAGATGGTTTTCGCCGCAGAATATGGCATATTGACGCAGCCATGGGAACCATTGGTCTTATAAATCTCTCCACCATATTTGGAGCGCCAGCCGTCCGCGTCATGGAGTCCCACATTGCCGTTAAAGGGCATCCAGAAGTTCACGTGCGAACTGTAGCCCATGGTCTCGATGGTGCCCAGGGTGGCCGGACTCTTTTTGGCGTCGATGGCCCAGACGCCGCCGGAAGGTGTGCTGTTGCCTCTGGAGGGGTTGCCCGTCACAATCGGCGTCTCTACAATGACCTTCCCATCCTTGTAACACCACAGGGTCTGCGCCGCAATACTGATTTCCACATAAGTACCGCCAATATCGTTGGTCGCACGGGATTTGGCGCTGTAGCTGTAAACCGGCTCTACCGTCTTTTCCTCCGCCGATTCGATGTACTGGATCAGTTCCGCCGCGGTCTCACTGCGGTTGATGCACCAGCCGTAGTCGCCCCCCTTCAGCGTAACTGTTTTGCCCGAATGGGTGGTAAAGTTATGGGTCAGACCGAAGGTGTCCGTCTTGTACGCCAGCTTGGTCTTGACAAACTCCAGAACCAGCTCGTCGTCCAGCGCATAGGTGCCGTCCTCCTGCTGCGCGATCATGTTCATAATATCTTCTTTTTCCACCGGGATGGTCCGGTCCTCAAAGTCATAGGTGATCTTCGCGTTTAGATACCCGTTCACTTTATTTAACTGGTTCTGCAGCTCCTTGTCGTCGCTGTATACCGACGGCTCCTCATAGCAGCCGCTCTGATCCAGGTCCAGCTCGGTTTCACCGCTCTGAATGGCCTGATCGATGGCTTTGACTACCTTGTCTTTGTCCAGCTTATACCCCTGACTCTCCTTCTGGATGGTAAAGACACCGTCTCCCTGTACCAGGCAGGCATCGGTAGGCGCCTGCTCATAGGCGGGATTGAAGGCTCTCAGGTTCTTCAGGGATTCCTCCAGGGCGGCCTCGTCGTAATTCAAGTTCAAACCAGTGGTCAGCTCAGTCTCCTTGAACAGCGAGGCAATCCAACTGTAGGGTGACACGTCATCCAGCAGCTTCTGCACCTCGCCCTGGTCCTCATAGGTCAGGCTGATCTCCTTGCCGGTGATGGTTTCACTGACATCCTCCCGCTCCTTCAGCGTCAGAGAGTAGTTTTTCACCTGTTCGTTCAGGGCGTTATTCGCCTCTTCAACGGTCTTGCCGCTGCAATTCACCCCGTTGATTACGGTGTGATTCAAAAAACGTCCCCGATAGGAATTGGCAATCGTAAAGAACACGACTAGAACAACCACCAAAACCATCGCAGCCGCACCAATGTAAAGCGCTTTTCTCCGGGACTTCACCTGGACGCCTTCGCCTTGTTGTACTTCTGTTTCTGGGGCTTGATTCTTATTTCTCACAGAGCACACCTTCTTCCAATCTGGTCAACGGGAACGCCGTCTTCGACTGGGTTCCCTCTGTTTTGCGGTTGCTTCTAAACTAGCACAAATAACCGGAAAACTCAAGTAACGAATCATTACAATGAATAACAGCACTTCCAGTTTCTAACCATTTCGGCAAAACCGGGCCGATTTTTTATGCAACCTCACCAATCCCCTCTCCCATACCACACTGCTTTCCTATGCCGCACACCTCTGCCAGATGACAGCCAGCCACTTTTCTGTTATGATAGCCGTAGCAACACGAATCAAACTTGGGGGGAATCTGGTTTTGAACAGCTATCGCATTTTAATCGTGGAAGACGATGCCGTGATCGCCCGGGTGGTGCGGAACCATTTGACAGGCTGGGGGTATACGGTTCAGTGTGTGGACGACTTTAACAATGTTCTGAGCACCTTCACCTCCTTTTCCCCTCAACTGGTCCTGCTGGACATCGCACTCCCCTTTTTTAACGGCTACCACTGGTGCACGGAGATCCGCAAGCTCTCCAACGTGCCCATCATGTTCCTCTCCTCCGCCTCGGACAATATGAACCTGATCACCGCCATGAATATGGGGGGCGACGATTTCCTGTCCAAGCCCTTTGAACTGCCGGTGCTCACCGCCAAAATTCAGGCACTGCTCCGCCGTACTTATGACTTTGGCGCGGCAACGCAGCTGCTGAAATGCGGCGGCGCCGTGCTGAATGTGTCGGACGGCACGCTGCGCGTTCACGGGGAAAAGGTGGATCTGACCCGAAATGAGTGGAAGATCTTACAGATGCTGTTGGAAAACCGGGGAAAGGTGGTCAGCCGTCAGGCCCTGATGGCCCGGCTGTGGGAATCGGACGAGTTTATCAGCGAAAATACGCTGACAGTCAACGTGACCCGCCTGCGGAAAAAGCTGGAGACCGCCGGCCTCTCCGACTTTATCCGCACCAAAAAGGGCGTCGGCTACTTTGTGGAGGGAGAAATTTGAAGCTGCTTTGTTCCTATCTGCGGAGACAGATCAAACTGATTTTACTGCTGCTCCTCTTTGTCATCCTATTCGCCATCGTATTCTCACTCTACAATCTGCCGGTGGAAGCGGTGGCTTATGCTTCCATCCTCTGTCTGACCGCCGGACTGCTCTTTTTCGCCGTGGGGTACGGCCGGTACGTCCACCGTCGCCGGCAGCTCCAGCGTCTGCTCCAAACGGTAGAGGAGACCGTCTTGCAGCTCCCACCTCCCATGAGCAAGCTGGAGGAGGATTATCAGGCCCTGCTGCGTGCTGTCTGCGCAGACCGCACCCGAATTACCGCAGAGCATGAGGCTGCCTATCAGGATATGACCAACTACTACACCCTGTGGGCCCATCAGATCAAGACGCCCATCGCCGCCATGTACCTGCTGCTCCAGGAAGAGGTCCCGGATCGGGATACGCTGTCCGCCGAGCTTCTTAAAATTGAGGAGTACGTGGAGATGGTGCTGTCCTACCTGCGCCTGGGCAGTGACAGCACCGACTACCTGCTCCGGCACTGCGACCTGGATGAAATTGTGCGGGCCACCGTCCGCAAATACGCAAAGCTGTTTATCCTGAAGCAGATCACGCTCGCCTTTGACGAGACGCACCGCACTATCCTCACCGACGAAAAGTGGCTCTCCTTCTCCATCGGCCAGCTCCTGTCCAACGCACTGAAATACACGCCGGAACAGGGCGCCATCCACATTTATGGTGAGCAGGAGGCACTGATCATCGCCGACAACGGCATTGGCATCCGGGCTGAGGACCTTCCCCGGGTCTTTGAAAAGGGCTTCACCGGCTACAACGGCCGGGAGACGAAAAAATCCACCGGCATCGGACTCTATCTGTGCCGCCGCATCCTGACCAAGCTGGGCCACGACATCTCAATCACCTCCCAGCCGGGCAAGGGCACCCAGGTGCGGGTGGATCTGACCAGTGCGCCACAGGTCATCGAATAATCGAAACCTTGCAAAACTGTAAGAAACAGGGCCGGAATGTAAGCCAAAGCGATGGCTTCTATTCCGGCCCTGGGTTATGATGGGTACTGGAAATGGAGGAACAAATTATGTCTCTTTTGGAAGTAACACATCTTCGTAAAGTCTACACCACCCGCTTTGGCGGCAATCAGGTGGAAGCCCTGCACAACGTCAACTTCTCCGTAGAAGAGGGCGAGTACGTAGCCATCATGGGAGAATCCGGCTCCGGCAAGACCACACTGCTGAACATTCTGGCGGCGCTGGATCAGCCCACCTCCGGACAGGTGGTCCTCAATGGCCGAAAGCTGGGGGACATCTCTGAGCGGGAGCTCTCCGCGTTCCGGCGGGACAATCTCGGCTTCGTCTTTCAGGACTTTAACCTGCTGGACACCTTCTCGCTCCAGGACAACATCTTTTTGCCCCTGGTTCTGGCCGGCAACACCTATAATGAGATGGCAAAAAAGTTGGCGCCCATCGCAGAGACCCTGAACATCAGCGACATCCTGCGCAAATTCCCCTACGAGGTCTCCGGTGGACAGAAACAGCGGGCCGCCGTAGCCCGCGCCCTGATCACGGAGCCCCAGATTGTGCTGGCAGACGAGCCCACCGGCGCCTTGGACTCCAAGGCATCTGACATGCTGCTGGGCCTGTTTGGCCAGATCAATCAGGCCGGTCAGACCATTCTCATGGTCACCCACTCCGTCAAGGCAGCCAGCCATGCCAAGCGGATTCTGTTCCTGCGGGACGGCGAGGTATACCACCAGCTCTATCGGGGCGAACAGACGACGGAACAGCTCTTTGGGAATATCTCAGATACCCTGACCGTTTTGGCACAAGGCGGTGAGCTCCATGCGTAAGTCCGGTTTCTATCCCCATCTGGCGCTGACCAATATTCTGCGCAACGGTCAGTTTTATCTGCCCTACTTTTTGACCTGTGCGGCCACCATCGCCATGTTCTACATTCTCTGCTTTCTGACCTACAACGACATGATTGACACTATGCCGGGATCCGCGAATGTGCAGATCATCCTCAATTTAGGCTGTATCGTGGTCGCACTGTTTTCTGTGGTCATCATCTCGTACACCAACGGCTTTATTATGAAGCGCCGGCGCCGGGAACTGGGCCTGTACAACATTCTGGGCATGGAAAAGCGGCACATCGCCCGGCTGCTTTGCTGTGAGAGCATTGTCTTAGGGATGGGCAGCATTCTCTGTGGTCTGGCATTGGGAATCCTGCTGTCCAAGCTGATTCTGCTGCTGCTGTTGAAGCTCCTGCGCTTTACGGTGAAAATGGGCTTCTCTGTCAGCGGCACGGGTATCCTTGTCACCACACTGCTCTTTGCCGCTATTTTTGTGCTGATCCTGCTGAAAAACCTGTTTCAAATCCGTCTTTCCAAGCCGGTCGAGCTGCTGCACAGCGATGCAGTCGGCGAACGGGAACCCAAAACCAAGTGGATTATCGCGATTCTGGGCATTCTCACGCTGGGCAGCGGTTATATCATCGCCAACGTGGTAAAGTCACCTCTTGACGCCCTGCTGCTCTTCTTCGTCGCGGTCATTCTGGTCATCATCGGGACCTATTGCCTGTTCACCGCCGGTTCCATCGCCCTGCTAAAGCGCCTGCGCGCCAACAAGCGCTTTTACTACAAGGCGAACCATTTTACTGCGGTCTCCGGCCTGCTCTACCGGATGAAGCAGAATGCGGTGGGCCTTGCCAGCATCTGCATTCTCTCCACCATGGTCCTGGTCACGGTTTCCACCACCGTCTGCCTCTACTTAGGTGCGGAAGACTCCATCAGTCTCCGCTGTCCGACGGACATCACCGTGATGCAGGATCTCAGCGATGCGGACTATGGAATGACCGAAGAAGAGGCGCTTTCTCAAATTAAAACGCTTGTCGAACAATCCGGTCGGAAGATCACTTCCATGCAGGCTTACAGCCGCCTGGCCTTCAGCGCTCAGCTGAATGAGGACACCCTCGTGATGAGCGTTGACAACGGTGACAATTACTCAGCAGACTACCAGGCCCTGCTCTTTCTGACCGCAGCAGACTACCAGCAGTTGACCGGCGAACGCGCCACACTGGCTGAGGATGAGGTGCTGTGCTACTCCCATGGCGTCGAACTGCCCGAGCATTTTACCCTGGGAGACCTGCATTTGCAGAAAAACTGGACTGCTACAATCAAATCTGCGACAGCAACTTTTCCGGTTTGCTGCGCTGCCGCCAGGACATAGCCACCGACTTTTACACAACCTTTGGTGGGTTTTTCTTTCTGGGACTGTTTTTAGGCCTGCTCTTTCTGCTGGCCACCGTGCTCATCATCTACTACAAACAGATTTCCGAAGGCTTTGAAGATCAGCGCCGCTTTGAAATCATGCGTAAGGTAGGTATGACGGAAAAGGAAGTACGCCGTAGTATTCAGGGACAGATCCTGCTGGTTTTCTTCCTGCCGCTGTTGATGGCTGCAATTCATATTTTTGCCGCCTTTAACATGGTAACCCGGCTGTTGGCCGTCTTTGCCTTGACCAATGTCAAACTGTTCGCCCTGTGCACAGTCGGCACACTTCTGAGCTTCGCCATCATTTACACCCTTGTCTACTGGGCTACTGCCAGAACCTATTACAAAATCATATGGGCCAAGCATTGATGCGCCCACACCCGCTCCCAGCTGCACAGACCCGCGCTTGCAGCTGGGAGCATTTTGCATCTGGCAACTTCCTGCAAATCATGTTATAGTGAACAAAGGAGGGGTAACATGGACAAGGTGACAATTTGGGCTTATTCAATTCACAGCGATGTTCTCCGGCTGGAGGACTATGCACACCTCATCGCCCCCGCGCGTTTGCAGCAGCTCAGGCGTTTTCGGCCAGACGATCAGCTCAGAAGTCTCTGTGGCGATCTGCTGGTACTGAAAGCCCTCGCAGCCTGTGCGCTCATACCTCCGACTCCCCTACAGTACGCCGTATCGGAACATGGAAAACCGTTTCTGCCCGACTTCCCTGACTTCCACTTTAATATCTCTCACTCCGGTGACTGGGTGATCTGCGCCACCGGACACGTGCCGGTTGGAATTGATATTCAACAGGAACGTCCTGTCAAACCGGCCCTTTTCCGGGCACTCGCTCCGCAAGAACAGGCGTTTTTGCATACACTCCCTGATGGAGACCGCCAGGCTGCCTTCTTTGACTTATGGTGCTTAAAAGAGGCCTATTGCAAAGCCACCGGTATGGGACTGCTAGTTCCACTGCGCTCTTTCACGGTTTCTCTGCGGCCAACAGCTGTCTCAGACGCCTCTTATTGCCTGAAGAGCATCCCTTTTCCTGTCTCAGAATACCATGTTGGCTTATGCGTCAAAGGTCCTGAGGTTCCCCAAACTGAACTTCACATCGTTTCTCATATAAAGTAAAGCAGAAAGGCAAACACAGCCTTTCTGCTTCTTATCGTGTAGTATTTGAAAACCCCAACTGGAATGAACCAGTTGGGGTTCCTGTGTTGGCACTACCAATTT
>OLNN01001186.1_pt1 | contig 22590 bp, 17 predicted proteins | sample 1672141 | NCBI WGS metagenome assembly OLNN01 (sample SAMEA3136652, study PRJEB25190) | human gut metagenome | biome: human gut; feature: human-associated habitat; material: faeces | place: Austria | collected 2013 | reverse complement strand
GCGCTTCTGATTTTTATGCGCCGCACCACCATTTCTCATTTCTCATTTCTCATTCGAACGAGGCTTTCAAACGCAATCAAGGGTGCCCAGCCAGACGGGCTAACCCTAAACCATACTATCCAGAGGAGAATACCCATGAGTACAGATGACAGACTGCAGGAACTAAAGGAGGACAGGCGTCTTCTTCCCTATGTGCCGGATGTCACAGGACGGCGGACGAATGCGGACCGTCGTCAGGCGAGTGAACAAGATAAGATCCGGCGGGATCAGGATTATGAGAAATACATCGCCAGTGCGGAGGCAGGCCGCCGCTTCAAGGTGAAGATCCCGGTACGTCTCACGTATACAGCCGCAGGAAAGAAGAGGGTGATCAGCGGGACATGTATGGATATCTCCTCGACGGGCATGCTCTTTATCGCTGACGAAGAGAAAGCGGGGACAGATCTGCCGAAAGAGGCGATGCTGTCTTTTGAGATCCGTCCCGGGGATATGCCGGAAGGCTATGAGATGAAGGTGAAGGGGCTTTCTGCGGAAGTCGTGCGTTCTTTCGACAAAGAGGGGCATCTTGCGCTGGGACTTCATTTCAGTAAGTCGCTGGTCCAGTATTATCAGTCGAAGCGGGGAAAGTACCTCATCGCGGTCTCTGCATTTCTTTTGCTCTGTATCTCGCTTGTGATCCTTCTCATTCAATAAGTTTCTTTACTTATATAGCATCATCACAGCGGGATTTTTGCTTACGCGCTATTTCTTTGCGATCTTCTACAAGCCGGTCCCGGTAGATATTCATTTCACGCCCGGCGTCTCGATCATCGTCCCCTGCTTCAATGAAGAGACATGGATCCAGCGGACGGTGCTTTCCTGTATGAATCAGGACTATCCGCCGGATAAGCTGCAGGTCATCGTGGTGGATGACTGCTCGACGGACCGCTCCGTGGAGAAAGTGGAAGAACTCATCCGAAAGCTCGACGAGGATGACCCTTCGGCGCACATTCGTGACCGGCTCACCTGCTTCGTGCAGCCGCAGAATGGCGGCAAGCGAGAAGCTCTTGCGCGCGGGCTGACACTGGCAAAGCATGAGCTTCTGGTCTTTGTCGACTCGGACTCCTTCCTCTCGCCCTTTGCGGTCAGAAATGTCGTGCAGCCTTTCAAGGATAAGGAAATGGGCGGTGTCTGCGGGCGGACGGATGTGGCGAATACCTATACGAATTCGCTCACGAAGATGCAGGCGGTGCGCTACTATATCGCATTCCGTATCATGAAGGCGGCGGAAGGCTTCTTCGATGCGGCGACCTGCCTCTCGGGGCCGCTTTCCTGCTACCGGAAGGATCTGGTCGAAAAATACTGCGATGCGTGGATTCATCAGAAGTTTTTGGGACGCAAGGCGACCTTCGGTGATGATCGCAGTCTGACGAATTTCATTCTGCGTTACAATCGCACGACCTATCAGGATACGGCGATCTGCGAGACCATTGTACCGAAGAGCTACAAGGTTTTTCTGAAACAGCAGATGCGCTGGAAGCGCTCATGGCTGCGTGAATCCCTCATCGCTGCGCGCTATATGTGGAAGAAGGAGCCGCTCATGGCGCTCTCCTTCTACTTTGGGCTTATCGTTCCGATCGCCGCTCCGATCGTCGTGATCTACAATCTGATCTACATCCCGCTCATGCACCGCGTCTTCCCGACGACGTTCCTCGTCGGTATGGCGCTCATGGCGATGCTGATGAGTATGGCGCAGCTTTTCCTCAGAAAAAGCTCCACATGGGTCTTTGGGATCTGGTTCTGCCTCTACTATGAAGCAGTCCTGCTCTGGCAGATGCCGGTCGCATGGTTCACCTTCTGGAAGGATACCTGGGGCACGCGCATGACGCCGGCAGATGTGCGGGAGGCTGAGAAGAAAAAGAAGAAGGAAATGGAAAAGCACCACAAAGCGGAACAGAAAGCAGGTGAGAAGCCATGACGCTGGGGGAGGAATCGTATACCCGACATAAGAACCGCGTGAAGCGGGCGCGGACCTTGGTGGAGATCGCCTTCGTCATCGCGGCGCTCTACCTGCTCTATACACTCTTTTTCCATGGAAAGACATACCAGCCCTATAGCGAGAGTCAGGTGAGCCCCACGACCGATACGGGCTTCATCGCGCTTTCGTACTTCGGCGTCGACCGCATCGGAGACACTTCGACACTGATCGGGGGGAAGCAGCTCCGCGAGCACCTGAAGGCCTTGAAGGACAATGGCTACGTGACCATCACGCAGGAAGACATCGAGAAGTACTATGAAAAAGGCCAGCCTCTTCCTGAGAAGGCACTGTACCTGATGTTCGAAGATGGGCGGCGCGATACCGCGATCTTCGCTGACGACATCATCGAAGATCTGAATTTCAAGGGCGTCATGATGACATATCCGGAGAAATTCGACCACGAGGATCCGAAATTCCTTCGCCCGTCGGACCTGAAGGACATGACAGACTCCACCTTCTGGGAGTTGGGGACGAATGGCTACCGGCTGGAATACATCAATGTGTACGATCGCTATCACAATTTCATCGGAGAGATCGATCCCTTGACCTATGCGATGATGCGTCCGTATCTCGGACGTGACTACAATCACTATCTCATGGACTACATCCGGGATAAAGACCGCATCCCGGTCGAAACGCTGGACCATATGAAGCGGCGCATCGGCTATGACTACAGCCGCGTTGCGGAGCTCTATCAGGATCATCTGGGCTACGTGCCGCAGGTCTATGTCCTGATGCATGCGAATACAGGGAAATTCGGCAATGCGGCAAGTGTTTCCTATGAGAATGAAAAATGGATCCGCAAGCTCTTCACGATGAATTTCAATCGCGAGGGCTGCTCCTTCAACCAGAGAGACAGCTCGCTCTACGATCTCACGCGCATGCAGCCGCAGCCATACTGGCCGGTGAATCATCTGCTGATGCGCATCAAGTATGATACGAAGCAGCAGGATATCACCTTCAAGCGGGGTGATACCCGCATAGAGGACTGGGAGATCCTGAAAGGCGCAGGGGAGTACAAGGAAGAAAGCATCATCCTGACCTCTCTCCCTGAAAAGGAAGGTCTGATGCGGCTCAAAAATCACTACAGCTATGGGGACGTAGACATCAAAGTCCGTCTCGAGGGCAATTCTTTCGGCGGGCAGAAGGTCCTCTTCCGTGGGAATAAGGACTTCACCTCCTGCCTCTCTGCCGGCATCGAGCAGGGGAAGCTGGTGATCGCAGTGAGAGAGGGTGCAGGCGAGAAGAAGCTCTTTGAAGAAAAGCTTTCCGTCCTTGACGGGGAGACCCCGATTTCCATCGAAGAGGATAAAAAACGCGTGCGTATGGGCGTCCTTGCCGCACTCACCCGCTATGCAGATACGACCGACAAGGCGAAGCTCTATGCTGCCCGCATGGAAGAGACGAGGGATCGGGAGGCCTCGTCCGTCAAAGACGGAGAGAAGGAATATGAAGCACCGGAGAGTTTCCATGCCCGTCTTGACCGCGAGCTGGAGATCCGCATGAGAGGAGATCAGGTGACTGTTCTTCTGGACGGGAAGGAAGCAGCTCAGGTCGAAGCACCGGAGATGAAAGGCAGAGAAATCGGCCTCTGGTCCGGCTGGAACAGCCAGGCATGGAGCCAGAGAAATCTCGCAGATGATGTCTATGACGGCGTCTTCGAGCACCTCATCATCACATCGCACAAGGATGGAAAAGAAAGCCTTATCTACTCGAGTGAACTAACAGGTCTCAATAAGTGGCGCTTCGATGCGAATCAGAAATGGGAGTCCGTCCTCGGATGGTTCCTGAAGCATTTCTAGGAATGAGTGGCTGATGACTTGGAATCAGTAGCTAGGGATTAGGAAGCTCGAGTGACTAGTGACTTGAATACTACTTTCGGGCATCGCCTCTTATAATTGCGGCGAAGCCGCCACCACAACCCTGAACCCTGAACCCTGAAGTTTGAAAGCAGGGATGAGTGACTGGGAGACATCATACTCTCTCGCATCGTCATTTCGAGCGAAGCGAGAAATCTTTCTTGCAGACCGGGAAACGATGTATGTGTGAACGCAGAAATACGCAGCACCAAGGCGTCGTTTCCGTATCAGTGCCTATGTGATACTGACCGTAGTGCCATAGAGATCCCTCGGCTACGCTCGGTATGACGACGGCGCGAAGCGCTGTCAAAACTCCGCGGCGCTTTCAATGATTATGCGCCGCACCGTCCCCGCTCCCCCCTCTGAACCTGTAGAACCCGCTCCCCCTCTTTCCCAAGGGGCAGCACGCCCCGTGGACTAACCCTGAACCCGCCAATACACATTAACCATTTTTCCAAAGGAGACATTGATGAAAAAACATGCCATATTTGCTCTGGCAGCGGCCTCTTCCCTCCTGCTTTTTTCCGGATGCGGGGCGGCTCCTTTGAAGAGCGGCAGCCATCCCCCCGTAACAAAGTCTGGCTGGGTGGTCTCTTGGGACAGAGAAAAAGGCTGGGAGGCATATGACAAGACAAAAGAACGATGGGGAAGCATTTCTTACTTTGCGGTGACCTTCGATGAGAAGGGAGAGCTGAAGGTGCCATCTGATCTGCCAAAAACAGCAGGCATTCCTTTTCACCTGACCTTTGTGAATGACGTCATAAGATCAAACGGGCACAGCACTGAGAAGGATACAGAGATACTCCGGCATGTGCTCCGGGATGAGCATGCCTGCCGTATGCATGTGAAAGAAATTCTTGCCATAGCAGAGACCTGCGGTGCGGATGGGATCGATATAGACTATGAACGCATCGGTAAGGATCCGAAGCTGGTAGAAGCGTTCGCTCGTTTCACGCAGCTTCTTTACCTGGAGTCTATTCCCACGCATAAAAAGATCCGCATCATCCTGGAGCCTTCGATGCCTATGGATGCGCCCTACAGCGTCGGCCCCGAGTATGTGGTGATGCTGTATAATCTCTATGGCCTTCATAGCGGTCCGGGGCCCAAGGCGGATGGTCCCTTCATCGAAAAGACCATCCGGAGGATGCAGGCACTTCCCGGAAAGAAGGCTGTCGCTTTTTCGAATGGCGGTTGTCTGTGGAAAGATGCCGGACTTTTCGGTCTCCTCAAAGGGACGCCCCGCTTCATCACCACGGCGGAAGCCGTGAAGCTCCGTGATGCACATGGGGCGAAGGAAGAACGCGATGAAGCGAGTGCCGCACTGCATTTCTCTTATCAGGAAGACGGGCACTCCTATGAAGTCTGGTATGCGGACGAGGAGACCCTTGAGGCGTGGACGACGCTCGCTGCCAATCGCGGTATCCCGTCCGTTTCTCTCTGGCGTCTGGGCGGGTAATTTACGATCGATAAGGGATTAGTCATGGGAAATGGGGATGCTGCGCCTCGCATACGGAAGATGGAAATCATCGTATGTGAGCAAGCGGAGCATCTGCCATACGAGGATGGAGTCGAAGATGCTATTATTCCTTAGCGGAGATCTTTTCTCCATTCCAGACCACTGTCATAAAAAAGGAAGATCACATCTATGGTACAGAAGAAATGGAAATCACTCATTGTGCTGATGATCGCGGCCGCTCTCTGGGGATACGCGGGAGAGGCGGCGCGGGCGGAGGAGTCGGCGGGGGTGCTGGTGCCTGCCAAGCAGGAGGCAATGGCAGTCCCTCGCAGGGTGACGTACACGGCAGAAGACAAGGCACGCTATGAGGCGCTTCGTGAGAAAAATGAAGGGCGTCTTGCGCCCAAGGCGCGATTCCTTACGACGACGGCGCAGAAGGTCGTGCTGACATTTGGCGGTCTCACGAGAAAAGAGTCAGTAGAGGACATACTGGACCATCTGGACAGGATGGGCGTGAAGGCGACCTTCTTTGTGACGGAGCTTGAGCTTAGAAAGCACACGGATACAGTGCGGGAGATCGCAGCGCGCGGTCATGAGCTGGGATTGGGTCTTCGTACGGGGACGGACGGTGATTTCTATGAGACGTGCGCACAGATAGAGCGTCTGCAGAAAAACATGCAGCGTCTCTTGGGCGTGCGCCCGGTGATCGCCCGTCAGGTCTTCGGCAGGGAGATCCCAACGGTGAATGAAGCTGCGAGCGCGATGGGCATAGAGCTTCTGGGACAGACCGTGAACATGGTACAGACAAAAGACAAAGAAGCAAAGAAGGTCGAGGACATTTCAGACCATCTTTTCGGGAAATTCATCCTCGCAATGGGGCGGGGGCAGATCATCTACGGACGCCTGGATTTCTTGGACGATCCCACGCTTACGGGTGGCCTCTTGGACTGGATCAAAAAGAACAAGGTAGACAGCGCGACATATGCTACGCTCTTGGACAGTCCTCATACGAATGCAGAGAATGACTCAGCCTATAGCATGGGGGCTGTCCGGGAGGTCCTTGGTGATGAGGCACATCGCTGGACGTATCCTGTGCCGGAGGAGAAGATGCTCAGTTCTCTTAGGGGAGAGAAACGAAGAAAAAACAGGACAGAATCGCTTTTCCGTCATGAATTCGCTAAGCGGTATATCGGCGCTCCGACGGTAACGGACACGGATCGCATCCGCGGTTTCTCAGAGGCAGAAATGGAGCAGATGGATCATACAGGCATCGTCAAGGACGTCAGGGACAATACTATTTTCCTCACGTTTGATGACTGGGGGACGGATGCTTCAATCAATCATCTGCTCTATGTCCTTCGCAAGCATCATGCGAAGGGGACCTTTTTCATCATCACCTGGAATGTGAAGAACAATCCGAATCTTCTGCGAGCCATCGCAGAAGATGGGCATGATATCGCTTCTCATACGAATCGCCACCGTCCGATGGTGTGGCAGACGGCAAATTATGGCGGTAACATGACGCCGATGACGGAGGAGGAGTATGCGGAGGATGTGAGACTGTCTTATGAAGAGCTCCAAAAAACGGTAGGAGATGTCATGGTCGATGGGAAACCGGCGCTGACACATTATTTTCGTCCCCCGACGCTCGCCATCAGCAAAAGCGGTATCAGATCTATCATGGATGCGGGATTCAGCTATATCGTTTCAGGCTACGAGAGTACGGATGACTATGCCACCCCATCGCTGCAGGCGATGATCGGGGCGATCTCTCATGGGATCTATGATGAGAAAGGGAATGTGCGCAAGGGATCCATCCTCATCATGCACATGACAGATAAGGCTCAGTATACGGCTGAGGCGCTGGACTACATCCTTACCGTGAATGATGCAAGGGATGATAATGACCCGAAGAAATTCAAGACGGGCCGCCTCTCGGAGTACCTGAAGGAAGGCTATGACCAGTCGAGAGAGACGACAGAGGATCTTGAGAAGCATCTGTCGTATAAGGGAAGCTGCGGACACTGAACTGACTGGCGGCTAGTGACTAGTGACTAGTGACTAAGAGACTAAGAGACTAGGAGACGTCAGATATCAGACATAAGAGGTCAGAAGTCAGAGGTCTGAAATCTGAAGTCTGAAGTCTAATCCCTAATTCCTAGTCACCAGTCACTTTTTTTCAAATTCCCTCTTGACAACTCATGAAGCAGGAAGTAAAATAATCACAATCTAAAATCCAATACCCCCAAAGAAAGCTATGAACGAGACAAAAAGTACTTGATCTCTTCTAAAGAGAGCCGATGGATGGTGAGAATCGGCGAAGAGCCTTGTATAATATCCCTCGAGAGCCCTTGTCGTGAACTGAGTAATGACAGGCGTTTCATTCACGTTACGAATAAGACTGCTAAGTACAATGTAGGGTGGTACCGCGAGACTTCGCCCCTATCTTCGAAAGAAGATAGGGGCTTTTTTTACCCGCATTGGCTTGGCATAGAGTGAAATATCGGAGTGGTACCGCGTTCGCGCCTCCGCTGGCAGAAAAGCCGGCGGAGGTTTTTTATTTCTTCATACGATCTTTTGGGGTGGAGTAGCTGATTATTGAAAGAGGTAGAAAATTATGCAGAAAAAATGGCTCAAAGGAATGGCAGCAGTTATGGCAGCAGCAGCACTGGCAGGCGCATTCGCAGGCTGCGGCGGAGATAAGAAAGCAGCTTCCGGCAGTGCAGATGCCGGCAAAACCGTAAAACTCGGTTTCATCACCGCTTATACCGGCCCTGGTGCGGCTTACGGCGTTGCTATGAAGGAAGGCACGGAACTCGCAGTCGAGGAAATCAACAAGGATCCGAACACCAAGGTCAAGATCGATCTTAAGGTGTATGATACCAAGCTTGTCAAGAATGAAGCTATCAACGCTATGAAGAAGTGCATCGAACAGGATAAAGTCCTCGCTATCGAAGGCCCGATGACCACCGGTGAAGCGATGGCTGCCGACCCGATCGCCCAGCAGTCCAAAGTGGCTGTCTTCGGCACCGGCACCACCGGCCCGAAAGTCACTGAAATCGGCGACTATGTATTCCGTAACGCCATCCCGGGCAAAATGAACATCCCGCAGGTGGTCGAAAAAGCACAGAAGAAACTGGGCTTCAAGAAGATTGCTATCATGTACTCCAACAACAATGACCAGATGGTCGGTGAACACCAGTTCTATCTGGATGCCTGCAAGAAGCTCGGTCTCGAAGTCGTTGCAGATGAAACCTTCGCAGATAAAGATACCGACTTCTCCGCTCAGCTGACCAAGATTCAGGCAGCAAACCCGGATGTCATCGCTGTCGCAGGTCTCTATCAGGAAGGCGCTCTCATCGTGAAGAAAGCGCGTGAAATGGGCATGAACCAGTATGTTCTCGCGGGTAATGGCTTCAACAGCCCGGAATACATCAAACAGGCTGGCGAAGCAGCTGACCGCACCGTCGTAGCTACTCCTTGGAACCCGGAAAGAAAGACCGACAAGGCACAGAACTTCCGTAAAGCGTATGTGGCTAAATACGGACATGAACCGGATCAGTTCGCCGCTCAGGCATATGATGCGATGTATGTCCTCCATCAGGCAGTTGAACAGTCTGGTACCACCACCGATCGCAAGAAATTCCGCGATACTCTGGCTAAGATCAGCGACTTCGAAGGCGCTACCGGCAAATTTGCATTCGATGAAAACCGTGATCCGAAGATGGACCTCGCAGTCCTCGAAGTCAAGGGCGGCAAGTGGGTACCGCTCGGAGAATAATGGGGTTTTCCATTATCCTTTGATGACTCAGCTTGGATGAATGAGCCAACAGGTTCCGTAGTTCCATAGAATCTATTGAACCGGTGTATAGATTGACGGTCAGCCATAAGGCATTCCATATCCGCGTTTTTCAGGACATAGAGTCTTACGGCTGGCCGTTTTCCATTCCGTATAAGTGGAAATCGGATGCATTCTTCTTTCCTTAAGTCACGAGTCACCAGTCAAAAAAATTATTGAATCAGTGTTTCCTCAGCACCCAATAGGAGGGCAATCATATGACAAATCAAAATGGGAATAGCCGCAGTACCTTTTCTGGCAAAATGGGGTATGTGCTGGCTGTCGCAGGCAGCGCTGTCGGCCTCGGGAATATTTGGAGATTCCCGTACCTTGCTGCAGAGTATGGCGGAGGCATCTTCCTTCTGACCTACCTTCTGCTGGCCGTCACCTTCGGCTATACGATGATCGTTTCTGAGACCGCGCTCGGACGTGGCACGAGAAAGAGTCCGGTCGGAGCTTTCCATCATTTCGGGAAGAGCGGCTTCTTTACCGCAGGGGGCTGGATCAATGCCGTCATTCCGATGCTGATCCTGCCGTACTACAGCGTCATCGGCGGCTGGGTCACCCGTTACCTCTTCGAATACCTCGCCGGTGATACGAAACTGCTTGCGACGGATACCTTTTTCGGTGCCTTCGTTTCTGACGGCATGGCGGCTGAATTCTGGTTCATCGTTTTCACCGCCGGCGTCCTTGCCATCATTCTCGCCGGCGTCAAGAATGGTGTCGAACGCGTATCCAAAATCATGATGCCGGTACTCATTGTGCTCGCGATCATGGTGGCCGGCTACTCCGTCACGCTGCCCGGTGCATGGGCAGGCGTCACCTACTTCATGGTGCCCAACCTGGAACATTTTTCCTGGATGACGGTTGTTTCTGCGATGGGGCAGATGTTCTACTCTCTTTCTGTCGCGATGGGGATCCTCTATACATATGGCTCTTACATGAAGAAGGAATTTGATCTGGAGCATGCGACCTTTCAGGTCATCGCTTTCGACTCAGGGATCTCGGTCCTCGCCAGTCTTATGATCATCCCGGCAGTCTTTGCCTTCTCCGGCGGCGATCCATCAATGCTGAATGCGGGTCCGTCTCTCATGTTCATCACCATTCCGAAAGTCTTTGCCAGCATGGGGCTTGGTACCCTCGTGGGTGTCGTATTCTTTACCCTCGTCCTCTTCGCTGCTCTTACCTCAGCGATTTCTCTGGCAGAAACCAGCGTCTCCACCTTCCAGGATGAATGCGGCTGGAGTCGTAATTTCTCGACCTTTGCCGTATTCATTCTGATGATCGTGCTGGGCTCTCTCTCTTCGCTCGGATTCGGCCCGCTTGCCTCCTGTACCATCTTTGGCATGGATATTCTCAGTTTCTTTGATTTCCTGACGAATTCCATCATGATGCCGGTCTCGGCCTTTGCGACCTGCGTCCTCATCGTGGTGACTGTCGGCATCAAATGGATCGAGAACGAAGTGAAGCAGTCTTCGAAATTCCGCTATGAATGTGTCTATGGCCTTTTCGTGCGCTTCCTTGCGCCGATCTGTCTGGCTGTTATTTTCATCTCCTCCCTTGCCAATGTACTGGGATTCATTCATATGTAGCAGATGAAACTTGATCCAAAGATCTTCCTCGCTTCTGTGTAAAACGACTATTAACAAATCTCTCATGTGGTGCTATAATACGTAGTATCACATGGGGCTATAGCTCAGTTGGTCAGAGCGCTTCGCTCACATCGAAGAGGTCTCCGGTTCGAACCCAGATAGTCCCACCAAACTACAATGATACGAACACCCCGCCTTACAGGATCCTGCAAGGCGGGGTGTTCGCTTGTATCATGAGTTCTGATTTCTGAGAGATCCCCACGTACAAACAACTTGCGCCGGTCATCTTACGGCATGGCGAGCTTCTTACCCTGTAAATGAAGCAGATAGAATCGGCATCGTCGCCCGCCGAAACTGCGATCCATATAAACAAGATGGCGAGCTGCAGCGTGGATGCCGCATCTGTAACTCGCCATATGCAAGAAATTGCAAAAAGCATCTTGCATATTTCTCTCATGTCGTGTATAATACATTCATCTGACATGGGGTTATAGCTCAGCTGGTTAGAGCGCTTCGTTGACATCGAAGAGGTCTTTGGTTCGAATCCAAATAGTCCCACCATGAAAAAACCCGCCAATGGCGGGTTTTTGTGTTATATAAAAGAAAGTGACGGGAAATTGCGAGTGACGGTAATCAAGCTGACTCATGCCTGAGATCAGGCCAATGGTGAAAGAGCGGCTTACGGAATGTCCCGTTTCATGCTTTTCGAGTCTCTTAGTCTCTCTTTTTAAGGAAACACTGATTCAATCGTTGCCAGATTTTACTCTTGGATTTTTATACAGGGCGAGGAATCATCTGACGCGAATAGCGAGCTATTTAAGGAGGATGATGACGAAGCCGTGTATAAAAATCCCTGTAGAATCTGACTCTGCGATTGAATCAGCGTTTCCTTAGATCTCCTTTTCACTCCAAGGACTGACCCTGAAAGCGTATTTTATTCCTTTTTATAATAACAGGTGACCTCTATGCATCTTATTGCTATTCTTCTCGTTATGACAGCAGGCATCATGTGGGCGGGGTGCGGGCTTGCGGCGCAGGATTTTTTCCAAAAAAGTACACATGACTCGATGGATCTTACGGTCTTCCGCATGTTTTGTGCGAGCGGCATCATGCTGCTTGTGACTATTGCCAAAGGACAGCTGAAAGACAGCTGGCGGAAGCTGGGAAAGCAGCCATCTCTCTGGTGGGGACTGATCTTCTACGGTGTAGTCGGTCTGATGCTGATGCACTATACCTACTTTGCTTCGATCGCCGCCGGCAATGCGGCAGCGGCAACGGTCATCCAATATACCTGTCCGGCGATGGTGATCCTTTGGGTCTCCTTTCAAAAAAGACGGCTGCCGCTGGCAGGGGAGCTCGCGGCCGTCGTACTGGCGATCATCGGAGTCCTCCTTCTGGTGACGGGCGGAGATGTGAGCCGTCTCTCGGTACCTGCAGACTGCGTGTATCTGGGGCTGGCTTCCGCGGTCTTCTTTGCGATCTGTTGTGTATTTCCGAAGCGCTTCATCGGTGTACTGGATAATTCCTTCGCCCTCGCGCTGGGCATGTTCACCGGAGCCGTGGCTTCCTATATCATCAATCCTATGGGGGACTTCTCCGGCTTCTTTGCTCCGGAAGTCCGCTTCGATATTTTCTGGATCGTCGTCCTTGGTACGGCGCTATCTTTTACCTGCTACAATGCAGGTCTTCGGTTCCTTCCTGCCTCACAGGCTTCCGTCACTGCGACCATTGAACCGGCGATCTCTGTCATTGCGTCCTATTTCATCTTTCATACCCATTTCAATTTTGTCCAGGGATTTGGCATCCTGCTTGTTCTCCTTGCTATTGCAGTGCCGGGCATTTTTGAAAATGAAAAGACGGCAGGAGAATGATCAGCGGATAGAGAGCAGCTACCATGTCTGTACGATACCTGAACGCGATGGTTTAAAAAGTCCTTTGCTTTTTTCTTAGGAGCATCTGTCATGTCCCATTCCTCGAATCATTTCGCGATCGCTATGGTCGTCTTAGCCGGCATTATGTGGGCCGGAAGCGGCATCGGGGCGCAGAATTTCTTCGAGAAATGCTCTATGAATGCCATGGAGCTCACGGCTTTTCGCATGATGGGGCCGGATGTATCCTGATCGGGGTGACGGTATGGCAGGGAAAGATGAAAGAAAGTCTCATATGCCTTCGAAAGAAGCCGCGGCTGTGGATCGATATTGCGATCTACGCTATCGTGGGTCTCATGCTGATGCACTATACCTATTTCGAGGCGATCGCGTATGGCAATGCCGCTACGGCGACCGTCGTGCTTTACAGCTGTCCTGCCATGGTCATCTGCTACAATGCCATCCGCTATCGCAAGCTGCCATCAAAAGAGGAGGTCATCACGGTCTTTCTGGCTGTCGGAGGCACATATCTTCTTGTAACAGGCAGTGATCCCGCAAAGCTCAGCGTTTCCTTTCTTTGTATAGCACTTGCGTTATTCAATGGGGTGGTTTATTCCTTCGCTTCGATTTACCCGAAACACATCTTTCTTCAAGTGGATAAGACCTTCGTCCTGGCTGTCAGCATGATCATCGGTGGGCTCGCCTGCTGGGTCTTTGTCCCGCAGATCGACTGGCTTGCCTTCTTCGACCCGTATATCTTCTTCGGCGTCGCATGGATCGTCCTCTTCGGCACGGTCACAGCCTTCCTCTTATATAATGCAGGTCTGATGTACCTATCCCCGCAGCAGGCACTCATCACGGCGGCGAGCGAACCGGCGGCTTCCGTCATCCTTTCCTGCCTCATCTTTCAAATGAGCTTTGTCGGTCTGCAGGTCGTGGGGATCCTGATGGTCATTCTTGCGATCGTGATGCCGGCGGTGGATCTGGGAAAGGTCTTTGGGGAAAGACAGTGAACTCTCGATCTGTTTCTATCCGTTTGAAAGCACCGGGGATTAGGGATCAGAAGACTCAAGTGACTGGTGATTGGGAGACATCAGACTCTCTCATATCGTCATTTCGAGCAAAGCGAGAAATTTTTTTCGTTTGCGGCTCGGCAGTCGATCAAGAGCCATTGGGGCACCGTTTTATTTTTGATTCGCGGTGAAGCCGCGATCCTCATTCCGCATGTAAGCAGAGCTTTCATTTGCCATCAAGGGCAGCTCCCCCACGGACAATACAACGCGTTTTCTTTATAGGAAACGCGTTTTTTGATGAAACGCTGATTAAATCGTACTCAGAGAAAAGGGGAAATGGGAATCGTCTGATTATTAGTCTTGCACTATAGATGAAGAGGTTTATAATGAAGAAAGCAGTAAAATGTATTGCCGAAAAGCTGGCATTCCAATGAATGGAGGAGCGCAATGAAATTTAAAATGAAATGGGCTGCTGCGGCCGCAGCAGCTTTGCTGACTTGCGGGGTATCCGCGCAGGCAGACAATTATGATCTGACGTATCAGGCGATTGAAACGCAGATGCTCATAGGGGATGTGTCTCAGTTTAGCAGTGAGCTCGATGGCGTGATGACAAAAGCACCCGCGGAAAGTGCCAAAAATACCGAGGTGTCTGAAAAGACGCCTCGGATTGTATTGGTCGAGAAAGGGGATGCCTACGGTGCGACGCTGGTGGATGGGAAGGTCATCATTCCTGTCGTGAATACGAATCTCATGGATGTTTCTCCGCAGGTCGAACTCTTGCAAGAAAACGGAATGAAAGGCATCACGGCCAGCGATGGGAAAGTGCTCCTGCCTTTACCTAAGGAACGGAAGGATATCAAGCTGGTATCTAATGAAAATGGAAACACCATCTGGGCTTTCCGTGAAAATGGAAAATGGGGTGCTTATTCGAAGGAAGGCAAAAAGATCCTTCCGGCAGTGTATGATGACATCCTGTCAGGGCAGGATCAGATTTTTGTCGTGAAGCAGAAAGGGCTGTTCGGTGTCGCGGATGCGACCGGCAAAGTTTGCGTCGCGCCAGCCTATCAGAAGATTTCCGCGATGAATGATGGCAAGGTGTATGCAGCACTTTCCAAAGATAATGTCTACACTTTCCTTGATTTGGATGGGAAACCGCTTTCGACGCGTACCTATGAAGATGTGAAACGGGTCGACGAGGACATCGCTGCGGTCAAGATCGCGGACAAGTGGGGATATGTGACGGTCGACGGGAAGACGCTGGTCGACCCGAAATATGACGATATCGCGCCCTTTCATGAAGGCTACGGATTGGCTGCGCGGGATGGGCAGATTTCCATCTTTGACAAGAGCGGTACCATTGTAGGGAAGGCCAGCGGTGAAAAGGTGATGCTTCCATTTTACAATGGATATGCCGGCATTAAGAATGATGGGAAATGCAGCTATATCAAGCCAAATGGAGAAATCCTTGCTACGGTGAATGCGACCAAGCTGATGCCGTTCCTCCATGGGTCAGCACTGTTTGAAAAAGAGAAGAGCCGGCTCGGATGGGGTGCGCTCTTGGGTATCGTGAAGATGGTGAGCTCCTATGGCATGTACCTCCCGACCGTCAGCTCCAGTGATTTCTTCAATAAAGACTACAAATTCGGCTATGTGAATACCAAAGGGGAGGTCTACCTGCCGACGACCAATGACTTCAATGGCCCCTATTATAAAGACAAAGTGATCGTACAGATCAAAGGGAAATGGGGATATGCAGACCGTGAAGGAAAACTGATTGTTCCGGCGGAATATAAGGAAATCTCCCATTGGACTGGCTCTGCAGAAGATATTGTCATCGTAAGAAATGATAAAGGCTATGGCTATTACAAACTCGGGAAAGGGATGATTGCCGAAGGATTCAAAAAAGCTAACAGGTTCTCTGCTGAGGTTGATTTCCAGAAGAAAGCCATGGTACCTGGTCTCGCTGCCGTCCAGACGAGCGATGGGAAATGGGGGTTTCTTGATGAAGAGGGACATATGGCTATACCGGCTGTCTATGATAAAGTGCTGGATGGCTTCTCGTATGGTGCAGCTTGTGTTTCCAAGGGTGGCGAGGTCGGCCTTATCGATAAGGAAGGCAAGGCAGTGATTCCATTCACCAAGACGCTGCAGGAAATGTGGAAATTGGATGAAGAACATATCGCTTTCAAAGAAAAAGGGAAATGGGGCTTCATGGATGTGAAGGGAAATCGCCTCGTGGAACCTACGTATGACAGGGTCTGCTAAAGCAGTGGATACGCTTCTTTTTACCTTTGATCCGTAAGGAAGCTGACACAAGCTGGCAACGATTGTATCCGTGTTTCTTTAAGAAAACGCTGATTTAATCGCAGAATCAGATTTCATATGGACTTTTATACATAGTGTCGTCGACATTCTCCTTAAATAGCTCGCTATTCGCGCCCCGGTCTTCTCGCTCTGTATAAAAATCCAAGAATGAAATCTGATAACGATTTAATCAGTGTTTCCTTAAGGAACCGCTGAATTTAATCAACTATCTTTTAGACATCATAAGGATCTACAAACTATGGTTATTAACTACGAACTGGTTGCCGAAGACAAGAAGACCGGTGCGCGGGCAGGGCTCCTGCACACGCCTCATGGCACGTTCAAAACGCCGATGTTTATGCCGGTCGGCACACAGGCGACAGTCAAGACTGTCACACCCGAAGAACTCGAAGACATGGGCGCGCAGATCATCCTCTCGAATACCTACCACCTGTTCCTGCGTCCCGGCACGGAGCTGATCAAAGAGGCTGGCGAGCTGCATCGTTTCATGAACTGGCCGAAGGGAATACTGACGGACAGCGGCGGCTTTCAGGTCTTCTCTCTGGGCGCTATGCGCAAGATCACGGAGGAGGGCGTGCACTTCCGTTCTTTCCTCGATGGATCGAAGCAGTTCCTCTCTCCGGAGGTTTCCATTCATGCGCAGGAGGATCTGGGGAGCGATATCGCCATGGCTTTCGATGAATGCATTCCCTATCCGGCAGACTATGAGTACGCCGACCATTCTACAGCGCGCACGACGCGCTGGGCAGAGCGCTGCATCAAAGCGCATACCCGCACGGATCGCGGCATGTTCGGTATCGTGCAGGGCGGTATGTACAAGGATCTTCGGAAGAGGAGCGCACTCGAGATTTCCGCCATGCCCTTTGACGGCATGGCGATCGGCGGGCTCTCAGTCGGTGAGCCGCATGACCTCATGTATGACATTCTGGAGTACACCACCCAGTTCCTGCCTGTGAATAAAGCCAGATACCTCATGGGTGTCGGCACGCCGGACTGCCTCGTCGAAGGCGTGGCTCGCGGTATCGACATGTTCGACTGTGTATTCCCGACGCGTGTTGCCAGAAATGGCATGGCCATGGTGCATTCCGGCCGCATGAATATGAAGAACAAGAAGTATGAGAAGGACTGGGCACCGCTCGAGGAGGGCTGCGGGTGTTACACCTGTCAGCACTACAGCCGTGCATACATCCGTCATCTCTACAAGTCGGAAGAGCTTCTCGCCTTCCGCCTCGTGACGATACACAATCTTTTCTTCCTGCTCCAGTTTATGCGTGATATGCGACAGGCGATCATAGATGGAAACTTCACGGAGTTCAGAGAGAGCTTCATGGCGGGCTATCATCGGTGATCTCGGCTTCCTTTACAACATTTTGACATATAATTAGAAAATAACTACAGACAACGATCATCAAAGTATGGTAAAATAAATACTATATGATTTGACGGAGGTGAATCAAATGGAACAGGTAATGAATTTCGTCAGTCTGGCATGGCCATTTCTGGTGCTGGTCGGTATTATGTATTTCTTCATGTATCGCCCGCAGCAGAAGCTGAAGGTGGAAAGAGGTCGTTTCCTGATGTCCCTGAGAAAAGGGGATCATGTAGTAACGGCTGGAGGCATTCACGGGACGATCAAAGTACTGCGTGACAAATACGTAGAGCTGGAGATCGCACCGAAGGTCGTCATCAAAGTAGAAAAGACCGCTATTCAGCACGGTGATGTGAAGCTCATCGACGAAGAGACCGCTAAGAAAGCCGGCGCGGCAGCCCTGGGTGCTGCTTCGGAAGAACAGGTCATGAATCAGACCAAGCACAAAGACGAACCGGAAACCGAAGTGGTGGAAGAGGTCGTCGAAGTGGATGATCCGAAGGATGCCGGCACGGAAGTGGTCGAAGAAGTCGTCGAGGTCGAAGATAAAGACGCTTCTAAAGGCAAAAAAGAGGAAAAGAAATGATAGAGACGGATACTCCTTCCGTGACACGGAAGAAGGAAATCCGCCAGAAGATGCTCGCCTTACGGCGGGCTCTTTCTGCTACTGACATGGAAGTCATGAGCCTCGCTCTGGCGGATCGGATCTGCGAGTCAGCTGTGTATCAGAAAGCCCATCGCATCATGGCTTATCTTTCCATGAAGGGAGAAGCCGATCTCGATCCTTTCATCCGCCGCGCTCTTTCTGATGGGAAAGAGATCTACATCCCTGTATGTCTGCCGGGAAAGCAGATGGAGGCAGGACGGCTCATGGATATGGAGCATTTCATCCAAGGACCGTATGGCCTGCGGGATCTGCCCAAGGGCTATGAAGCCATAGCGCCGGACATGCTTGATCTAGTCCTTGTACCGGGTACTGCGGGGACAGAGAGCGGCGCGCGCCTGGGGATGGGAGCCGGATACTATGACAGGTATCTGGCAAAGATTTCCTATGAAAAAAGGATCATGACTCTCTGGGATTTCCAAGTCGTAGATTTCCTCCCTGAAGAGCCCTTCGACCAGTGTATGGCCGGTATCATTACAGAGAAACGAAGTATCATCACGAAAAGAGGTTGAAGTTTTGGAAAAGAAAAGGAACAGCAGCGTCAGAAGCGGTGCGCTCATCCGATTCTGGGTCGTTATCGCGGCCATTATCGGGATTTTCCTTGCGAGCGTAGGCTGGCTGGCCGGGCATATCCGTCAGGGCCTTGACTTGCAGGGCGGCACGCATATCGTCATGCAGGCTGAGGATACCGAAGAAAATAAGGTCACCAATGAGGCGATCACGCAGGTCATCAATATCATGCAGAAGCGTGTCAATGAAATGGGTTTGACGGAACCGATCATCCAGCGCGAAGGGGCGAACCGTATCATCATCGAGCTGCCGGGTGAAAAGGATCCGCAGAAGGCCATCGAAACCATTGGCAAGACCGCAGTCCTCCAGTTCAAGGATGAGGAAGGCAATGTCAAGCTGACGGGGGAAGACCTGAAAAACGCCAAAGAACAGATGGGGCAGAACAAGCAGCCGCTCGTTGCTCTGGAATTTTCCGATGAGGGTGGAAAGAAATTCGGCGCCCTCACCGCAGCAAATATCGGCCGTCACATTGGGATCTATCTCGATGGAGAGCTCCTGACGAATCCGGTCGTCAATGAAGCCATCACCGGCGGCTCGGCTGTCATCACGGGGCAGAGAACGCTCGAAGAAGCGAAGGATCTTGCGATCCTTCTCCGAAGCGGTGCACTTCCGGTCAAGGTTTCCGTCATGGAAGTCCGTACCGTCGGTCCGTCTCTTGGACAGGACTCGAAGGATAAGTCCGTCGTGGCTTTCACTATCGGTCTCTCTCTGGTCGTTATTTTCATGCTGGCCGTGTACCGTATGGCCGGCTTTGTCGCGGATGTGGCACTTCTTGTGTATGTCCTCATCCTTCTAGGCATCCTGAATATGCTGCATGCGACACTGACACTTCCAAGTGTGGCGGGCGTCATTCTGTCCATCGGTATGGCGGTCGATGCGAATGTCCTCATCTTTGAACGATTCAAAGAAGAGATCGCATCCGGCAAGCTGCTTAGGCTGGCTGTCCAGTCCGGCTTCAAACGTGCATTTGTCACCATCTTTGATGCGAATATGACAGTTATCATCACCTCCTTGATCCTCTTCTTCCTGGGCAGTGCGACGGTGAAGGGTTTTGCCTTCTCGCTCGGCCTTGGTGTCGCTGTATCCATGTTCACGGCGATCACTGTCAGCCGTACGCTGCTCATGTTCCTCATTGATGCGAACTGGATCCATAACCCCTGGTGGTTTGGCGGAAAAAGGGGGTACGATAGATAATGTTCAACAGCTTTGATTTTATCGGCAAACGAAAGCTCTGGTTCGGCTTTTCCGGACTTCTGATCATTCTTTCCGTTGTGTCCATCATCCTCTTCCGTTTCAACTGGGGGATTGATTTCACAGGCGGCACCATTCTGGAGCTCGCATTTTCCAAGAATGTCACGGTAGAAGAGGTGCGTGACGGTCTTCGTGCGGATGGTCTTGAAACAGCGACCATTCAGCTTTCCGGCAGCAATATGCAGGGAGAGTCCGGCGATGACGTCATTATCCGTACCAGAAACCTCTCTGCCGAAGAAGCACAGACGGTCGTTTCTCATGTGAAGGATAAAGTCGGCGAAGCCGAAGTGAAGCGCATCGAGACTGTCGGTGCGGTGATCGGTTCTGAGGTCACGAAGAATACACTTCTCAATGTCATCCTGTCCTTCGGTGCGATGATCCTCTATATGTCTATCCGCTTTGAGCATCGTATCGCACTGTCTGCGATCGTAGCGATCTGCCATGATATCCTGATGGTGCTCGGTGTCTTTGCATTCTTCCATCTGGAAGTCGATGCATCCTTCCTTGCGGCGATCCTGACGGTCCTTGGTTACTCCATGAATGAATCCGTCGTCATCTTCGACCGTATTCGTGAAGCCATTCATACCCATCGCCGGACGGACAGCTTTGCGAAACTGGCCAATGATTCCATTCATCAGACCATCCGTCGTTCCCTCTATACACTGACTACGACGCTCTTCTGCGTGGCCTCACTCTACTTCTTCGGCGGCGATACCACGAGAAACTTCGCACTGGTCATGCTGATCGGCTTCATCTCCGGGGCCTACTCCTCTGTGTGCGTAGCAACATCTCTGTGGGTCACATGGCATGAACATACCGGAAGCGCTAGAAATGCGTCTTCGCGCGAAGAGAAGAGAGCGAAAGCATAGGTGGTATAAAAAAAGACTGCGAGCATTCGCAGTCTTTTTTGCGTGGGATGAGTAGCTAGGGATGAGGAGTCTCAAGTGACTGGTGATTAGTGACTGGAATGCCAGCTCATGGCACCACCATTTCTCATTTCTAATTTCTCATTCAAGCGAGGCTTTCAAAGGTAATCAAAGGGCACCACGCCCCGTAGTCTAACTATGAAAGAGCGGGTCCTTTAGAGAAAGAGCGTAAGAAAAAACGCGTTGGCCGAAGGGCAACGCGTTTTTTTCAAATACAGATTATTCTTTATAGTTGTTTTCCTCATCCCACCAGTAGATGCCTTTTTTGCTGGGGAGGACATTTTTACGGAAGAGCGGTGTCTGAATGCCTTCCTTGAGCTGACGTTCATAATCTTTGAGGCACGCATTGGCCTGCGGGAAGAGAAGGAGGATGGCAGTGACGTTTGTCAGTATCATGAAAGCCATGAAGAGGTCGGCGAGATTCCAGACGAGCGGGAGGTCAGCCTGAGAGCCCCAGAAGATCATGACAGCGATGCAGAGACGGAAAAGATTGAGCGGCCATTTCTTCTTGGTCAGGTGGCCGATATTGATCTCCCCATAGTAGTAGTTACCGATGAGGGAGGTGAAGGCGAAGAGGAAGATCAGGATGGAGACGGCTTTCGGAGCCATCGGGCCAAAGTACTGGGCAAGATCCCACTGGATGAGCTCGATGCCGGTGAGACCGGTCGAAGTATAGTCGCCTGTCAGGAGGACGATGAATGCGGAAGCAGAGCAGATGAAGAGCGTATCGACATAGACACCGAAGGACTGGATGAGACCCTGCACAGCCGGATGACTGGCGTCTGCGGTGGCTGCTGCATTCGGTACAGAGCCTTCGCCGGCCTCGTTCGAGAAGAGGCCGCGCTTGAAGCCTGTCAGGACGGCAGCGCCCATGCCGCCGCCAAAGACTGCCTGGAAGTCAAAAGCATCGCGGAAAATGATGCCAAAGACGCGGGGCATTTCTGTGATGTTGAAAAGCATGATGCCAAGCGTGATCAGGATGTAAATGCCGGCCATGATCGGGACCATCCATTCCGTGACGCGGGCGATACGGCCCATGCCGCCGCAGATGACAGCCATAGCGAGAACAGTGACGACACCGCCGATGAGCATGCGGTCAAGTCCCAGAGAGGAGGAAAGTGCGAGTGCGATGGTATTCGACTGGACGGAGTTGTAGATCATGCCATAGGTGATAGAGATCAGAATGGCAAAAATCGCTGCCCATAGACCATGCCCGAGACCATTTTTCAGGTAGTAAGCCGGGCCGCCGCGGAATCCGGTGCCGTCTTCGCGCGGGACTTTATAGATCTGTCCAAGCGTACTTTCTACAAAGCCTGTCGCTGAGCCGATGATGGCGATGAACCACATCCAGAAAATCGCACCCGGACCGCCCGCTGTGATAGCGATGGCGATGCCGGCAATATTGCCGACGCCGACACGCGATGCCGTGCTGACACAGAAGGCCTGAAACGGGGAGATCTCATTGCCGGCGGTCTTTTTGCCGGCACTCTCTGTGATGAGAGAAAACATTTTTGTAAAATAGCGGATCTGTACGCCGCGGGTGCGGACGGTAAAGTAGAACCCGGCACCCACCAGAAGAATGATGATCACCGAGGACCAGAGAAATCCATTGATTTCTGAAACAATAGCGTTGAGCGCTTCCATGATACCTCCTTGGAAACTGAATGAGAGATAATAGTCAATCATCTTATTATATACGTTTTATATACGTTTTTGCAAATAGATACAATTACGTGGCAAAGGCTGAGCTTCTCTCGTTAATTCTCAAAGTAAGTGCCGGATTAGCGGTAAAAGTAGCACTTACATGTAGAACCACCTTTTGCTAGACTTTAGATAGAGAAA
>OLNN01001167.1_pt1 | contig 22902 bp, 16 predicted proteins | sample 1672141 | NCBI WGS metagenome assembly OLNN01 (sample SAMEA3136652, study PRJEB25190) | human gut metagenome | biome: human gut; feature: human-associated habitat; material: faeces | place: Austria | collected 2013 | reverse complement strand
CTCCCGTATCGTCATTTCGAGCGCAAGCGAGAAATCTTTGTCATTCGCGGTCAGGTGAGTAATGTTTGGAAAGTTCAAAACGGGAAACCTGCTATCGAGAGATTTTGGAGCATCGCCACTATTTGTAACCCGCGGCGCTTCTGGTCTTATACGCCGCACCATCCCCGCTGAACCTTTTGAACCTATAGAACCCGCTGAACCTCTTTCACACGTAATCAAGGGACTGCACGCCTCAGGAGCTAACCTAGGGAAACGCTGATTAAATCGGACTCTGCGATTTAATCAGCGTTTCCCTAGAATCCATACTCTTCCCTTGTTTGACAGTCCGCTTCATTTGCGATAAAATGTTTCCTATACATTTAAATCTATCGATAACAGGCGGCGGACAGAGACGGCGCACGTGGACTGAAAGAAGAGGGGTTTTGTTATGGATTTTCAGCCAAGTTATAAAGAGTTTGCACTGATTTTCAAAGCGCTTTCCGATGAGACGCGCCTGCGGGTGATCGACATGCTGTCATGCCGGGAGATGTCTGCCTGTGACATTCTTTCGAATTTCACGCTGTCGCAGTCGACGCTGTCTTATCACATGAAGATCCTGATCGAGTCCGGCGTGGTGAATGCGCGCCGCGAGGGTCTGTGGACGAAGTACAGGATCAATGATGAGACCTTTACGAAGCTGATGGATTTCCTGCCCGAGCTGTACAAGCTGAAGGACAAGTGCATCTGCAAGCAGATCAAGTACTGCAAGGCGGAAGCACCGGAAGCACCGGAGGAAGGAAAGGACGTATTTGGCAACTAAGAAAAGCCGCCTTGATGATCTCAAGGCGGCTTTTTTGCGTGCTGTGAGGTGGCTGGGGATGAGTGACTAGTAGCTAGGGGCTCACGCTTTCCCCACATATGCCGCGCACTTCTCCGCTTTCCTCATCTGTCTTTCATGCCGCTTGTGCCCTATCCGCCCCTTCGGGGCACCTTCCCCTAGAGGGGAAGGTTGCGATACGAGAATACCATCCTCTAAAAAAGGCGGCGAAGCCGCCACCTGAACCCTGAACCCTGAACCGAATGAAAGCAAAGCAAAAAGGAGCTGTGAAGAAATGAGGATTCATTTCTTCACAGCTCCTTTTTTTATTTCCGTCCCTTCCACGCAAGGACCCAGGATAAAGCAAAAGCCACAGCGAGCATGACAGAAAAGAGGTGAAGCGTCGCTGCATAGCCCCCCGTCGTTTCCTTCATGAAAGAAAGGAGAAGCGGGCCGGCGACGCCAGCCATGCCCCAGGCAGTCAGGATGGAGCCGTGAATGGAGGCGAGCTGCTTCACGCCGAAGAGATCGGATAGGAAGGCAGGCATGCAGGAGAAGCCGCCGCCGTAGCAGGAGATCACGGCGAGTACCAGCATCTCGAAGAGAAGCGCATCACTGACATGGGCAAGTGCATAAAAAGCGAAGACCTCGAACGCAAAGAAGATCATGTAGGTCACGCCGCGACCGATCCAGTCGGAGACGGATGCCCAAAGAATACGGCCGGCGCCATTCACGATGCCGATGATACCGACAAGGGAAGCGGCCTCGGCCGCACTCATGCCGATGATCTCCTGCGCCATGGGCGAAGCCACGGCCAGAAGGCCGATGCCGCAGGTGATATTCGTGAAGAAGATCCACCACAGCACATACCACTTCCATGTGTGCATGGCCTCTTTGCGCGTGAGACCTTTGGCCTGAGCTGTCTTTTCCCCATCCTTTCGGATCTCTTCCTCAAGCACCTCTTCCAAAAGCATCGGGATCTCCCCCTTCCTCGGCGGCCGGATGTAGGAGGCGGAAAGGATCATGACCAGCGCATAGGCAGCGGCGAGGATGAGGAAATTCTCCGTGAGCCCGAAGCGATCGACAAGATAGCGCATGGCAGGGCCTGCGATGAGCGCTGCGAAGCCGAACCCCATGATGGCAAGCCCCGTCGCAAAGCCGCGATGCCGGGGAAACCATTTCACAAGCGTAGAGACAGGCGTGATATAGCCCGTGCCAAGACCAATGCCCCCGATGGCTCCGTAGAAGAGATAGAGAAGGAAAGCGGACTGACAGTGAACCGCCGCCGCTGTCCCAAGGAGACCCGTACTGAAAAAGACGGCAGAGACCATCCCGCTCCGAGACGGTCCCAGCCGCTCGACCAGAGGGCCTAAGAAGCCTGCCGAAAGCCCCAGAAACAGGATCGCGATCGAGAAGGCCCAGGTGGCCAAAGAAAGCGAGAGCCCCATCGTCTCCATCACAGGGCGCGTCAGGACGCTCCATGCATACACACTTCCGATAGACATGTGGATCCCCACGGCCGCCATGGCAGTGAGCCAGCGATTTCTTTTCATCAAAAAATCCCTCCATTTTTGAAATGAAGGGAAATCTGCGCGCTCCCGTCTCTGCGATGCCATTTAGCAGGCATCGCAGGGAAACGAAAACCGCCTGAGCAGATTTCCCTGCCCAGACGGTCGGCTTTTTCATGAGGCCTGCAGTCCACGTGGTTCATTCCACCTATTTCCGTCAGTTCCGCAGCTCATCTATATTGTATATCTAGCCTAGCATGGATACGAGAGATTGTCAATGGGAAGCCCCTCCAAAAAACATCTTCTCCCTCCGCTCAAGAGGCGCGCACGGGACATGCCTTGCCAATGCCATTTGCCAGTTTCTTATTTTTTAATGAAAACCACCCTCCAGATCTTCATCATCCTCTATGCATCATATGCATGGGATACCTGCCTTTTCCGTATTTTGTTTGCTAATTACGCAATACAAATTGTACGGTATGATATTATTTATATGTCATAATGCCTAATTTTATCGAAAAATTCGCAGATTCTCCGTATCCCCATACCCCCTATAGGTATCTTCCCATGTTTCATTCAATATTTATTGTCATGTATAAATATTTGTGCTAATTATTTGTTTACCTGTTATAATTTATATGATATAATTTGTAAGAAGTTGTAAGGAACTGCTAAACAATAAGAATACGATCTCATGTTCTGCCGCTTCTGCCTTATTCTTTTTAAAGAGTAACCTGGGAAACCACTCTTCATCTGTTATCATTAAGCCAACAAGGTCTCCTTCCCGACCTTGTTTTTTGATGCTTTTTTCAAGAGTCATCGAACGTGACGGGTTTGTAAGAACCAGCGAAGAGCTCTCTCCTCGCCGCCGTGCCAGACAGCGAAAAAGGCTCTCCCGTCACATCGGCAGGGGAAAGATACAGATGATAAAATCCCAGTCTTTATACCATTTTATATTTTATATTATCAAGAAATTGGAGATGATGAGTTTGTCAATGAAGCAGCTTGGGATGCGATTGGGCGAGATGGTTCTCGTTTTGATCGGCATCAGCTTCATTACCTTCTGTCTGATCATGCTCGCTCCGGGTGACCCCGTCAGGCAGATGATCGCCGGTAATGAAGATATTGTTGTTAGTCAGATAGAGATCGACGCACTCCGCCATGAACTGGGTCTGGATAAGCCGTTCCTTCTGCAGTACCTGGACTGGCTCGGCAGAGTCGTACAGGGTAATTTTGGTTTCTCCTTCATGATGAAGAAGCCGGTCATTGATGCAGTCATGGAAGCCCTCCCTGCATCCGTCATTCTGGCGCTGGCCTCCTCCCTCTTCATGCTTGTCTTCTCCATTCCGCTCGGCATTTATACCGCTGTCAAGCAGAATACCTGGTTTGACTACCTCGTTCGCGGCTGCACCTTTGCCGGTGTCTCCGTCCCGAACTTCTGGATGGGCCTCATGCTCCTTTGGATCTTCGCACTGAAGCTTTCCCTCTTCCCGATCGTCGGTGGTTCGATTTCCCTCGAAAATCTGATCCTGCCGATGTGCACCCTGGGCATCGTCATGGCATCGAAATACACCCGTCAGGTACGTGCCACGGTGCTCGAAGAACTGCATCAGGACTACGTCATGGGCGCACGTGCCCGCGGTCTCTCGGAAAGCCACATCCTCTGGCGTGAAGTCCTGCCGAATGCCCTCCTCCCGCTGGTCACCCTTTTCGGTCTGGCCTTCGGCTCTCTCCTGGGCGGTGCCGCTGTCGTAGAAATCGTATTTTCCTGGCCGGGTCTGGGCTACATGGTCGTACAGGCCATCACCTACCGTGACTTCCAGACCGTACAGGCCATCGTTCTCTGGATCGCTTTCATGTACATGATGATCAACCTCATCGTCGACCTGTCCTACAACCGTCTCGATCCAAGACTCAGAAAGGGAGGTCACTGATATGGAAAGCTTAGTCAAAGGCTTCAAAGAAAATAAAGCCTTCCGCTTCACCTCTCTTCTGGTCGTCCTTCTTCTGGCGATCACACTCCTTGCTCCTGTCATCGCTCCTCATGATCCGCTCGCCGCTGTCATGAAGGATGCGAACCAGGCACCGTCTGCGGCGCATCTCTTCGGCACAGACAAGCTCGGACGTGACGTACTCTCCCGTATCCTCTACGGCGCGAGCTACTCCCTGACCTCCGTCATCGCCCTCGTAGCCTGCATCTTCGTCGTAGGCACCACGATGGGCATCATTTCCGGATACTTCGGCGGCATCGTCGATATCGTCATCATGCGTATCGCTGATATGATGATCTCCTTCCCGGGCGTCATCCTTGCGATCGCCATCGCCGGTATCATGGGCGGCTCGCTCATCAATGCGATGATCGCACTGACTGCGGTCACATGGACCAAGTATGCCCGCCTCTCCCGTTCCATGGTCCTCAAGATCAAGCGCCGTGAATTCGTCGATGCGGCTGTCGTATCCGGCGGTTCCGCAGCGCATATCCTCTGGGTCCACATCCTTCCAAACATTCTCCCGCTCATGGTCATCACCGCGGCTGCTGATATCGGCGCCATGATGATGGAGCTTGCCGGACTCTCCTTCCTCGGCTTCGGCAGCCAGCCGCCGGCTCCGGAATGGGGCCTCATGCTGAATGAAGGCCGTCAGCAGCTCCAGACAGCTCCATGGCTGATGTTCTTCCCGGGTCTCTCCATCTTCATCACCGTCGTCATCTTCAACCTTTGGGGCGACTCTCTCCGCGATGTCCTTGACCCGAGAAATGAAGGATAAGGTTCAGGGTTCAAGGTGGCGGCTTCGCCGCGAATACATATGAGGCGATGCCCGAAAGTGGTATTTAAGTCACTAGTCACCAATCCCTAGCCACAAGACACTTGTCACTAACTCATGTTTATTCCCATTATTTTTTTATATCATTTACCCGAAAGGAAGCGTACACGATGAAATCTATTTACAAAAAAGGTGCCCTCTTTGCAGCAGCTGCTCTCATGGCTTTTGGTCTTTCCGGCTGCGGCGGTGACTCCGGCAATGCCTCCAAAGGTCCGAAGGACACCCTGACTGTCGGCGTTACGAACTTCGCAGACAGCCTCGAACCGGCCGACAACTACTTCGGCTGGCAGGTCATGCGTTACGGCATCGGCGAATGTCTCGTTCACTTCGATGACAAGATGAATGCAGAACCATGGATCGCTGAAAGCTGGAAAGTCTCTGACGACAAGATGTCCTGGACCTTCAAGATCAAAGACATTAAATTCTCCAACGGCACCCCGGTCACCGGCGAAGCTGTCAAGAAATCCATTGAACGTACCTTCGCAAAATCACCGCGTGCGAAAGCCATGTTCGAACTCGACCACATCACCGCTGACGGCCAGAACGTCACCATTTACACCAAGAAGCCGATCGCTACCCTCCCGGGCATGCTGGGCGATCCGCTCTTCATCATCGTCGATGTCGCTTCCGACGGCAAAGTAGACTTTGCAAAACAGGGTCCGGTCTGCACCGGTCCATACATGGTCAAGTCCTTCTCCAAAGCGAAGACCGAACTCGATGCAAACCCGAACTATTACGCAGCTGTTCCATTCAAGCACGCCGTCGTCAACACCATCGACGATCCGAATACCCGTGCTATGGCTCTGCAGAAGGGTGAAATCGATGTGGCTGTCAACGTAGCGCCTGGCGACATGCAGCTCTTCTCCGATCAGAAGAAATTCACCACCTCCACCATCTCCTCCATCCGCGACTGTCTGGCCCGCCTCTCCGTGAAAGAAGGCAAACCGCTCGCTGACAAGAAAGTCCGTCAGGCACTGCTCCAGTCCCTCGACCGCGACACCTACTGCAAGGTCCTCCTGAAAGACACCTTCACCCCAGGCGGCCCGCTCCTTCCGCCGTCCCTTGACTTCGGCTTCGATGAACTCAATAAATCCTACCCGGATAAGACCAATGTAGAAAATGCAAAGAAACTCCTCGAAGAAGCAGGCTGGAAAGATACCGACGGCGATGGCTATGTCGATAAAGACGGCAAGCCGCTCGAACTCGACTTCATCTTCTACTCCGGCCGTGCAGAACTCCCGCTCTTCGCAGAAGCTACCCAGTCTGACGCTAAGAAAGTCGGCATCAAAATCAACCTGAAGAACGTCGACTACAACGTCCTCGACGGCATCGGCACCCGCGGCGAATATGACCTCCTGATCTCCAACGTCCTCACCGAACAGGCAGGCGATCCGGAAGTCTTCATCAACATGTACTGGAAGACCAACACCAACGGCTCCAACCCGCAGAACGGCTCCGGCTACTCCAACCCGGAATACGATGCACTCTCCGATCAGCTGGCTTCCGAATTCGATCCGGCTAAGCGTAGAGACATCATCATCAAGATGCAGAAGATCCTCCAGGATGACGCTGCGACCCTCATCTTCGGCTACCCGCAGACCAATATGATTTCCAGCAAAGCCGTAGAACATGCGGACATCAAACCGTGCGACTACTACTGGATCACCAAGGACATCACTCCGGCAAAATAATTTATTTAGCCAGCAGTTTGCTCTAAGCAGTAGGCGGCCAGCCATTTGCGGTTTGCTGCCTACTGCTTACTGCTTACTATTTTTACAAGGAGACTTTCATGCTATTAGAAGTCAAAAACCTGGGAATTGCCTACGGCGACAAGCCCCCCATCGTTCAGGGCGTCACATTCAACCTGGATGAGGGCGAGATCCTCGCCATCGTCGGCGAATCCGGCTCAGGGAAAACCACCGTCATCCGTGCTATCCAGCACGTCCTGCCCGGCGGCGGTCATATAGCGGAAGGTCAGGTCATTCTTGAAGGCGAAGATACCCAGAAGCAGACTCTTGAAATGCATCGCGCACTCTGTGGCACAGACGTCTCCATGATTTTCCAGGACAGCGGCGCTATGATGAATCCGATCCGCACCATCGGCACCGAATTCCGTGAATTCCTCGCCGTCCATGGCATCAAGGACGACAAGGAAGCCCATGACCTGATGATTTCCATGATCGAAATGGTGCGCCTTCCGAACCCGGAACACATCCTGAAATGCTATCCCTACGAGCTTTCCGGCGGTATGCGCCAGCGCGTCGGCATCGCTATGGCGATGGCCATGAAGCCTAAGCTCCTTTTGGCCGATGAACCGACCTCCGCTTTGGACGTCACAAACCAGGCCATCATCGTCAAAGAAATGATGAATGTCCGTGACAAAATGAATACCGCCATCATCATCGTCACCCACAACATGGGCGTATCCTGCTACATGGCGGACTATATCATGGTCATGAAGAAAGGCCGCGTCGTCGAATACGGCAAAACAGAAGATGTCATTTATCACCCGAAGGAAGAATACACCCGTATGCTCCTTGCGGCGGTTCCGAAGATGGGAGGCAAAGACGCATGAAAAACTACGGAGAAGAAATCCTCCAGATGGTCGACATCTGCAAGGTCTTCGACCTCGGTGACGGCAAGAAGCTCCATGCAGCCGAAAATGTCAATGTCACCATCCACAAAGGGGAGACCGTCGGTATCGTCGGGGAATCCGGCTCCGGCAAGTCCACCCTTGCCAAGATGCTGACCCGTCTTTACTCCATGACCAGCGGGAAAATCATTTTCCACGGCAAAGACATCACAGATCTCAAAGGCGAAGCCCTCCGTCAGCACCGCAAATCCATCCAGATGGTCTTTCAGGACCCCTCCACCGCTTTCAATCCGAAGCAGCGCGTCAAGGAGATCATCTGTGAACCGCTCGAAAACTTCGGCATGATCGATAAGAAGGATGTCGAAGCCAAGGCGAAGGAAATGCTCCGTCTGGTCGACCTTCCCGAAGATTTCGCCGATCGCTATCCGAACAACATGTCCGGCGGCCAGCGCCAGCGTATCGCTATCGCACGTGCTCTGGTCCTCGAGCCGGAGATCATCGTCTGCGACGAAGCCACCTCTGCTCTTGACGTATCCGTCCAGAAGACCGTCCTCGATCTGCTTGTTCGTCTGCAGAAAGAGACCCACGTGGCCTACATGTTCATCTGCCATGACCTTGCTCTCGCAAACAGCTTCTGCGATAACATCGTCATCATGCAGCATGGCAAGGTCGTAGAAAAGATCCATGACCTCAGAGAAGCGAAGGATCCATACTCCAAGAAGCTCCTTGCTTCCGTCTTCACCATCGAAGAAGGAAAGAACAAGGTCCTTCCTGACGAGCTCTTCAACTAATCTCTGCATCATAAAACCGCCAGCCTTTCGGCTGGCGGGTTTTGATTGATGGGGACTAGTGACTAGTGACTAGTGACTAGTGACTGGTGACTAGTAGCTAGGGATTAGGGATTAGTGGCTAGGGATTAGGAGCTGGAAAGCGCTAATGCCACGAGAAATCCGTCGAAGCAGATTCCCTTATCCCAAGAATCCTCTCGTCTTCTCCGCTTCTACGACGCGGGAGAGCGCGAGCATGTAGGAGGCGAGACGATAGGTCACATGGTATTTCTCCTTCAATGCGTACACATCCTCATAGGCCTCGCGCATCTTTTTGGCAAGACGCTCATTGTACTCTTCTTCCGTCCAGTAATAGCCGGTACGGTTCTGTACCCATTCGAAATAGGAACCCACGACGCCGCCGACATTGCTCATGACGTCTGCGAGGACTTCGATGCCCTTCTCTTCGAAGTAGGCATCGGCCTCCTCCGTGGTCGGGCCATTCGCCCCTTCCAGGATGAGACGGGCTTTCACCTTGCCCATGGTCTTTTCATTCAGCTGGTTCTCCATCGCAGCGACGAAGATGACATCGACGTCCTGCGCGAAAAGTTCGCTGTCGGGGATCATGACCGCCCCTTCCTCCGTATAGCCTTTGAGCGAGCGGCCGTGGCTGTTCGCATAGGTGTACATCGCTTCGATGTCAAGGCCGCTTTCCTTGTGCCACGTACCATTGATATCGCCGATGGTGGTGATCTTGACGCCCTTCCTGTGCATGAGGAGAGAGCCGACAGAGCCGACATTGCCGAAGCCCTGTACGACCATGGTGAGATCCTTCATGTCCTTATGATTCTTTTCGCACCATGTTTCCAGCGTAAAGAGCAGACCGCGGCCCGTCGCTTCATTTCTGCCGAGAGAGCCGCCCACGGAAAGAGGCTTGCCGGTGACGACACCGGGCTCCCACTTGCCGGAGAGCGCTGTGTATTCATCTGCGATCCACGCCATGATCTGGCCATTCGTATTCACATCCGGTGCCGGTACGTCCTGATCCGGTCCGATGATGGGATAGATCTTTCTGATATAGCCGCGTGTCAGACGGGCAAGTTCGCGTGTGGAGAGCTTGTGCGGATCGACCTTGATCCCGCCCTTTGCGCCGCCATAGGGGATATTGCCGATGGCATTCTTGATGGTCATCCACGCTGCGAGGGCTTTGACTTCGTTTTCATCGGATGCGGGATGGAAACGGATGCCGCCCTTTGCTGCGCCTCGTGCGGTGGAGTGCTGTACACGGTAGCCGGAGAAGACTTCGACATGCCCGTCATCCATCTGTATCGGGATGCTCACAGTGAGCTCGCGCTCCGGATAGCGGACAAATGCGTAGTCGCTCTCCCCGTAGCCCAGCACCTTCGCTGCCTTGTCGAGGATATGAAGCATGTTTTCATAAGGATTGTAGCTTGCCATTTTTGCCTCCCAAAGGAAATTGGAACCTTGTGCATTCTTAGACACATGAAAATCCATAGCTCTACTATAGCACGTTTTGCGCCTTTTGAGAACATAGATGCATGCATGGATGAGTATTTAGCATAGCTTCGCATTCATTATGATAAATTCGTCATACAGAAATAAAAGCTGCCGGTTCGCCTCGACCATGGATACAGGGCGAAAGAAATTCTGCAGGTTCCATGGGTTCAGGGTTCAGGGTTTTGGTGGCGGCTTCGCCGCAAATATATATGAGGCGATGCCCGAAGGTCTTATGAACTGCTGCTATGCTCGTATCGTCAGCCTTCCCCTCGAGGGGAAGGTGCCCCGAAGGGGCGGATAGGGCACCGGCGGTATGCAAGAGAACGGGCTAATGCGGTAGCAGGTCATCTCGCTTGCGCTCGAAATGACGCTGTGAGAGACTCACCAGTCACTAGTCACTTAAGGATCCTAATCCCTAGCCACTCATCCCTAGCTACTAGTCCCCAGTCACTAGCCACTAACCATCAAAAAAGGAACCGCTTTCGCGATTCCCTTTTTTATTTCTTGAGTCCGCCGTGAAGTTTCATTTTCCTTTCGCGGCAGGCGGGGCAGTCTCCGCCCCCGCCGCAGCATCCACCGCCGCCGATGGTGGCATGGTAAATGTGACGGCAGGCAAGAACGAAGAGGATGGCGATCACCGCCACCACGGCATAGACAGCGGGATTCATAGGAAGTCTCCTTTTGTGGAAACACGAATTAAATCGTTGTCGGATTTAATTCGTGTTTACTTATTTATTTTCGTAATCTGGTCTGGATGGATTCAGGGTTAGCCCCTGGGGCGGCCCGCCCCTTGATTACGTTTGAAAGCCTCGATGGAATGAGAAATGAGATATGCGAAATGGTGGTGCCAGTCACTAGTCACCAGCTACCAGCTCCCCTTACGCTTTCGCAGCAGCGGCTTCGGAGATTTCTTTCTCCTTCGGAGCCGGACGGCAGATGAAGTAGAGCGCAAGGAGGCAAAGGACGATGGCGATGCCCTGAGAGAGACCGAAGGCAGCGCCGTAGAAGAGCCAGCTGCCCAAATGGTAAGCTACGAAAGCCATGCCATAGCCGAGCACGACCTGAAAGCCGATAGCGATAGCCGCCCATTTGCGGTCGCCCATTTCTCTGGCGATAGTAGCCATAGCGACGATGCATGGCGGGTCAAAGAGGTTCAGGATCATGTAGGAGAAGGCAGCGATCGGAGTGAACATATTCGCAATGCCGGCCATGATTTCTTCGTCCTCTGCTTCTGCAGCGACGCCATTCAGGACAGCCAGGGTACTCATTGCATTTTCCTTTGCCATTTCTGCGGAGATGACAGCGACAGCGCCCTTCCAGTCACCGAGGCCGAGTGGAGCAAAGATCCAGGAGATCGCATGACCGAAGGCAGCCATCATGGAGTCTTCGATGTCTTCTACCATTTCAAGACCTGCATTGAATGCGGAGAAGAACCAGATGATGACGCAGACCGCGAAGATGATGGTGCCGGCTTTAATGATGAAGCCGCGCGCTCTTTCCCACATGTGGATGAGGACGCCCTTCATGGACGGGAAGTGGTAAGCCGGAAGCTCCATGACGAAAGGAGCCGGATTCCCCGCAAAAGCCCCTGTCTTTTTGAGAGCGATGCCTGCGAGGATGATGACCGCGATACCAAGGAAGTACATGGCCGGTGCCATCAGGATGGAGTCTGGGAAGAATACGGAAGTGATCATGGAAATGATGACCGCCTTTGCCGAGCATGGGATGAAGGTGCAGAGCATGATGGTCATGCGGCGGTCACGCACGTCTTCGATGGTGCGGGTCGCCATGACAGCCGGTACACCGCAGCCGCTGCCGACAAGGATCGGGATGAAGGACTTGCCGGAGAGACCGAATTTGCGGAAAATGCGGTCCATGATGAAGGCAACGCGCGCCATGTAGCCGGAGTCTTCGAGCAGGGACAGGAAGAAGAAAATGAGGAGAATCTGCGGCACAAAGCCGAGGACGGTGCCGACACCGCCGATGATGCCGTCTACGACGAGGCTAGACATCCAGTCCGGCGCTTCGATGGACTCCATGAAGCCAGTCGCTGCGTCATTCACGATCTCTCCAAAGAAGGTATCATTCACCCAGTCTGTCGCCCAGCCGCCGACGGTGGTGACAGAGATGAAATAGACAAGCGTCATGATCAGGAAGAAGATCGGAAGCGCAAGGATGCGGTTCGTGACGATATGGTCGATCTTATCCGAGGTCGTCATGGAGACGCCCTGCTTCTTTTTCTTCATGACACTGTCTATGATCTTGGAAATGTAGCCATAGCGCTGGTTGATGATGATGGACTCAGCATCATCATCGAGCTCATCTTCGCAGTCCTTGATATGGCCTTCCAGATGGGACATCAGCTTCGGCTCCAGCTGCAGAGCTCCCGTCGCATCCTGGTCTCTTTCGAATACTTTGATGGCGTACCAGCGAACGAACTGGTTTTCGACTTTATCGGAGATCGATTCTTCGATGTGTGCGATGGCATGCTCAACGCTGCCGGTGAATACAGGCGGCAGGCGAAGCGGTTTCTTATTCATAGCGAGCTCCATCGCCTTTTCAGCCGCTTCCCGGCAACCCTTCCCCTGCAGCGCAGAGATCTCTACGACCGGACAGCCCAGCTCGGAGGAGAGTTTGTCGAAATCAATGATGTCGCCATTCTTTTTGACAAGGTCCATCATATTGATGGCCACGATCATCGGCAGACCGATCTCCACCAGCTGTGTCGTAAGGTACAGGTTACGTTCCAGATTCGTGCCATCGATGATATTCAGGATGACGTCCGGCTGTTCGTTCACCAGATAGTTTCTGGCGACTTTTTCTTCGAGCGTGTATGGAGAAAGGGAGTAGATCCCCGGCAGATCCTGGATGATAACGTTCTTGTGTCCTTTGAGGATACCGTCTTTCTTTTCGACTGTGACACCGGGCCAGTTCCCTACGTACTGGGAGCTGCCGGTCAGTTCATTGAATAATGTCGTCTTCCCGCAGTTCGGGTTGCCCGCCAGGGCGATTCGTATAGACATGGTTTTGTCTTCTCCTTCTTCTATATTTGGGTGGGATTGGTTCTGGTTAGTGGTTTCAGGGTTCGGGGTTATGGTGACGGCGAGGAAATTTAGAAAGCGCCGCGAGTTTTTGGAAATGCGTCAGCACTCACCTTGGACCCTGAAGTTTGAAAGCAGGGGTGAGTAGCTAGGGATTAGGAATGACTGGTGACTTGGAATCTCCGGCATCGTCATCCCGAGCGCAGTCGAGGGATCTCTACTGCCCTGCGGGAATCAGTGTGTATGCGCCGAGGTAAAACGATGTATTGGTGCTGTCTCACATCAGGCAATGAGCGTTGTGCCATAGAGATTTCTCGGCTACGCTCGAAATGACGAAGGCGCGAAGCGCTATCAAAACTCCACGGCGCTTCAATTTTTTATGCGCCGCGCCACCATTCCTAATTTCTCATTCCTAATTTCTCATTCTTATTCTACTTCGATTGCTTCGGCTTCATCCTTACGGATGGAGAGCTCATAGCCGCGGACGGTGAGCTCGATGGGATCTCCCAGAGGAGCGACCTTGCGGACATAGACATCGACGCCCTTCGTGATGCCCATATCCATGATGCGTCGACGCAGCGGGCCCGCGCCGGTGATTTTCTTGACTTTGGCTGTGCTTCCGACAGCCACTTCTTTGAGTGTCATTGTATTCGTCCTTTCGTTTTGATAAGGGATAAGTGATCCGCTGTGACCGGCGGATGGTGAGAAAGGCTCACCGTTAAAAGAATATCCGCTCTGCCATGGAGCGATCGAGCGCGACACGGCTGCCTTTCACCTGTACGATCAAGTTGCCTCCCATCTGGCTGATAATGAGTACCTTCGCCTCGACGACGAATCCCAAGTCTGCCAGATGTTGGCGAATCTCATCTTTCCCGGAAATCCGCGCGATCGTCACGGTGTCTCCTGCCTTGGCAAATACCAGAGGCATCATAGGCATCCTCCTTTCTGAAATGCAACTCTTCATTTCTTCACTTTCGCCAATATTATAGTTCCCCATTTTAAAATTAGTCAATAGCCCGAAATATTTTTATTAGATGAGCAATATGATTATTTGTTATATTGTCTAATATAGGTTAGGCTGACGGCAAAAATCATATGCACTTAGTCTTAAATTTAGGCATGCAAAAAGCGCCATGCATTTGGCATGCCGCTTTTGTATTGCGTACTGTTTGTTGTTTTTCGTTTGGATTCTTTCTCCTTCCTCTGGAAGGAGGTGGCACGAAGCGCCGGAGATTGGCAGGCGGAACAAGGGAAACCTAATCCCTAATCCCTAATCCCTAATCCCTAGTCACCAGTCACTAGTCACTAGCTACCAGTCACCTTGCGATAGGTGCAGAAGCGATGCGGGAGCTTTCCCTCCCCCTCTATGCTCTCTTCCAGCTTCCAGCGGAAAGGATCGAAATCAGGGAAGTACGCATCGCCCTCGAAATCTTCCTCGATCTCTGTGATGTACATCGTATCTGCATAGGGCAGGAGCTCGCGGTACATATGCTCGCCACCGATCACGAAGCTCTCTCCTGCGGGCAGCGCCGCAAGCAGCTCCTTGACATCGTGGAAGAGAAGGACGCCCTCCGGCGCTTTGTAGTTCGGATTTCCTGTCAGCACATAATGGACACGGCCGGGCAAGACCTTGGGCAGGCTCTCGAAGGTCTTCCGCCCCATGACGATGGGATGACCCATGGTAAGAGTCTTGAACCGCTTCAGGTCATCGGAAAGGTGCCAGATGAGACCATTATCCTTGCCAATCACACCGTTTCTGGCACGGGCAACAATGATAGAAAGGCTCATACGGACACCTCCATTGCGATCTTGTCATGGTGACGGTAATTTTCCAGCTGGATGTCTTCGGGCTTAAAGTCATAGAAATCCTTCACATCAGGATTCAAGACGAGCCTCGGCGCTTCGTAAGCCTCCGGCAGGCGGGAGAGCTGGAGCTTCAGCTGTTCCACATGGTTTTCGTAAATGTGCGCGTTATTGATGACATGCGTGAAGAGCCCCGGCCGAAGACCGCTCACCTGCGCGATCATGCAGATGAGCGCCGCGTACTGGGTCATGTTGAAGGGCACGCCGAGCCCCATATCTCCGCTGCGCTGGACGAGCATGCAGTTCAGGCGGCCATCATTCGAAACATCCCACATAGTGAGGAAGGCGCAGGGATAGAGTGCCATGTCCGGAAGGTCCTTCACATTCCAAAGATCGACCACCATGCGGCGGCTCTCCGGGTCTTTTTTCAGCATGTCAAGGAGGGTGTCGACCTGATGGTACTTGCCGAGCTGATAGCCGTAGGCTTTCCCGATGGTGCCGTCCTCGCGCATCCACTCATCCCACACATGGCAGTTCCACTTCTGCAGCTCACGCACATCATTCGACTGCTTCTGCCAGATCCAGAGGATCTCTTTCACGGCTGTCTTGAAGGCGACGAATTTCGTGGTGAGGATGGGAAATTCCTTTTCCAGATCAAACTGCATGATCTGATGTGGCAGTTTGTAGGCAGGCATACCCGTGCGGTTCTCGCCGAGCGCGCCTTTGTCCAATATGTTTTTCACGATGCTGAGATATTCCTGATCAGCAAGACTCATGGTAGTGACTCCTTTTTGTTGTGTTGTTTGTAAATAGTGACTGGTGACTAGGGACTGGGAACTAGTAGCTAGGGACTAGTGACTTGTGACTAGTGACTTGTAGCTAGGGATTAGTGGCTAGGGATTAGGTTTGCGATACGAGAAAACCGCTAGTTTCAAACCTCCGCGGCGCTTCCATATTTTTATGCGCCGCACCACCACCGTTGAACCTTCTGAACCTGTTGAACCCGCTGAACCTCTTTCGCACGTAATCAAAGGACGGCACGCCCGAGGGGCTAACCCTGAACCTTGAACCCTAAATCCTGTCTCCCCAGATGCATTTCACGATCGCTTCTCCGTAGCGATCGACCTTTTTCGGGCCGATACCGCGGATACGTTTCAGCTCCAGCTTCGTCTTGGGACGCCAGAAGGCCATTTCCTGCAGCTGCTCATCCGTGAAGATGCGATTCCGAGCCAGTCCTTCCCGGGCTGCGATCGCATTGCGGACAGAGAAAAGCTGCTGCAGGAGCTGGGCATCGGGATCCTTTTCTTCGATGACAGGCTCTTCTGCGCCGGTCCGGATGATCTCCAGAAAACGCTCGCCATATTTCTGCAATTTGAACGCGCCGACGCCATGCACAGCACCCATGGCTTCCATGGACTCAGGGCGCTCGCGTGCCATCGCTTCCAGTGTCGCATCCGAGAAGATGACAAAGGGCGGCACATGCTCTTCGGCCGCCAGTGTCCGCCGAAGTTCGCGCAGAGCTTCGAAAAGGCCGTCCCGGCTTTCGCGGCGAGGATCGAGATCCCGCTCGACCGCAGCCTCTTTCATCGCATCCTCTGCGCCGAAGGCAAGGCCGTAGACCTCTGCCTTCCCCGCAAGGACCTCTTTCGCTTTGTCCGTCAGCTTGAGTACGGGATAGGGCTGTCCGTCACGGAAGAGGTAGCCATCCGCGACGAAGCCGTTCAGCGCACTCTTGATATGGCCCAGCTTCTCAAAAGAGAGCTTGCCGAAAGTCGGCACCGTGAGGAGATCCTTCTCGATGAGCTCCTTGGTTTTCTTTCCTTTCAGGACAGCGGCGATGATGCTCGCTCCGTATCGCTCGCGAAGAGATAGGACGGTACGGAAAATGAGGACTGCCGCATCCGTGATCCTGACCTTGGCCGTCCGATTCTCGCAGTTGCTGCAGTGCCCGCAGGGCTCCTTCACCCTTTCCCCAAAGTAGGCGAGGACATAATTTCTAAGACACGAAGATGTCTGGCAATAGTCGATCATCGCATTCAGGCGCTGGTAATCCATCCGCTTCTGCTCCTCGCTCTGATTGCCATTCTCGATGAAGTATGTCTGGATATGTACATCCTTCCCGCTGTAGAGCAGGATGCACTCCGCCTTCGCTCCATCGCGTCCGGCACGCCCCGCCTCCTGATAGTATGACTCAAGACTCTTGGGCATCTGGTAATGGATGACATAGCGCACATTGCTCTTGTCGATCCCCATGCCGAACGCATTCGTCGCCACCATGACTGTCGTCCTGTCATAGGAGAAATCATCCTGCGCCTGCCTGCGTTCCTCGTCCGTCATGCCCGCATGGTAGCGCCCTGCCGTGATCCCCGCCTGAGAGAGCCTGTCATGCATCTCATCCACCGCTTTTCGGGTCGCGCAGTAGATGATGCCGCTCTCCTTCCGGTGCGACTTCACATAGCGCAGGATGAAATACTCACGATCCTTGCCCTGCATCACGCGGAAGGAGAGATTCGGCCGGTCAAGCCCCGTGCGGAAAACAGCCGCCCCGGAAAGCCCCAGGCTTTCCTTCATATCCTGCTCGACGAGCGGCGTCGCCGTCGCGGTGAAGGCCGTCACGATGGGACGCTGCGGCAGGCTGTCGATGAAGCTTTTGATCTTCCGATACGATGGACGGAAATCATGCCCCCACTGCGACACACAGTGCGCCTCATCGACCACGATCATCGAGAGCGGCACCATGGAGAGACAATGCGTGAAATACGACGGCTCGAGCTTCTCCGGCGCCATGTAGAGCAGCCTGATCCGTCCGCGATACATATCACGCAGCCGCTCGATCGACTCCTCGTAGGGGACCGTGCTGTTCACATAGGAGGCGGGGATCCCCTGCTCCGTCAGCGCCTCCACCTGATCCTTCATGAGGGAGATCAGAGGAGAAATGATGACCGTCCCCTTCGGGAGCAGCATCGCCGGGATCTGGAAGCAGATCGACTTCCCCGCACCTGTCGGCATGATGGCCATCACATCCTTCCCGGAAAGGATGGCAGAGATCACATCCTCCTGTACCGTGCGGAATGTGTCGTAGCCAAAATATTCCTTCAGCACGTCTCTGGGTCCCATGGCGCGCCTCCTTTCGATTCGAACATATTCATATTATTATAGCATAGATAAAGGGTTCAGGGTTCGGGGGTGTGGTGGCGGTTTCTCCGCAAGTATGTATGAGGCAATGACCGATTAAGAATCATTCTCGCCCCTTCCTCTGGAAGGGGCGGACGAGCGAAGCGAGGCGGGGTTGGCATCCTCGCATGTGAAAATGCTGCTTCGAGAGCCAACCTCCGCCCCTTCGGGGCACCTCCTTCCAAAGGAAGGAGGGAGAAAAGTGGAGTGCGTTGACTGGTAACTAGGGCTCAGGGGCTCTCGTGGCGGTTTCTCCGCGAGTATGTATGAGGAAAGCGGAACAGCGCGGCACATGCGGGGAAAGCGTGAGTCCCTGACTGCGAATGACAAAGATTTCTCGCTTCGCTCGAAATGACGATGCAGGGAAATTTGATGTCGCCTAGTCTCCTGGTCTCGCAGTCTTTGAGTCTGATTCTTAGTCACCAGTCACTTTCCCCCCCTGATCTCCAATTCCTAATCCATAGCTGCTCATCCCTGCTTTCAAACTTAGGAAACACTGATTAAATCGTTATCGGATTTCATTCTTGGATTTTTATACAGAGCGAGGAGACAGAGGGCGCGAATAGCGAGCTATTTAAGGAGGATGTCGACGACGCTATGTATAAAAATCCATATGAAATCTGATTCTGTGATTTAATCAGCGTTTCCTTAGCCCATGTCCTGTTACCACCCAAAGAGCAGGAACGCCAGTGCGAGCACTATGACCACCACGATCCCCCAGCGGCGATCCCCCTTTTCCATCTTCACATGAGGGATCTCCGATATGTGGCGCGGTATTTCCAGTCTGTCCTTTTTGGATATCCCCTCTTTCCCGCGGGGGAGCTTCTCTCCGCAGGAAAGGCGCACCTGATCTTCCCTGATCTCCTTGGCAAAGACCGGCACGAAGGCAAAGAGCTCTTCCAAGAGGGAGAACCAGCGCTCGCCCGTCTCCCGTCCGAGGCACTCCGACAGCTCGATCGCGCGATTTCGAATGCTGGAAAAGACGGGGCGGAGTACCCAGCAGCCGCTCATCGCATAGAGCGGCATCGACAAAGACAGGTAGCGGCGGCTCTTCTCGGCAAGGAGCGATCGTCCCTGCTGCGGATGTTCTTGGCTGATCATGAGCGCGTAGGCGATATCATTTTCCAGCTGCGCGCGTTCCTTTTCCACATCTTTTTCATAGGCAGAAAGAAGCTGGGTGTAGAGCATTCCTCGCCGTCCCTGTTTCCCCAAGGCGATGAGCAGGCGCCTTCGCTCTTCTTCAGGCAGCCGGCGGGAAGCAGCGATGGCGCCGCTTCCGATCTCTAGGATCAACGCCTGCTGGTATCCTTCGATCACCCATGGTTCCTTGAAGGCAGGAAATCCGGCGATCCGGCGGTCCTTCTGAATATCCTCCAGCGCCTCCAGCGGGGACAGCGCGAGGAAATCTTCTTCTGCCGCAAGCAGCGCCTCCAGCCTGAGCGTATCCTCTGAAAGCGTATTCAAAAAGCGGAGCAGGCGAAGGCGCGGCGAAAGAGCGCAGTCACTTTCGCCGCTTTCTGCAAGAAGAAAGGCATCCCTTCGGGGAAGCCCCGACGGCCAGAAATATTCTGCTTCGCTGCGATTCTCCATCCTGAGAAGCCAGTGCGCCGCCTCGCTGGCCGCACCTTCCGCCTCGAGGGGAAGCAGCTTTCGCTGGTGAGAGAGCGCGGCATCGATCGCCGCCGCCCCGTCCGTGCTATGAACGGAGAGCAGGTAGAAGGGATTTTCTTTGAAAAGCACGAGTGGATACTCCTTAAAAACATGGGAATTAGGGATTAGGGGGGCAAAGTGACTAGTGACTGGTGACTAGGGATTAGTAGCTAGGGATGAGAAGTCTCAAGTGACTGGTGACTGGAATGCCCGCTCATGGCATCACCATTATTTATACTTCGCGGCGCATTTCGTCATCCTGAGCGGAGTGAAATGTCGGATGTTCGATCATGTAAAGGCAAAGCAGTGAGAACTGAGTCGAAGGATCTGGCGCCGCACCACCATTTCTAATTCCTCATTCCTAATTTCTCATTCAAGCAAAGCTTTCATCCGTAATCAAGGGCGCCCCGCCCACGGGCTAACCCTGAACCCCTTTCCTCTCATTATACACTTCTTCATAAAAAGCAAGCCACATTTTCTTGATACTCCCTCATAAAAAGGATTTATACTGCCTCTCATAAATTTCTCATACAGCAGCAAATCCGCTGTTTTCTCACTTTTTGGCGATTTCTCTCACTTTCTTGGAAGAGAGATCTTGGCTTCGAAAATATTTTCCCTATTCCCTTTTCTCCCGATTTGTTGTATTATAGTTCCGGCACAAGATATTGTGCTTATATTTTTGTTAATTTCATACATTTTGTATTTACTATAAAGCCGATAAAACCTAAGAAAATCGTCGGATTACCAATGGGAGAGTGCATCAGCTATGGAAAATCGAGAAGAAATGACGGGAATCACAGTCAAAACAAACGTAATAAAGAGAAATGGCCAGGAAGTTGCTTTTGATATTTCCAAGATCGTGAATGCCATCCGCAAAGCCAATAAAGAAGTCGAAGGCATCCATCAGATGAGCAGCTTCCAGATCCAGGCCGTCGCTGACAACATCGCCAAGAAGATCTCGGCGTATTCGCATGCCTGCAATGTAGAAGACATTCAGGACATGGTCGAGACGGGCATCATGGAAATGCGTGGCTACGAGGTGGCGCAGAAGTACGTCCGCTACCGCTACAAACGCGAGATCTCCAGAAAGAGCAATACCACCGATGACGGGATCCTCTCCCTCATCGACCTCAACAATGAAGAGGTGAAGCAGGAAAACTCGAACAAAAACCCCGTCATCAATTCCACGCAGCGTGACTACATGGCCGGCGAGGTATCGAAAGACCTCACCCGCCGCCTGCTGCTCCCCGAGGAGATCGTGAAAGCGCACGAGCAGGGCATCATCCATTTCCACGACGCCGACTATTTCGCCCAGCGCGAGCACAACTGCGACCTCATCAATCTGGAAGACATGCTGCAGAATGGTACCGTCATCAGCCAGACCATGATCGAAAAGCCGCACTCCTTCTTCACCGCGTGCAATGTCACGACGCAGATCGTCGCGCAGGTCGCTTCGAACCAGTACGGCGGACAGTCCTTCACGCTCGCGCACCTCGCTCCCTTCGTAGACATCAGCCGTCAGAAGATCAGAAAAGAAGTCCTCGCAGAGCGCAGGGAAACCGGCGAATCGATGGATGAAGACATCATCTCCAAGATCGTGGAACGCCGCCTCAAGGAAGAGATCAAGTCCGGCATCCAGACCATCCAGTACCAGCTCATCACCCTCATGACCTGCAACGGGCAGGCACCTTTCGTCACCATGTTCATGTATCTCGACGAAGTCGCAGACGGCCAGACGAGGAAGGACCTTGCCCTCATCATCGAAGAAGTCCTCCGTCAGCGCATGCAGGGCGTCAAGAATGAAAAGGGCGTATGGATCACCCCCGCCTTCCCGAAGCTCATCTACGTCCTCGATGAAGACAATATCCATGAGGATACCCCTTATTACTACCTCACCAAGCTCGCTGCGGAATGTACCGCCAAGCGCATGGTGCCAGACTACATTTCCGCCAAGATCATGCGACAGATGAAAAATGGCGATGTCTACCCATGCATGGGCTGCCGCAGCTTCCTCACACCGGATACCGAAGGTCTTGAGGATGGCAAGCACAAGTACTACGGCCGCTTCAATCAGGGCGTCGTCACCATCAATCTCGTCGACGTCGCCTGCTCCTCCGGCGGTGACATGGACCGCTTCTGGAAGATCCTGGAAGACCGCCTCGAGCTCTGCCACCGCGCCCTCCGCTGCCGCCACGAGAGGCTCCTTGGCACCGTCTCTGACGTCGCACCGATCCTATGGCAGTATGGCGCACTCGCGCGCCTCAAGAAGGGCGAGACCATCGACAAGCTCCTCTTCAATAACTACAGCACCATTTCCCTTGGCTATGCCGGCCTGTATGAAATGTGCGTCCGCATGCTCGGTGTCTCCCACACCACGGAAGAGGGCCGGAAATTCTCCCTGTCCGTCATGCAGAAGCTGAATGACAAATGCAGCGAATGGAGAGCGAAGGAAAACATCTCCTACTCCGTCTACGGCACCCCGATGGAATCCACCACCTACAAATTCGCCAAATGCCTCCAGAAGCGCTTCGGGCTCATCAAAGGCGTCACAGACAAGAACTACATCACCAACAGCTACCACGTCCACGTCGCGGAAAATATCGACGCCTTCCACAAGCTGAAATTTGAATCCGATTTCCAGAAGCTCTCCCCGGGCGGCGCGATCTCCTACATCGAAGTCCCGAACATGCAGACGAATATCCCTGCCGTTCTCACCGTCATGAAGTACATCTATGAAAATATCATGTACGCAGAGCTGAATACCAAGAGCGACTACTGCATGGTCTGCGGCTATGATGGAGAGATCAAGATCGTCGAAGACGAAAACGGCAAGCTCGTCTGGGAATGCCCGAACTGCGGCAATCGCGACCAGCACAAAATGAGCGTCGCCAGAAGGACCTGCGGCTACATCGGCACCCAGTTCTGGAATCAGGGCCGTACCCAGGAGATCAAAGACCGCGTACTGCATCTGTAATCCCACCGCAGCCCCATAAGCAAAGACGGCTCCTGCCGTCTTTTTGCGTGGAGGAGCCTTGGGGCATCAGATCCCCCGCATCGTCATTCGAGCGAAGCGAGAAATCTTTGTCATTTACGTTCAAGGACTCACGCATTCCCCACATGTGCTGCGCCTCTCCGCTTTCCTCATACATACTCGCGGAAAAGCCGCCACCACACCCCTAGTTACCAGTCAACGCACTCCGCTTTTCTCCCTCCTTCCTTTGGAAGGAGG
>OLNN01001163.1_pt1 | contig 23018 bp, 20 predicted proteins | sample 1672141 | NCBI WGS metagenome assembly OLNN01 (sample SAMEA3136652, study PRJEB25190) | human gut metagenome | biome: human gut; feature: human-associated habitat; material: faeces | place: Austria | collected 2013 | reverse complement strand
TGGCCTCCTCAGCCAGCGGCTGCATCTTCACGAACCACTGGGCGGAGATGATGGGTTCCACGTCGTTGTGGCAGCGGTAGCAGGTGCCCACGTTGTGGCTGTAATCCTCGGTCTTTTCCATCAGGCCCAGGGCCTCCAGATCCTCGATGACTGCCTTCCGGCACTCGTACCGGTCCATGCCCTGGTACTTGCCGCCGTTCTCGTTGACCTTGCCGTTGTCGTCCAGCACCCGGATGATCTCCAGGTTGTGGCGCAGGCCCACCTCAAAGTCGTTGGGGTCGTGGGCGGGGGTCATCTTCACGCAGCCGGTACCGAAGTCCATCTCCACGTAGTCGTCCGCCACAATGGGGATCTCCCGGTTCATAATGGGCAGGATACAGGTCTTGCCGATCAGGTGCTGATAGCGCTCGTCCTTGGGGTTCACGGCTACGCCGGTATCGCCCATCATGGTCTCCGGACGGGTGGTGGCCACCACCAGGTAGCCGCTGCCGTCGGTCAGCGGGTAGCGCATATGCCACAGGTGGCCGGGCTTGTCCACGTACTCCACTTCCGCGTCGGACAGTGCAGTGACGCAGTTGGGGCACCAGTTGATGATCCGGCTGCCCCGGTAAATGAGGTCCTTTTCGTACAGGGAGACAAACACCTCACGGACCGCCTTGGAGCAGCCCTCGTCCATGGTGAAGCGGGCCCGCTCCCAGTCACAGGACGCGCCCAGTCTCTTCTGCTGCTCCACGATCCGGTCGCCATACTTGTTCTTCCAGGCCCAGACCCGTTCCAGGAACTTCTCCCGGCCCAGGTCGTACCGGGTCTTGCCCTCGTTGACCCGCAGGTCCTCCTCCACCTTGATCTGGGTGGCGATGCCGGCGTGGTCGGTGCCGGGCACCCACAGGGCAGCGTAGCCCTGCATGCGCTTGAAGCGGATCAGGATATCCTGAAGGGTCGCGTCCATGGCGTGGCCCATGTGCAGCTGGCCGGTGACGTTGGGCGGAGGCATGACAATGGTGAAGGGCTTTTTATCGGGATCCCGGTGGCCGCGGAAGCAGCCATTGGTCTCCCACTGTTCATAAATTCTGCTTTCGACCTCTTTGGGGTCATAGACTTTCGGAAGTTCTTTTGCCATATGATCAACTCCATTCAAAAAATAAGAAACGCCCTGAGCCAAACAACAGCTCAGGGCGAAAAAAGCATTTCCGCGGTACCACCTGAATTCAGATCCCGCAGGACCTGCACTCAAACCCGTAACGTGGGATCCTCCGCCGACGCCTACTGCTCCAAGGGGTTCAGCACCGGGACTCCGGGACGACCCTTCCGCATTTCTCCACCGGAGCTCGCACCGACCGCTCCGTCTCTTGGCAGGAAAAACACGTACTTCCTTCCCTTCACCGTCTTTTTACGATATTAGTTAGTATTATAGTGAAAAAGCAACCTCTTGTCAAGTTTTTCATCTCCCACCGCCCTTTCCTCCACTTTCCTCTAAGGGAGATTAAATTTGATTAAAAAAACGGGAAAATTCATTGTCCCACCGGTCATAATATGATATAACGGCTACAGAAAATTCTTCAAAAGGAGGCAGCTATCGTGCTTTTTTCCATTCTGTGGACCCTGATCTGCGGCTCGTTTATCGGCTGGCTGGCGGGTAAGCTGATGCACCACCACACCTCGCTGATACGCAACATCATCGTGGGCATCGTGGGCTCCGCCCTGGGCAACTTCCTCTTCTCTCTGATCGGCTTCCACGCCTATAAGGGCTTGTCCAGCTTCCTGGTCTCCGTAGTGGGCGCCTGCGCCCTGCTGTGGATTGTGGACCTGATCGCCGGCCGCAACTGATCCCGCTCTCCTGTCCCGCAACAGCTCCCGGCTCCGCATTTCACCGGCGCCTGTGCTGTTTTCCCGTTCCGGGGTAAAATCTCGATTTTTTTGCGATAGATTTGGGGCTTTACGTTGATTTTTTCCGTTCCGAACGGTATAATAAAATTTAATTTTGAAAGATGATTGGAAGTGAATTCTTTTGGCTGAACACGAAATGACAATGACCCAGAACTTTATTCACGACTTTATCGACGAAGATATTTCGGAGCACGGACAGTACGCCGGCAAGCAGGTCCACACCCGCTTCCCGCCGGAGCCCAACGGATACCTCCACATCGGCCACGCCAAGGCCATCTTCGTGGACTTTGGCACCGCGCAAAAGTATCACGGCCTGTGCAACCTGCGCATGGACGACACCAACCCCACCAAAGAGGATGTGGAGTACGTGGACGCCATCCAGGAGGACATCAAGTGGCTGGGATACGACTGGGAGGACCGGTTCTACTACGCCTCCGATTACTTTGACCAGATGTATGACTACGCCGTGGAGCTGATCAAAAAGGGCCTGGCCTACGTGTGCCAGCTGACGCCCCAGGAGATGGCTGAGCACCGGGGCGATGTGAACACTCCCGCCACCAGCCCCTACCGGGACCGCCCCATTGAGGAAAATCTGGACCTGTTCGCACGGATGAAGGCCGGAGAATTCCCCGACGGCGCCATGACCCTGCGGGCCAAGATCGACCTGGCCAGCGGCAACTTCAACATGCGCGACCCGGCCATCTACCGCATCAAGCACATGGCCCACCACCGCACCGGCGACAAGTGGTGCATCTATCCCATGTACGACTTCGCCCACCCCATCGAGGACGCCCTGGAGGGCATCACCCACTCCCTCTGCACTCTGGAATTCGAGTCCCACCGTCCTCTGTACGACTGGGTGATCGATAACATCTCCATTCCCTACCACAAGCCCCGTCAGATCGAGTTCGCCCGCTTGGGCATTGATCACACCGTCATGAGCAAGCGGAAGCTGCGCCAGCTGGTGGAGCAGAACTACGTCTCCGGCTGGGACGATCCCCGGATGCCCACCATCTGCGGACTGCGCCGGCGCGGCTACACCCCCACGGCCATCCGCAACTTCTCCGAGCAGATCGGCGTGGCCAAGGCGGACTCCACCGTGGAGTACTCCTTCCTGGAGCACTGCCTGCGCAGCGATCTGGACAGCACCGCCACCCGGGCGATGGCCGTGCTCCACCCGGTGCCTCTGACCATCACCAACTATCCCGAGGGCCAGACCGAGACCTTCCAGGTGGAAAACCATCCCAAGAATCCCGATATGGGCACCCACGCCGTCACCTTCTCCAGGCATCTGTTCATTGAGGCGGACGACTTCATGGAAGAGCCCATCAAAAAGTACAAGCGCCTGACCCCCAACGGCATGGAGTGCCGGCTGAAGGGCGCCTATGTGATCACCTGCACCGGCTGTGTCAAGGACGAAAACGGCAACGTGATTGAGGTACTGGCGGAGTACGATCCCGACTCCCGGGGCGGCAATCCGGCCGACGGCCGCAAGATCAAGGGCGCCGCCATCCACTGGGTGGACGCCGCCACCGCTGTGGACGCCGAGGTCCGGCTCTACGACAACCTGTTCAACGATCCCGCTCCCGACGCCGGCGGAAAGGATTTCCTGGCCGCTCTGAACCCCAACTCCCTGACCGTGCTCACCGGCTGCAAGCTGGAGGCCGCTCTGGCCGGCGCCCTTCCCGGCACCGCCTATCAGTTTATGCGGACCGGCTACTTCTGCGCGGACAGCCGGGACAGCAAGCCCGGCGCTCTGGTGTTCAACCGTTCTGTCTCCCTGAAGGACAGCTTTAAGCCGAAAAAGTAAAACACGTCCCGATAAAAACAGAGACAAGGCCCATGGGCCTTGTCTCTGTTTTCCTTATCCCGCTGCAACCCAGTCCTCTACTACATCCTGCAACGCGGCAGGTGTGACCAGGCAATCTGCCAGCACGCCAACCAATCGATCGATCTTGCTGAGGCAGAATGTGATATGGCGCATGCTTTCCGACTGTACCTCCTCCCCATTTCTCGCCGTGACGACACGTACGCCATAAGTTTCGCAGAGCAGATGCCCTGCCGCCTCCGCTTCTTCTACCAGTATGTAGTAGCGGATCTGACAGGGCTGATTGATTTCCGTTTTAACGGTGCGTTCAGCTGCAAGCAGTTCCCACATAAATCCTTTCCTCCTTCTTGTTCCGCTCAACGCCAATATTCTAGCCATTTTCCCCGTCTGTTTTCGCAAGAAATTTGTCGAATCGCCACTGGAAAAAAGATTTTCTTTCTGTGTTGACAAATTTTCTTGTCAATGCTATACTCAGTGTGACAAGAATCCTTGTCGATTTGACGCAATTCCTTGTCAATTCACTTCGTTAAAGGAGGTACTCTTCTTGCCACTGTACAATCACCTGAAAGAGTACCGCGCACGCCTGGGAGTCAATCAGCAGGAGATGGGCCGGCTGGTCGGGGTATCCAGACAGACCATCAGCCAGATTGAGCGTGGGGACTACTCCCCCTCTGTCACGCTGGCTCTGAAGCTGGCCAAGGTGTGCCAGGTAACCGTAGAAACCCTGTTTCAGTATAAGGAGGACAACGATGAAGCAATTTAATAACACAGATAACAAGCGGGAAAACAGACGGGCCATGCGCATTTTCATTCCCATCCTGCTGGCCGGCATGGTCTTTGGCGGCTGCGCAGGATTTCTCCTCGCCTGGCTCCACGACAGCCCGGAGGCAACCGGCTCCCTTCAGCTCTGGGGCAACCGGATTCTTCAGGCCTGCGCGCCCTACGCCATTCTGGTCCTGACGGTCCTCCTGATGGGCGGCGCCTATCTGTTCTACGGGCGGGCCAAGCGCCGCTTCTCCCAGTGGAACGGTGAGGAGGAGACGGTGATCGAACAGGTGGAAAACGACCTGTCCAAGGGGATGCTGCTGACCCAGATCAACCAGATTGTCAGCTTTTTCTTCTTCGCCGCCGCCTTCTACGTGATGCCCACCTCCCTGCTCAGCCTCCTTCCGCTGGTCAGTTTTATGCTCGCCCTCTTCTTAATCATGCTGTTCCAGAAGCAGGCTGTGGATTTCCTGAAAACCATCAACCCGGAAAAGCACGGCAGTGTGTTCGATTTCAACTTCCAGAAGAAGTGGGTGGAAAGCTGTGACGAGGCCCAGCAGCTGCTGATCTACAAGGCGGCCTATAAGGGCTATCTGGCGGGCCTTTACACCTGCCTGGCTCTGTGGCTTATCTGCGTCCTGGCCAACATTGCCTTTGATGTGGGCCTGCTGCCTGTGGCCTGCGTCACCCTCATCTGGCTGGTGATCACCATCGTTTACCACGTGGAGTCCTACCGGCTCCAGAAACGTATCCCGCCTGTCTCCATCTGATCCATAACAAAGAGCACAGCGCACCCCGCTCCAAAGGGAACAGGGTGCGCTGTGCGTTTCATTTATAGCGTTTCTACAAGCGCCTGGTATTCTTCGTAGGTAATCAGCCCGTTGAGCACCTGCACCAGCCCGTTGGGCGTCAGGTGCTCCGGCAGCTCCAGCGCCTTCAGCAGCGCTTTCCGGCGCTCCTTACTGCCCGGTCCGCCGGAGAGTCCGTCCCGGAACAGATCCGCCTTGGTGATCTCCCGCCGGGAATGCGGCTCCTGGGACTCCCCCAGCACCGTCGCGCCGGCCCGGCGCAGGACCTCCTCCAGCACCTGCGGAGACATGCCCTCCACGCCCAGCTTTCCCTCTTTTCCCGGCGCTGTCTTGCGCTTCTCCTTGCCGTAGACGTCGGGAATATAGGCCTGCTTGACCCACTGGGGTGGAATGGCGCCTTTCAGGTGATTGCGGATGACGAAACCGGCGCCGTCACTGTCGGTGAGGATAATCAGTCCCTGCTTTTCCGCCACCCGGCGCAGCATCTTCACGGTATCCCGCTTTTTGAACACCTGGAAGCCGTCCACGGGAATAATCAGCGTATCCACCACCTGGGACAGGGTATTTTTATCGTACCGGCCCTCCACCACGATGGCCTCCTTGATTTTCAGCATCGCAACGCCTCCTCAGCAGGCCAGCCGCAGCAGCAGATCCACCAGCAGCTCTTCCCCATCCGCGCCGCTGGACTTCATGGCCAGATCGGTCTCCGCCGCCAGCGTCACCGCCCTCCGGCACCAGTTCAGGTCAAAGCGCCGGGCAGAGTCCAGCAGCCGCCGGGCCTGCCAGCTGGTGCGCATCTTCCACAGTCCGGCCAGGTAATCCTGGCCCTTGCGCTGTTCCAGCGCCAGCCGGGCCGACCACATCTGCCGCAGCTGGTTTCCCAGCACCGCCAGAATCTTGATGGGCGCCTCGTTCATCTGGTACAGGTCGCTGAGCACCGCCATGGCCTGGTCGAAGTTGCCGGCGGCGATGGCATTGCTCATCTCAAACACCTTCGCGTCCAGCACCGGCGTGGCCACCGCGTCAATATCCGCCTTGGTGATCTTCACGCCCGGAGCGTAGCTGCCGATCTTCTCGATCTCGCCCTGGAGCCCGGTCATCAGCCCGCCGCAGAGAAAGGTCAGGTACTCCGCCGTGGAGTTGTCGATCTCCTTGCCCAGGGCCTTGAAGTGGCGGCGGATCCAGGCGTTCAGATCGCTCTGCTGCTGAGGCTGGAACTCCACCGTCACCCCCACCTTTTTGATCAGCTTACCCAGCCGGGTGTTGCCGTTGGCCTTGAAGGGCAGCAGGTCGTAGATGAAGATCAGGCAGACGTAGTCGGGCAGGTCCTGAAAGAGGGATTCCAGCCGGCTGCGGCGCTCTTCATTTTTGAACAGATCGTAGTCGTACACCAGCAGCAGGGTCCGGTCGTTCATCATGGGAAAGGCGTCGATACAGTCGGACAGGGTCTGCAACTCCAGGTCCTTGCCCTGGAACACGTGCAGATTAAAGGTCTCCGTCCCGGCGGGCAGCAGCTTTTTGCGCACGGCCTCCACATAGTAGTCCCGTAAGTAGTCCTCCTCGCCATGGAACAGGTACAGTGTCCCCAGATTGCCCTCGGACAGCGCCTGTTTCAGCTGGTTCAGCCCGGCGTTCGGACCTCTCTTCTGTGCCATACACCCACCTCACTGATCGTTGATGGTCACCGTCCCGTTGAGATCGGTCCGGTACACCTCTACTTCCACCGCCGCCAGCCGGTCCAGCACATCCTGGGTGGGATGGCCGTAGGAGTTGTCTCCCACGGAGATGACCGCCACCTGCGGCGTAATTTCCGTCAAAAATTCCGTGCTGGTGGAGTAGCGGGAGCCGTGGTGGCCCACCACCAGCACCTCCACGTCGGAGAGATGCTGCTCCTCTGACAGCGCTTCCTCCACTTTACTTTCCATATCGCCGGTGATCAGCACGTCAAAGTCACCGGCGCTGGCCAGCACGGACAGACTGGCGTCGTTGTCACTTTCCACGCTGACCGGCGCGAAAATCTGCGCCTGTGCCTGGCCAAACGACTCCGTCGTATCTGCGCGCACGGTGTCCATGGGCACGTCATGCGCTTGGGCCAGCGCTTCCAGCTCTGTCCGGTTGTCGGTGTCGTCCTCGATGTCCGGCCCCATGATGGCCTCCACTGGCATCCGCTCCAAAAGCTGCGCTACGCCGTTGGTGTGGTCGCTGTCGTAGTGGGTCAGCACCAGCAGGTCCAGCCGGACAATCCCCAGCTGATTCAGGTAATCGGCCAGGGTGTCTCCGGCCTCGGAACCGCCACTGCCGCCACAGTCCACGGCAATGGCCGTTCCGTCGGAGATCAGCACCACGCACTGACCCTGCCCCACGTCCAGCACACCGGTGGTCAGATCACCGCTGAGGGTGGCCGTCCGGTTGGCCGCCAGTGCAAACACCAGCAGGGCCGCCGTTCCCGCGGCGGGGACCAACGCCCGCCACCCCTTGGGTTTTCGCAGGCAGTAGAGCCCCAGCAGGACGTAGGCCGCCACCAGCCAGAAGCGAATCCACGGGGAGTCGCCCTGCAAGGCGGCGAAGGACAGCATGGAGAGGCTCTTCACCACCACAATCACGTACCAGGTCAGGATACGCACCGGCCAGGCCAGCACCGCTCCCGCCAACGGCCAGACGCTGTAGAGAACGCCGGTGATCAGTCCGCCGCCCATCAGCAGGGACACGGACCAGAGCACCAGCAGGTTGGAGACCGGCGCGATCACCGACACCGTGTCGAAATAGAACACACTCAGCGGCACCGTAAAGGCCATGGAAGACAGGGTCAGCGCAATGCACTGCCGCACGTTCCAGAGTTGACGGCGCAGCCACTCTTTCCACTGGACTTCTTCCGGCCGCTCCTCCCAGTCAGGCAGCAGTCTGGGCATCAGCAGGTGAATCCCTGTCACTGAGGCGAAGGAGAGCTGCAAGCCCACGCTGCCTGCTGCCCAGGGATTTTGGAGCAGAAGCAGGAACAGGGATGCGGACAACGAGGTCACCGGGTCGTATTGCCGTCGGATCAGCGGTCCCAACAGCAAAAAGGTCTCCATCACCGCCGCCCGGACCACCGAGGGCGCCATACCGGTGACCAGCGCGAAACCGAACATCAATGGGATGGCAACGGCCGCCTTCCACCGCCGACTGCCCGGCAGCAGCAGGAGCAGTTCCACCAGAAACACCATGTGCATCCCGGACACCGCCGTGATATGGCTCAGTCCGGTCCGGGAGAGGGCACTGCGGAAGGAATCGGACATGCCGTCCTTCTCGCCGGTGATCAGCGCCTGTAACAGGCCACCGCTGTCACCGCCGTACAGAGCGTCCAGATTGCCCTGTATCCAGTGGGCCAGCTTTTGCGGGTACAGCGTCCAGGGCAGGTGCTCCGGGTGCTTCACCTGCTCCAGCCGCACCTTCTTCCCCAGCGCGTGAATCCCTTTGGCGGTGTAATAGCTGACCTCCCGGTCCTGAGCCACCTCTGCCGTGGAGAAGGTAGCCGTGCCGGTGATCTCATCTCCCAGGGTCAGGTCCTCGTATCCCTCATTCAGGTAGAGACGGACCCGAAAACTCCGGCCACGCTCCGGCTGAATCCGGGCCGTCACCGACACTCCATAGCTTGTCTCCTCGGGGTAGCTGACCACCTGAGCGGAAAAGGGCTGGTTCTCCCCAAAATACGCCTCTGCCGGCGCGCACCACAGGGCCTGGTAGGCCCCGCACCAGAGAAAGCCCGCACAGAGGCTCGCCGCTGTCACCAGCACTCTGACTCTGGCTTTCCCCCGGCAAAAGAGCGCCACGGCGGACAGGATCAGGCAGGTGATTCCGGCGGTCACGTACCAGCCATCCGGCACCAGATACACCGCCAGAAATACCGCCGCGCAGAAGGGCAGCAGAATGCCCGCAACCTGCCTCATCGTCTTTTGTCCGACAGACCCAGCAGGTAGTCTGTGCTCACATCGTAGAGCTCCGCCAGCTTGATAACGGCCCAGACGGGTATCTCCCGTTCGCCTGACTCGTACCGGCGGTATACGCTTCTCTGCATGTGCAGATATTCCGCAATCTCAATCTGCGTCTTATCTGCATCTTCCCTTAAGTCTCGAATTCTCTGAAAATACATGGCCGTCACCGCCCACCGTGCTTCTGGTTGGTGCGACCCAGTAAATAGTCTGTTGTTACATCATAGAGATCAGCCAGTTTGAGCACAGCCCAAACCGGAATCTCACGTTCTCCCGACTCGTAACGACGATATACCGTATTTTGCATATGCAGATATTTCGCAACTGCTGCTTGCGACAAATCCGCATCCTCTCGTAAATCTCTTAACCGTTGAAAGTACATACTTATCACCGGTTAAAATGTTACCGTTTGGAGTCTTTTCTATCCCCGCTTTCACACCGAACGGTGCGTATAGGGAAAACAGTGCCGCGGTTTCCCACGGCACTGCGTTTTTTGTTATTCGATCAGCCGGGAGGCCAGGTCATATCCCGCCCTGACAGCACGTGGAAGTGCAGGTGCGGTACGGTCTGCCCCGCCTGCTTGCCGCAGTTGGAGACCACCCGGTACTCACTGATGCCCATCTCCTTGGTGATCTTCGCGATCCCCTCGAAGCAGCGGGCCACTACGGCGGAGTTCTCCGGGGTCACCTCGCCGCAGGACGGGATGTGCTCCTTGGGGATCACCAGGAAGTGGACCGGCGCCTGGGGCGCGATGTCATAAAAGGCGTACAGATTTTCGTCCTCGTAGATCTTATTGGAGGGAATTTCTCCCGCCACGATGGAACAGAATAAGCAGTCCATAAAGTGTTTGCCCTCCTTCTCAATACTGGTTGGCCGGTCCCATTACAGGCCCAGCTTGCTGGCCACGAAATCGTCCACAGATGCCAGGGCATCGTCGATTTTCAGCTTGTCCTTGCCGCCGCCCATGGCGCTGTCCGGCTTGCCGCCGCCGGAACCGCCGCAGATCTTGGTGACGTTCTTGATGACGTCGCCGGCCTTGATGCCGGCCTTGACGGCCTCCTTGCCGCACACAGCCAGGAAGGAGATCTTCTCGCCATTGACTGCGGTGAGCACTGCCACAGCATGGGGCTCCTTGTCCCGGAGGAAGTCGCCCATCTTCCGCAGCTCGGGGATCTCCACCGGTCCCAGGTTGGCGGTGATGACCTTCATCTCGCCCACGTCCTTGGCCGCAGCCAGGAAGCTGCGGGCCTCACCCAGGGCCTCCTTGCTCCGGAACTGCTCGATGGCCTTGCGCATGCTGCGCATCTCGTCGGTCTGGCTGTGAATCTTCTCGGCCAGTTCCTGGGGCTTGACCTTCAGCATGGCCGCAGCGTCGTAGAACTGCTTCTGCATCTTCAGCTGGCCCTCTACGTTGCGCTTGCCGGTGACCGCTTCAATCCGGCGCACGCCGGCGGCGATGGAGCCCTCGCTGAGGATGTGGACCGAGCCGACCTTGGCGGCGTTGTCCAGATGGGTGCCGCCGCACAGCTCCACCGAGTAGCCGCCCATGTTGACCACCCGGACGGTGTCGCCGTACTTCTCGGAGAACAGGGCCATGGCGCCCATCTTCTTGGCCTCTTCAATGGGCATCTCCCGGGTATCCACCGGGTAGCCCTCCAGAACGGCGTCGTTGAGGATCTCCTCGATCTTAATCAGCTCCTCCGGCGTGATGGCGGAGAAGTGGGTGAAGTCAAAGCGCAGGAAGTCCGGCTCCACCAGAGAGCCCGCCTGCTGGACGTGGTCGCCCAGCACCTCTTGCAGGGCCTTCTGGAGCAGGTGGGTGGCGGAGTGGGCACGGGCGATGGCGTGGCGGCGCTCTGCGTCCACCGTGGCCGTCACCTGGTCGTCCACCGAGAAGCTTCCCTTGGTCACCTCGCCGTAGTGGAGGTACTTGCCCGCCTTGGTCTTCTGGGTGTCCGTCACCACAAACACCGACTCGCCGCAGGTCAGCTGGCCGTGGTCGCCCACCTGGCCGCCCATCTCGGCGTAGAAGGGAGTCTGGTCCAGGACCACGATGCCCTTCTTGCCCTCGGTGATGGTGCCGGAGAGCTCCTCGTCCTCCACGATGGCCAGAATCTTGCCGGTGTCGGTGAGGGTGTCGTAGCCCAGGAAGCGGGTGGGCTCCTTGTCGATGTCGCCCAGGTCGATGCGCTCCCAGCCCAGGTCACCCAGGGCCTTCCGGGCCTCCCGGGCACGCTCCTTCTGGGCCTCCATCTCGGCGTTGAAGGCCTCCTGGTCTACGGTCATGCCCTCGTCCTCGCACATCTCGATGGTCAGGTCGATGGGGAAGCCGTAGGTATCATAGAGCTTGAAGGCGTCGGCGCCGGAGAACACGGTCTCGCCCTTGGCCTTGTGCTCTTCCAGCCGCTCGCCAAAAATCTTGATGCCGCCGTCGATGGTGCGGCCGAAGCTCTCCTCCTCCATCTTGATGATCCGGGTGATATAGTCCTGCCGGGCCACCAGGTCGGGATAGGCGTCCTTGTTCTCGTGGATGACCGTGTCGCAGACCTCGTACAGGAAGGGCCGCAGGACACCCAGCAGCCGGCCGTGACGGGCAGCGCGGCGCAGCAGACGGCGCAGCACGTAGCCGCGGCCCTCATTGCTGGGCAGCACGCCGTCGGCGATCATCATGGTGGCCGAGCGGATGTGGTCGGTGATGATGCGCAGGGAGACGTCCTTCTGATCGGTCTCGCCGTAGTGGGCGCCGGTGATCTCGGAGACCTTGTTGGTGATGTTCATGACGGTGTCCACTTCAAAGAGGGAGTCCACGCCCTGGCACACCACAGCCAGACGCTCCAGACCCATGCCGGTGTCGATATTCTTCTGCTTCAGCTCGGTGTAGTTGTTGTGGCCGTCGTTGTCGAACTGGGAGAACACGTTGTTCCACACTTCCATATACCGGTCGCAGTCGCAGCCCACGGTACAGCCGGGCTTGCCGCAGCCGTACTCCTCGCCCCGGTCGTAGTAGACCTCGGAACAGGGTCCGCAGGGACCTGCGCCGTGCTCCCAGAAGTTATCCTCCTTGCCGAAGCGGAAGATGCGCTCGGCGGGGATGTTGATGTCCTTGTTCCAGATCTCAAAGGCCTCGTCGTCGTCCAGGTAGATGGAGGGATAGAGGCGGTCCGGGTCCAGGCCCACCCAGTCGGGAGAGGTCAGGAACTCCCAGGTCCAGGCGATGGCGTCCTTCTTGAAGTAGTCGCCGAAGGAGAAGTTGCCCAGCATCTCAAAGTAGGTGCCGTGGCGGGCGGTCTTACCGATGTTCTCGATATCGCCGGTGCGGATGCACTTCTGGCAGGTGCAGACCCGCTTGCGGGGCGGCTTCTGATCCCCGGTGAACCAGGGCTTCATGGGCGCCATGCCCGAGTTGATCAGCAGCAGGGATGCGTCATTCTTGGGGATCAGCGAAAAGCTGGGCAGACGCAGATGGTCTTTCGACTCGAAGAAGCTGAGGAACATCTCTCTCAGCTCATTTACACCATAGGGTTTCATGATCTTTTCCTCCAAACAATTTTCAGCTTAGCCATGCACAGTGGCGCGGCAAATAAGAAAACCTCCGCCCCTGGCATTCAGGGGCGAAGGCAAATTCGCGGTACCACCCTGATTTGTCCGCAGCAAACGGACATCTCTCGGTCATCCTCTAACGGGGATGAGGCGTCCCGGTCCTCCCGGGCAGCTCGGAAATGGCCGCCGCATCTGGTCGCCGCGGGGCTTGCACCCTCCCCCGCTCGCTGTGGGTTCCGTGGATCCGGCTCGTTTCGTCTCAGCGATGTAACAGTTCTATTTTACCATATTTCCCGCGTCTGTCAATGGTTCCGATCCGTTTTTCCGGCCCATTTCCCCTCAGGGAGACAGATTCACCTCTCTGCGGAGGATGGACAGCGGCGGTACCTGCTGGGGCAGCTGCATCCGGAAGAGCATCTGCGGCTTTTTCGGCTCTGTCAGCGGCATGCCCTCCTCATCCTCCATCAGGGGCGCGGAGAACTGGACCGGCTTGCAGCCGGGCCCGACGATCTCCACCTGGTCGCCCTCCTTGAACTTGTTGCGCAGAGAGAGGGTGGCCATGCCGTCCGGGTCGCAGGACTGGACGATGGCCGCCACCTGCCAGTCCCGGATATACCGGGAGTCCTCGTAAAACTGGCCGGGATAGCCGTAGTAAAAGCCGGTGGAGTAGTGGCGGTGGCTGACCTTCTCCACCTCCTCCCGCCAGACCGGGTCCAGCGGTTCCCCTTTCACCGCCGCGTCAATGGCGTGGCGGTAGGCACCGGTGACGATGGCCGCGTAGTAGGCGCTCTTGGCCCGGCCCTCGATTTTCAGCGAGTCCAGACCGGCGTCCATCAGCTCTGACACGTGGTCGATCATGCACATGTCCCGGCTGTTCATGATATAGGTGCCCTTCTCGTCCTCAAACACCGGGAAATACTCGCCCGGCCGCTTCTCCTCCATCAGGTAGTACTCATACCGGCAGGGCTGGGCGCAGGCGCCCCGGCTGGAATCCCGGCCGGTCATGTAGTTGGACAGCAGGCAGCGTCCGGAGTAGGACACGCACATGGCGCCGTGGACAAAGGCCTCGATCTCCAGCTCTCTGGGCGTCTTGGCCCGGATCTCCCGGATGTCCGCCAGTGGCACCTCCCGGGCCAGAATCACCCGGCTGGCGCCCAGGTCATACCAGGCGTTGGCGGTCTCGTAGTTGCAGATGCTGGCCTGGGTGGAGATGTGCTTCTGGACGTGGGGCGCGTACTTCTGGGCCAGCCGGAAGGCCCCCAGGTCCGCCACAATCACCGCAGTCACCCCGGCGTCCTCCAGCGTCTCCAGCCACGCCGGCAGCTGTTTGACCTCGTCGCACCGGGGCATGGTGTTGATGGTCACGTGGGTGTCCACGCCGTGGGCCTTACAGTAGGCCACCGCCTGGTACAGCTCTTCGGTCCCAAAGTTCCCGGCAAAGGCCCGCATCCCAAAGGTCGTGCCCGCCAGGTACACCGCGTCCGCGCCGTAGGCCACCGACATCTTCAGCCGCTCCATATCGCCGGCCGGAGCCAGCAGTTCTATCTTCTCTCTCATTCCGTCGTCGTATCTCCCGTCTGATCGTTTGCTTTGGCCGCGGCCTGCTCTGCCTTGTAGCTCTGGAACGAGTACTCACTCTCAAAGAAGTGGGTTTGCCCGTCGTTGCCCAGCATGAAGTAGTAGTTGGTGGTGTCATGGGGATCCAGCGCCGCCTCGATGGCGGTCAGGCCCGGATTGCAGATGGCGCCCACTGGCAGGCCCGGATACAGGTAGGTGTTATAGGGACTGTCGATGTCCAGATCCGCCTGGGTGAGGGTCTCCTTCCGCTCCTCCAGCAGGTACTGGATGGTGGAGTCCACCTGCAGGTAGCCCTTCGGAGACGCCCAGGTGTTCTCCAGACGGTTGTAGAGCACCGAGGCGATGTCCTTCTGGTCACTGCCGTCGGTCTCCTTCTCGATGATGGAGGCAATGATGATGATATCGTTCTTGCTGTAGCCCAGCAGCTGCATCTCCGCCTCCATCTTCTCGTCAAACCGGGTGGAGAAGTTGTAGAGCATCTTGGAGATGGCGGATTTGGCCGTAGTCCCCTTGTAGAACTCGTAGGTGTCCGGGAACAGGTAGCCCTCCAGCCGCTCGGCGCCCTCCGCCTTCACGTCGGCCAGGAAGTCGTAGTTGAACTGGTCGGTCTTGGCGGAGTCCATCAGGCTGTCGTAGTCGCACACGCCCTTGTCATCCATGAGCTGGAACACCTCTTCCACGGTGTAGCCCTCCGGGATGGTGACGGTGACCGTCTCCCGATAGGCGGAAGTGGAGCCGATGTTGTTGAGCAGGGCGCTGTAATCCATCTCGGTGCTCAGCTCATAGGAGCCGGCGGTGATCTTTTCCGCCTTGCCCGTGATACCGGCGAAGAGCTGGAACAGGTACTTGTAGCGGATCAGCCCCTTGTCCTTCAGCTGGTCCGCGATGTCGCCGATGCTGTCCCCTTCCTCTACGGTAACCGACGCCGTAGTGGGGGTTTTGTTCAGCGCCAGCACGTCGTTGGCCCAGCGCCAGCCCACGGTGGCGATGATAAAGGAGATGAGCAGGATGCCGCCGGCGTAGATAATGGACTCGGCGATGTTGTCCGGCAGGCTCTTGCGCTTGCGCTTCGCCGGCGGATGAGGTGGCGGATTGTCCGGTCCCGCCGTCACAGGTCCTTTCTCCTCCCGGGGCGGCTCCTCCTGCTTCGGCGCACTGGACGTGCTTTTTTCCCAGGGGAAGCCGTCACTCTGCCAATCGTTCATCGCATTCTGCCACACCGGATCATCCCAGTTGAGATTCCCGGTAATTTCCTCGACCAGATCGTCAAGGGGATCCCGGCCGCTGCCGGTTTCTCCGGTTCCGGTCACTTCATTGGCCAGATCCTCCATCGGGTCCCGACTATTTTCGAATTTTTCTTCAGCCATGGTAATTCCCTCCCTGAGTACGGCGGAACAGCCGCGTCTCGGTCAAAACCAGGTCCACCGGCCGGTCATGGGCCTCCGCCGGAATCTCCCGCTGCAGCAGCGCGTCCCGGCACAGTCCGACGGTCCCGCCGGGAAACGCCGGCAGGTACCGGTCATAGTAGCCGCCGCCCCGGCCCATCCGCATACAGCGGACGTCATAGGCCAATGCCGGCACCAGGGCCAGATCAATCTCCTCCGGGCCCACCAGCGGGTGCATCTCACCCGGCTCCAGCATCCCGTACCGGTGCCGGATCAGCGGAACCTCCGCCGTGTACAGCCGGGTCTCCATCTGCCGGCCGGGCAGACAGCGCGGCAGTACGATCCGCTTGCCCCGGGCCAGCAGCTTCCCGATCAGCTCTGCGGTGTCCGGCTCCGCGCCCATGGAGCAGTAGAGCAGGATGGTCTCCGCAGTGTCCACCTCCGGCAGGGCCAGAAACCGTTCCGTCAGCATCCGGTCGCTGGCCGAGAGCGCCGCCCTGGTCAGACGGCGCTCCTGTGCCTTCAGCGCCTCCCGGAGCCGCTGTTTTTCCTCAATCCTGGTAGTGGATTTCATCTTGAACCATCCGCATGGTCTCCTCACCCTTGAGGACCTGGATCAGCTTCAGGGCAAAGTCAAAGACCGCGCCGGGACCCTGGCCGGTGATGAGCTTGCCATCGGTGACCACCTTGCTACCCACCTGGACGTTGGCGGCGCCCATGTCCGCCTCCAGGCCGGGATAGCAGACCACATTCTTCCCGTCCGACAGGCCCAGGTCCGCCAGAATCAGCGGTGCGGCACAGATGGCGGCCACCGGCTTGCCCGCCGCGGCCACCCGGGCCACCACGTCCTTGGCCGCCGGCGCATTCCGGAGGTTGGTCACGTTCTCCATGCCGCCGGCCAGCACCAGCATATCCAGGTCCTTCAGAAAGGCCTCGGCGCCCATCTCGGACAGGACCTGACTTGCCTTCACCGCCACACCGTTGGCGGAGATCACTTCGCCGCAGTCCAGCCCGGTCAGCCGGGCGTCAATCCCCGCCCGGTGGAGCAGGTCCAGGGTAACCAGAGCCTCTGCGCACTCATATCCGTTTGCCACTAAAATTGCTACCATAACTGGATTCCTCATTTCTCAGTGAAAGTTTCTGTACAGCGCCGCCTTACAGGCACGGCTGTACCGCCGCCCAGATGTCGCTGTGGATCTCCTCCACCGTTCGCAGCCGGCCCTCCCGGGTACAGGGGATCCGCTGCCAGCCCAGCACATCGGCGGCGTGAGCGGCGGTCGCCCGGCAGGCGGCCAGGTAGGCGCTGTCCTGCTCGTGAATGTCCGCGGTGGTGTGGGTGGCGGCCTCCCGGCTCCGGAGCAGTGAGAGGGACTGGCCGGTGGGCATATCCAGGTAGAGCACCAGGTCGGGCCTGGGCAGCTCCAGCTGGTCAAATTCAAAGTGGTACAGCCACTGTAAAAAGGCGTCCTGGTCCGGACCGGAGAGCTTGGACGCCTGATGGACGGCGTTGGAGGTGGTGTACCGGTCGCAGAGCACCAGTCCGCCCGCCTCATACCAGCTGCCCCAGTCCTGGCGGTAGGAGGCGAACCGGTCCACCGCGTAGAAGGTGGAGGCGGCGTAGGGATTCACATCGCCGGGCGCAGGCCCAAAGGCACCGTCCAGATACAGGCGGATCAGGGCGGAGGAGGGCTGGTCGTAGCGCGGGAACACCACCCGGGAGAAGGGCTTCCCCATCTCCTCCAGTCTCTGGCACAGCCGGCGGAACTGGGTGGACTTGCCCGACCCGTCCGTTCCCTCCAGGACAATCAGCTTCCCTTTCATACGGCATCCTTCCCCTTTTTCGGACGGAAACTACTTTTTTCTCCGTCCGTCTACAAAGATGCTTTATTATATCATACCCAACTTTGGATGTCCACAAAGCCCTTCTTTTCCCGGCAGACGGTTGCTTTTTCCCGTTCCCCATGCTATAGTGTCCTTGATTTTAGATCCATTTCAGGCCAGAAAAGAGTAAATTGTCTATGAGTTTACGCAAAATCAAACCGGATACCCCGGCGCCGGAGAACCTCCCCGCCATCACCGTCCACGACGTCCACCTGAGCTACCGGAGCATCGTCCCGGTGTCCAAGCGGAAGAGCCCCTCCCAGAACCGGAAAAAGGGCCGGGTGGAGCACTTTGAGGCCCTCCACGGCGTCTCCTTCACCATCGGACAGGGTGAGATCATCGGCCTGGTGGGCCGGAACGGCAGCGGTAAATCCACGCTGCTGCGGGTGCTGGCCGGCATCTTTGAGCCGGACAAGGGCTTTGTGGACCTCCACGGTCACACCGTCTCCCTGCTGGCCCTGGGCGTGGGTTTCCAGACCCAGCTCTCCGGCCGGGAAAACATCTACCTGTCCGGCCTGCTGCTGGGCTTCACCAAGCAGGAGATCGACGCCCAGATCGACGAGATCATCGCCTTCTCCGAGCTGGAGAAGTTCATCGAAAAGCCCGTGCGCACCTACTCCAGCGGTATGCAGTCCAAGCTGGGCTTCGCCATCACCGCCATCCTGAAAACCGACATCATCCTGGTGGACGAGGTGCTCAGCGTGGGCGACTCCCACTTCAAAAAGAAGAGCTTTGCCAAGATGCAGGAGCTGATCTCGGAAAAGGCCCGGACCGTGGTCATCGTCTCCCACAACGCCGCCACCATCCGCAACACCTGCGAGAAGGTGGTCTGGCTCCACGACGGAGACATCAAGATGATCGGTGACACGGCCACGGTGGTGGACCTCTACGAGGAGTTTATGAGCCAATATTAGTCAGAATTTCCCTTGCGGACAGACAGATTTCCCCTGCCTGTCCGCTTTTTTACACTTCGTTTGCAATCGTCTGCTGTTTTATGTTACTATATGGCTCAGAATACACTTGCGCGCAGCTGTGCGTTTCGTTTTGTTTGAAATCCCTTTTCGGGAGGTGTTTGTATGCTTCTTTCCACCGCCGGCGGAGCCCTGTCCGGCCTGTGGGACGCCCTGTCCGGGACGCTGCACACCCTTTTTGTGGACTCCGGCGCCGCCAACGGGCTGCTCCATCTGGTCTCCTCCGTGCTGCAATACCTGCTGCCCCTTTTGGCCATTCTCATCCTGGTGCGCTGTGGCCGCAGTCTGCTCCAGGGCAAAATCGAGACCGAGGTCTGGGGCTTTCTGGTCACCGCCAATCAGGAGGCCTTTCCGCTCAACCACTGGGAAAACCTCATTGGCCGCTCCCATCGCTGCGATGTGGTCCTCAACTACCCCACCGTCTCCCGCAGCCATGCGGCCCTGATCCGGGATGACAAGGGCCAGTGGCAGCTCTTCCCACTCCAGTCGAAAAACGGCGTCCTGCTCAACGGCCGGGAGATCACCGAGCCGGAGCCGGTCCAGGACGGAGACCTCATTGATATGGGCGGTCTGGTGCTCTCCTTCCTCCCCGCCACCGAGGAGGAGCTGCAGGCCCAGGCCCAGCGCCGCACCAAGCCCGGCCGGCGCTTCTCCCAGGGCATGACCCTGATTCTGGTGACCCTGTTCCAGTGGATTCTCTGCTTCAAGCTGCTGCTGGTCCAGTGGGAGGAGGCGGGCACTGCCATTGTCCAGTGCTTCGGCATCCTGACCCTGGCCATGTGGCTGATGTACGCGATCTACCGGATGCTCCGGCGGCGCGGCTTCGAGATCGAGACCCTGGCCTTCTTCCTCACCACCTTCTGTCTGACGGTGACGGCGGACAGCGCGCCCTCTACCCTCTACAAGCAGACGGTGTGCGTGATCCTGGGTCTGGCGCTCTTCTTCACCCTGAGCCTCATCCTGCGCAATCTGGAGCTGGCCAAGCGCTTTCGATGGCCGGTGGCCGCTTTCTCCATGGCCCTGCTGGCCTTTAACGTGCTCTTTGGCGCCCGGCTCTTCGGCGCCCGGAACTGGGTGGCCATCGGGCCCATCTCCTTCCAGCCCTCCGAGCTGGTCAAGATCGCCTTTATCCTGGTGGGCGCCACCACGCTGGACCGGATGTTCGCCAAGCGCAACCTGATCTTCACTCTGGTCTTTTCCGCCTTCTGCGTGGGCTGTCTGGGCCTGATGAGTGACTTCGGCACCGCGCTGATCTTCTTCGTGGCCTTCCTGGCCATCGCCTTCCTGCGCTCCGGCGACCTGGCCTCGGTCCTCTTTATGACCGCCGCCGCAGCCTCGGGCGGGTTTATCATCTTAAAGTATAAGTCCTATATCGCCGCCCGCTTCATGGTCTACCGCCACGTGTGGGAGGACACCCTCCACTACGGCTACCAGCAGACCCGGACCATGTCCGCCATCGCCAGCGGCGGCCTGTTCGGTCAGGGCGTGGGTGACGGCTGGCTCAAGGGCGTGGGCGCGGCCAACACCGACCTGGTCTTTGGCGTCATCTCCGAGGAACTGGGCCTGATTCTGGCCCTGTGCGCCGTGATCGCCATTATCCTGCTGGCCGCCTTCGCGGTCAAGGAGGCCGCTACCGCACGCAGCTCCTTCTACGTCATCGCCGCCTGCGCCACCGCCATGATCTTCGTGGTCCAGACCATGCTCAACGTGTTCGGCTCCACCGACCTGCTGCCTCTGACCGGCGTCACGCTGCCCTTTGTCTCCTGCGGCGGCAGCAGTATGATCTCCTGCTGGGCCCTGCTGGCCTATATCAAGGCCTCGGACACCCGGCAGAACTCCGGTCTGGCCGTGCGCCTGCCCAAGCGGGCCCGCAGACGGCGCAGTGAGGACGTTCCGCCGGAGGAATACTGGGAAGAGCCGCCCGCTCCGCCTCAGAACCCGGAGGACGGTCCCATCATCCCGGAGGACGAACCTCTCTACACCGATGCGGACAACTGGCAGCAGTACTTCCAATGGGAGGAGGATGACCCATGAAAAAACTGAAGCGGCGCACGTTGTTTGTGCTCCTGTTCATCCTGCTGTTGTGCGCCGGACTGGTGATCTTCTGCGTATTTTACGTGCTCAACGGCGCCCAGTGGGCCGCCTTTTCCGCCAACAAGCACGTCTACACCGAGGGAAAAATCGCCTCCGGCGCCATCTGCGACCGGGACGGCACGGTGCTCTACGACTGCACCGAGGGTGCCTACAGCCCTGACCGGACCACCCGGGTCTCCACCCTCCACGCCATTGGCGACCGGTACGGCAGCATCGCCACCGGCTCGAAAACCGTCTTTTCCGACCAGCTGGTGGGCTTCAACCTGGTCACCGGCACCTCGGGCACCGGCAACACCGTCACCCTGACCCTGGACGCGGATCTGAACAACGTGGCCTACAACGCCATGGCCGGCCGGATGGGGACGGTGGCCCTGTACAACTACAAAACCGGCGAGATTCTCTGCATGGTCTCCACGCCCTCCTACGACCCGGATGACGACGACGAAATCGCCCGGATCAACGCCGGAGACAGCCAGTACACCGGCGCCTACCTGAACCGGTTCCTCTCCGCCACCTACACCCCGGGCTCCACCTTTAAGCTGGTGACCACCGCCGCCGCCATCGAGACCCTCCACAATGAGTCCAGCTTCTCCTACCAGTGTACCGGCTCTCTGACGGTGTCGGGTGAGAAGATCACCTGTCCCAGCGTCCACGGAAATCTGGACCTGGCCTCTGCCCTGTCCAACTCCTGCAACGGCGCCTTCGCCACTCTGGCCATTGAGGTGGGCGGCAATACGCTGAAAAGCTATGCCGAGTCCGCGGGCCTGCTGAGCAGTGTCAACGTCAGCGGTCTCAGCTCCGCCACCGGCAGCTTTACCGCCTCCAACGAGGACAACAACCTGGGCTGGTCCGGTGTGGGCCAGTACAAGGACCTGGTCAATCCCTGCGCGGAGCTGACCCTGATGGGCTGCATCGCCGGCGGTGGCAACGCCGCCACACCGCGCCTGCTGGACTCGGTCACCAACGCCGCCGGTGTACCGGTGGCCCACGTCTCCACCGACACCAGCACCATTGGCTGGAAGGCGTCCACCTGTGAGGAACTCAAGACGCTGATGCACAACAACGTCACCAGCAAGTACAGTCAGAACCTGGACTTCGGCGACCTGAATGTGTGCGCCAAGTCGGGCACGGCGGAGGTGGGGACGTCGAAACCCCACGCCTGGTTCGTGGGCTTTGTGGACGACGCCAGATACCCTTACGCCTTCGTCGTCGTCGTGGAAAATGGCGGCTGGGGCTCCACTGTGGCCGGTGGAGTCGCCGCAGAGCTTCTGAAAGCCGCCTGTCAGTAAAGGAGTACCGCTATGAATCAAGGTCGTTATCAGCTCATTGCCCTGGATATTGACGGCACCCTCCTCAACACCCGGAAGGAGATCACGCCGGACACCGAAGCCATGGTCCACCGGGCCTTTCAGGCCGGAAAGCAGGTGGTGCTCTCCACCGGACGCAGCTTTGCGGAGCTGGAGGAGATTCTTGACCACTTCCCCGAGATGCGCTACGGCATCTGTGAGAGCGGCGCTCTGATCTTCGACCGGAGCCGGCCGGAGCCCATCGCCGTCCACCCCATTCCGCTGGATGTCGTCCGTCAGGCTGCGGAGATCGCCCGGCGCCGGGAGGTGCTCATCCACATCTTCCAGCAGGGCCGTCCGGTGATCAGCCGCCATCAGATGGACCAGCTGGAGGACTACCACATCCCCTACTTCCGGCCCATGTTCCAGCGCTACTCCCTCCAGGTGGAGGACGCTCTGGACCACTGTCTGGGACTGCCGAAGCCCTCCATCGAAAAGATCAACCTGTACCACCACTCCACTCAGGAGCGCACCGTCACCCGAACCCTCCTCGCCCACCTGCCGCTGGAGCTGGTGGACTCGGAGCAGACCTCCCTGGAGCTCTCCGCCGCCCAGGTGGACAAAGGCCGGGGACTGCGGGAGCTGTGCGCGCACCTGGACGTCCCGGTGGAGGCCACCATCGCCGTCGGCGACAGCTTCAATGACGCTGCGATTTTGCAGGCGGCCGGTCTGGCCGTCGGCATGGGCAACGCGGCGGAGCCGGTGCGCCAGCTGTGCGATGTGATCGTGGCCGACTGCGATCACGACGGCGTGGCTGAGGCCATCCGGCGCTGTCTGCTGGCGTGAAAATCAGGCACAAAACAAGGCTCAGAGGTTTCCACGAACCTCTGAGCCTTTTCTGTTTCACCGGCGGTTTGCCGTTATCGCACCGGCACCGCTTTCAAGCTCTCGCCGGTCACTGTGGCCTGGACCTTCCCGGCGCTCAGGTCCAGAATCCGTTTGGCAAAATCGGACTCTCTGCCCTCG
>OLNN01001151.1_pt1 | contig 23186 bp, 13 predicted proteins | sample 1672141 | NCBI WGS metagenome assembly OLNN01 (sample SAMEA3136652, study PRJEB25190) | human gut metagenome | biome: human gut; feature: human-associated habitat; material: faeces | place: Austria | collected 2013 | reverse complement strand
TGCTCGGCGGTCTCATCAAGGCCGGCAACCTCGCCGGCGTGCTGTCCGTGGTCTACCCGACCGAGGAGCACACGAAGGTCACCGGTCCGCTGCGCAATATGAGCTACGACCAGTGGAAGACGTGGGTCGACAACATCGGCAAGTACGGTGCGTATGGCAAGGAATTCACCGATGTGACCACGACTGATGGTGCGGGCTCTGTTACCGACCAGGATTCCCTGGACAAGTTCCTCGAATCCTACATCTTCGGATTCAACGTCGTCGCAGGACGTGCGGAGTATCGGACCGGCGCGAACCTGCATGATTCCGGCGTAGCCGGCGGACACGTCGGCCTGATGCGCACCGGCACGATCACCGATGGCCAGTCGATGGACGTCAAGACCGTCTCCGCCATGCGTGCGGCAGGTGGCTACGCGGGCACGATGGAATCCGGCTCGGCATCCTCGTTCGGCTCCATCCAACTATTCGGCGACAAAGGCATCAAACTTGATCTGGGTCAGATGCTCGACGTGGCACAGGTATTCGTGCCAGTCATCAAATCCTCGAGCGTGGCCGGCTACCGCAAGGGTATGAAGGTCGTGGCCACCGGCGAAGACATCACGCACGGCACCGGCAACGCCGGTGGCTACGTGGGTCTCGCGGTCGGTGGCCAGATCTGGGGCGATCTCGACCAGAACGGCCAGAAGCTTGTCGGGGGTGTCGCCGCTGCCGGTGCCAACGTTTCCAACCTGCGCAAGGTGGAAGGCCGCAACAACGTCGGCGGATTCATCGGCGTGGCCACTGCCGGCGCGGCCGCGGATGTGGACACCAACGCATCCGAGGGATTCCTGCAAGGAATCCTCGACTCGCTGGTCTCGACCCCGGCAAGTCTGGTCAGCGTATTGCAGGCCACGGTTACGACGATTCGCGGTGCGCATGTGAGCTCGGATGACCCGGCATGGGGATACACGGTCGACGGCGCATATGAGAGCAAGGGCAATAAGGGTAATACCACAGCCAAGTATGCCCTGAACGCCGGCGGTTTCGCTGGTTCGTTGCAAGCCGCGATCCTTGGTGACAAGGATTCCGCCAAAGGTACCGGCAGTGAAGCGGATCCGAACAATGACCCGGCTTCTCTTACTGTTAACGGGCTGCGCGCTGTTGAAGGCGGGCAATACGCCGGTGGCTTCTTTGGTCTTGCTGATGTATCCAGCGTTGCTTCCGTCGGCGGCGGCGAGGCCGGCGATAAGCAGGATACCAACCTGCTGCTCAAACTGCTCAAGGTCGGCAACGTGGGCGTGCTCGAAGCATTCCGCACATTCATCTATGACGGTCAGGTCAACGGCGTGAGCGACGGCATCCAGATTGTCGCCCATGATTCCACCACAAAGGGCATGCTTGACTCGAAGCGTTACACCGGTGCGGTCGGTGGCTTCGGCGGTGGACTGATCAATGGCTCTGTGAAGCAGTCTGCGGTCACCAACCTCAACAGTGTGACCGGCGTGAACTACGTGGGCGGCTTCATCGGGCATCTTGGCAAATCCGGCACGGTCGCCGCCGACAATGCACAACTCGGCACGGATGCGCTCAATCTGCTTGGTGCCACGGCCGGCGTACTTGACATCTGGGGCTCGCACGTTGGCGATTCGCGCGTCACCGGCATCCCGGACGGTTATACCGTCACCGCCACACACCATGGCGACAATTACGGCAAAGCCACCGACAAGGCTACCGGACGTGAGGTCGCAGGCGGTTTTGTTGGATACGTGGATTTGGCCAGGGTGAAGGGCTGCACGTCTGACAATCTCAAGAAGGTCACTAGCGGTGAGATTGCCGGCGGATTCGTCGGTGAAACCAGCCGTGCCTATTTGGTTGACGCGAAGGTCAACTCTGTACTTGTGGAACTGCTGCTGCAAGTGGTGAACGCGCTGGTCAAGCTCCTGTACCTCGACAAGGCGGAACAGGTCGGCGTCATCGATTTAGGCAAGTGGTTCCCGGCCATCTTCGGCAAGGTATTCGATCTCAAGGTGCTTTCGGAAGGCAACGTGCTGTACGTGAACCTGTTCGGACTGAAGGTGAGCGTTGCTCTGTCCAAGGCTGATGATGAAAACCAGCAGCAGACCGACGTGGCGATTGTCACCATCGGCGATAGTGTCATCAAACTGCCTTGCAGCAAAGACGGCATTGATATGGATGGGTCGGGCAGCAACCTGACCGTCCAGCTCATCAAGGGCAACCGTACTCGCGTGGAACAGTCCACCGTAACGGGCATCGCCAATGGCTATGACGTGTTCGGTGGAGGGGCAACTCAGGATACCGACGGTGTGAAGGATCTTTTCACAGGCTACACGGGCGGCTTCGCCGGACTGAACGACGAGGGCGTGCTGGCAGACGACCACATGGTCTACGCCGACACGATCCGCGGTGCCAGCGGACTGGTCGACCCGTTCTCGAACACCAAACTCAAGTCCGTATGGGACTTCAACACCATGAGCGACATCCTCGGACCGGTCGATGACGGCAACGGCGGCAAGGCATACAACACCTATCGCATCTACCGCAAGGCGGTCGCGAACGCCGGTGAGGCCCGCACCTCCGCACAGGACGGCAACAAGATCTTCTCGCAGAAGAACACGGCAGACGATGCGCTGAACACCGGACTCAATCGTTGGGAAGTGAAGCTGTTCGACGTGGTCAACACATACGACAGCAGCGCTGTGCACAGCTCCGCATCCGGCGACGCCGGCACCACTTGGGTCGGCATTAAGAACGCCGTGGTCGACTCCACGGACAGCAGCACCAAGACGAAGCTCGATGCCTACCAGTCCCCGGCCAAGGCCGTGCTCATGCTCGACGCGACCGTGACCGACAACAACGGCGGACTCGCCCCCGAACCGGACGACGGCCAGGACCCGTGCGGCAAGGACGGTTGCCGAACCATTGACCTGACCGTCCAGAAGGTATGGAAGGACGGCAACCTCGAACGGCCGCAGTCGGTCGAACTGAAGATCGCCGCGCACTATACCGATGGCAGTGGCAATACGGTGACGCCGCAGACGATTCAATGCTTCGGCGCGGATTGCACAACCGTGACGCAGAAGAATCCATGGACGGTGACGTTGGACTCCTCCGATGCCTCTTCCTGGAGCAACACCTGGCGCAAGGTGATTCAAGGACTGCCGGTCGCATTCGTGGATGGACAGGATGCCAACGGCAAGGACATCGTGCGTTACTACACGTACACCGTGAAAGAAACCGCCGTGACCTATAAGGACGGCGATACCACCAAGACCATCAAGCCCGCGGAGGCCGGATACCAAGTATCGGTCTCCTACAACACCAAGGAACGCGTGGCCATTGTTACCAATGCGGCGTTGCTTCCGGATACGGGAGGTGCGGGCACGATGTGGTTCCTGATGTTCGGCTTGCTGCTTATGGGAGCTGGCGTGGTCTGGTACGTGCGTAATCAACGCGTTCAATCCGGCACAGTCCGCTCGGGTTCCAGCCGTATACGAAAGCGAGGTGCCCATGCCGCGTGACGACCACATAGACAAACCGTACCTGCCAAACAGAAAAGATTTCCATTTAGAGAAAGGAACAGTAATGAAATCACTGATGAAAAAGGTTTTCGCTGCTGCCGCGGCGATTGCCACCGTATTTGGATTGGCCGCGACGACAGTCGCCACGGCCAACGCAGCGGATAATGCCACGCTGACGGTCAGCACTACTGACGCGAAGTTCGCCAGTAAGACCGTGAACGCCTACAAGATGTTCTCCGCTACCGTGAGCGGTGACGGCACGGCTGTCTCCTACACGTTGACTGACGCGTGGAAGCCGTTCTTTGAGGACTCCGCTGCTTCCGGACTAACTGGTGTTACCAGCGAGAACGTCAACGATAAAGCAAACGAATACGTATCCAAGCTGAAGAATGATGACTTGGTTGCTTTCGCTACCAAGGCATCGAACTGGGCGCAGACCAAGGCCAACAACATCGCGGCTGGCGCGACCGCTACGGTATTTGCCGATGCCTCGAACGGTAAGTACACTGCGACGTTCGCTGGTCTCGACTACGGCTACTACGTGGTCGCTGTGCCGGGTGCGACCTTGGCCAACACCAGTGGTCAATACGCCACGCTAGTTTCCGTTGACCGCGCTAATGTGACTGCCGACATCAAGGGCGACCTGCCTACCGTCGACAAGAAGGTACAGGTAGGCAGCACTGGTAAGGACGTCACCGACGCGAAGATCGGTGATACCCTGACCTTCACCCTGACCTCCACCATTCCAGACATGTCCGCCTATAACACCTACACTTTCAACTTCAAGGATACGTTGTCTAGGGGCCTCACCTTTGGACAAGTCACTTCCGTTACGGTCGACGGTGTGACTAATCCACTGACCGTGGGCACTGACTACACCGTCACCACTCCTACGGCCTCCGACAATACGCTTACTGTCGCCATGAAGGACTTCAAAGCCAAGCAGCAGGCCAATGCCGGCAAGAAGATCACCGTCACCTACACGGCCACGCTGAACGAGAATGCTGTTGTGGGCGGTGCTGGTAACACCAACTCCGCAACGATTCAGTACTCCAACAACCCGAGTACCGATGGCACCGGTGAGTCCGAACCCAGCAAGGTTCGCGTCTTCACTTATGGCTTCACCGTCGATAAGTACACTGGTGACGAATATACTAATGCCGCTACTCGACTTGCTGGTGCTGAGTTCACACTCGCACCTAAGGACGGCACCGCTATTAGCTTCGTGCAAGTCGATGCCGGTAGTGAGACCGCGAACGCTGAATACCGTGTAGCTAAGACTGGTGAGGAAGGTGCGACGACGACTATCATCACTCCTGCAAGCGGTAAGGTTGTCTTCCAGGGACTGAAGAACGGCGAGTACACGCTCACCGAGACCAAAGCACCGGCCGGCTACAACAAGCTCGCCAGCGCCATCGGCGTGAAGGTTAATGGCCAGAACGACGGTACTGACACCACGAATGCCACCGTCACCATCACCTACGACAACGACAATGGCAGCAGCAACTACAAGCAGTCCGCATCGAACGGTGTCATCCCGGTCCGGAACAAGTCCGGTGTTACCCTGCCTGGCACTGGTGGCATGGGTACCATCGCCTTCACGGTGATTGGTGTGCTGGTCATCGCGCTCGGCGTTGCCTGGACTCTCAAGCGCAAGAACGCCTGACGATCATGGCCGTGTTTTGGGCGTGAAGGGCACACACCCGCTACGCCCACAACACGGTTTCCTCGCGAAAAGAACGCTCGATGAAACGACTGCGCAACATCCTGCCCTTACTGGTCATTCTCGGTGGAATGCTCATTCTGTTCTATCCGACGATCAGCAACTTCCTCATTATGCGCAACGCCAGCCGCGCCGTAAATAACTACGATGCCAGCGTTGAAGCATTGAGCCAGGAACAGTACCAGAAGGTGCTGGATGCTGCGCACGCCTATAACGAAAAGCTCGCCCAGAACGATGCGGGAGAGACCGACGCTCTTGCCAGTGCCGTCAATTCCGCATCCACGGACGAGGAATACAACAGTCTGCTCAATATTGACGGCGACGGCATGATGGGATACATCACCGTGCCTAAGCTCAAGGAGACCCTGCCGATTTATCACGGCACTTCCGAGAAAGTGCTGCAATCCGGCATCGGACATCTCAAACAGACCTCACTGCCAGTTGGTGGCGCGTCCACGCATGCGGCGCTGTCTGGCCACCGGGGCTTGCCCACGGCAAAACTGTTCACGGACTTGAACCTTATGAAAAAAGGCGACAAGTTCTACATCACAATACTTAAAGACACGTATGCGTATCAGGTCGATAAGATCACTACCGTTCTGCCGACCAATACCAAACAACTGGCAATTGAGCCCGGCAAGGATTTGGTCACGCTCATCACTTGTACGCCGTATGCGGTTAATACGCATCGGCTGCTGGTGCGCGGCCATCGCATCCCATACGCGCCGCAGCAGCAGGATGACGCCAAATCCACGTTCCACGTGGACATTCCGCTGCAGTACTTGTTGCCGTCTCTTGCACTGATTGCCTTGCTTATCGCATGGCATTTATGGCAGCGTCATGAGCGGCGACGCCGGCAGAGTGGGAGCGCCAAGGTCGCATCTGGTGATTCTGACTCTGCGGATATCGAGCCGGACGGTGACTTGCCTCCTCAGCCAGACAGTACAAATAACCAATCACATTCATCACGGCGGAAAGGACCGGGCAGACATGTTAGACCTGCATAGCGGAAGCGAATATGGTGCGGCGCGCATTGCTGCCATGATTGCCGCCGCCGTTACTATCGTCCTCACTGTTCTTGCAGCCTTCGGCTCTATGGTGCCGTATGCGCAAGCTGATTCTTTCGGCGCTCTCACCATCAATGCCGTATGGGGCCGAGACACGGCTTCGCCCAAATTGCTTGCCGGCGATACCTATTCCATCGTGCGCGTCGCCACCGTCACAACGAACAATGATGGTGGCGTCTCCTCATATAAAACCGTCGGCGATTTTTCCGGGCTCACTGCCGATTGGGAACGCCTGACATCAAGTGAATATCACGATGCTGCCAAGAAGCTCGCTACGCACGCGGCGAAAAACAAGCTGTACCAGCATTCCGGCACCACTAACGTAGCTGGTCAGCTCACTTTCCAGAATCTGCCGCTCGGCCTATATCTGGTCTCCCGCACGAGCTCGGCGAAAGCCAACAAAGCATACGACTGTGATCCGTTCCTCATCTCGATTCCTGGCAGTGGAGACACATCCGCTGATCTCAACATCACAGTAGAGCCGAAATTTAGCACTGAAACTCCTGTTGTCCCGCCCGAAAATAACCCGAGCGAGGAGCCTGGCAATCCTGGTCTTATCGGTCATACGGGTGCCGCCGTAGGCAGCATTGCTGCGGCAGCGGGGCTCATGTTACTTGTTGCGTTCATTTTGTTCAGATTGCGCATGAGGCGCCGCATACGGGACGTCAATTCGGCCGGCAAATCCCATACAGATGATTGCACGATGAAGTGAAAAAAGTAAGCATGAGCGACGAACGATTCTCTCCGGAACAAGCACAATATCTGGCTTCGCTGCCTGCAGTCAAGTATTACTGGTTCACGTATCCGATATGCAGAGTGGTTCAAGCGTGAATGCGTTTCGAGTGCTGAAAATGGTGAATCTCCCCGATTCTGAGGTTACTTCCAGTCGCACGAATGAAGGTAACCCTGGAACCGGTGGAAATGATATGCGTGATTTGATTATCCGTCGACAGGCGCTTTATATCAGACGTTTGGGATTAAAAGTCGATGACCTAAAGATGCAGCTCTCGCAGCAATCCCTATCAAATGATGTGCAATGAGTTGTGCTGGATGAGCTGAGAGCGTCATCATTATTGTCTCTGATTCAGTATGAGATTTGTTTGAAACATTGGTGATTCGTGATTTGCGCGTATATCTCGAATCGATGGGTGGTGCGAATCGAATCGCATATTATCGGGATGAAAAAGGTCTTGAAGTTGATGTGATTCTTGAATTGGTGGATGGTCGCTGGGCTGCGGTGGAGATTAAGCTGAGCGACTTGAAAGTCACGGAGAAAAATGTGGACAAACTACATGCTTTCAAAGAAAAAGTGTGCGGAAATCCTCTATCTCAAGTTCGTGAGCCTGAATTCATGACGTTTATTGTCGGGCGTGGTGATATTGCATACCGTCGTGATGACGGCATTCTGGTGCTGCCGATCGCCACGCTCGGGGCGTAACAAATGAACGCTGCGGCAGGTGGGACAATTGGGGGTGGATTGAACGAAGGAGACGGTGTGCAAGGAGTGCGGGAATCGCGGGAATCGCAAAAAACACGGGAATCACAGGAGTTGCAGAATTCTCAAGGAACGCAGCCAAAGATCGGCAGAATTCCGGCGCTGATTGCGGCGGTGGTGATTGTGGGAGTGGCCATTGGTGCGGCCGCCGGTCTGCTGACGTTGATGCTGTACGGCGTCGAGCATCTTACGCTCGGCTATGTTGAGAATTCGCAGGAATCCGGCCCGTTCAACGTTCCTGTGATTCGTCGACTGATTTCCGTGACCGCGGGTGCGGCCATCGCGGCCGTGATTTGGTGGCTGTTGCGTACGCGCAGTACGAAAGTACCGTCCGTTAAAAAGGCGGTAAATGGCGATATTATGCCGATTTGGCAGACCGTCGTGCATGTGCTGCTGCAGATTTTCATTGTCGGTACGGGCATGTCGATCGGTCGAGAAGTGGCGCCGCGCGAGTTGGGTGCGATGTTTGGCCAACGGTTCGCGCGTTGGGTGCATCTTGATGCGAAAGACACCCGTATGCTGGTGGCAATCACGGCTGCGGCTGGCCTTGCGGGTGTGTATAACGCGCCGCTTGCGGGCACGTTTTTCGCGGTCGAGATTCTGCTCGCCGATATAACTCTCGAAACGGTGACGCTCGCATTCGCCTGTTCCGCGCTGGCTTCGTGGGTGGCGTCGCTGGTCAAGGGCACGCATACGTTCTATTTGATCGGTGAAACCGACGGTTTGTTTACCCCCGATTACATGGCGTTCGCACTGGTTGCCGGCATGATTCTCGGCGCTGCCGGCGCGCTGTTCCGTCGCGGCTCGCAGTGGGCTGAGAAATCCAAGCCGTCGGGCGTTGGCATTCTGTGGATGCTGCCGCTCGCTGGCTTGCTGACCGGTGTGGTGGCGATTTGGGTGCCGCAGGTTATGGGCAATGGTCGCGCCACCGCGCAGTTGAGTTTCTCGTCCGACGTTGATTTGGCTGTGCTGCCGATTTTGTTGGTTTCATTCCTTGCGAAGGCGATTGTCACGCTGTTGACGATCCGTTCCGGCGCTTCCGGCGGTGTGTTGCAGCCGGGTATTGCGCTCGGCGCTTCGGGAGGTGCGTTGCTTGGTGTTCTGTGGATGCAGGTGTTCCACACGAATTCGATTGGCATGTATGCTCTGCTGGGTGCGTGCGCGCTGTTGGCTGCGTCCCAGCAGGCTCCGCTTATGGCGATTTGTTTGGTGATGGAACTTGCGGATGCTCCGATTAATCTGTTTGTTCCCATTGGCTTCGCGGTTGCGGTCAGTGCGTTCGTCGCAAGCCGTTTGGGCGGACCGCTTGCTGCTGTTTATCTATCGAAAAGTGCGAAAAAAGAGGCTAATTAAGAAGAATGCGCATGTAAGGGTGCATTAGACGGTAGACTAGGGGGTTGGCGTACAGGTGGCCGGTGTTGAGCGTCCGATAATGAAGATGACTCAGGCGCGGTTTTTCATATGGCCATAAGACCGGTTTTCTTCGGAATGAGCGCGGTCAGCACAAACCAGTGGTCTTCGGTGCGAATCGTCACTTCGCCGCCATACTGTTGCGCGATATGACGAATTGACTTCACGCCGAAACCGTGCCGGTGCTGGTCGTCGCGCTTGGTGGTGCGCAAATTGCCTTCCGCATCTTTCTTCAGCCGGGAATCGTAATAATTTTCCACACGGATGACAATAAAGTGATTTTGCTCGTATAACGCAAGTTTGATTAGTCGCTGTTCGTGTTTCGGCAGTTTCGACGTCGCTTCGATCGCATTGTCGAGCGCGTTGCCGAACAGCGACGCGATATCCATCGACGACATGCCGCTTAACAGCGATCCGTCCGCGACCGCGGTGAACGTGATTCCGCGATCGGCGCAGGCGCGTTCTTTCGCGGTCAGAATAACGTCAAGCACGGGATTTCCCGTATGTTGCTGCGCGCTGTAGCGCTGCACGGATTGTTCCAATTGCTCGAAGCCGGCTGCGGCATGCTTTGGATCGACTTCGGCACGCAATGCGGTGATCTGATGCTTCAGATCGTGCGCAAGGCGGCCCAACGATTCGATGTTTTCCTTCGATTGCAGATATTCTTGATGCTGGCTTTCCAGTTGCGCGTTGATCGATGCGAGTTCCGTGTTCGCTTCGATGCGACGCGCCTGCTCCTGTTGCGCGTACAGAATCGCGAAACCGCAGAAATCAACCAGCGTGCGAATGTAGAAGATCTCCTGGCCGACCGAACCGGAAAACGGCGTGTTCGTCGATACGAAACTCAAATTGCTCATGGCGAATGTGACGATCATGATGGCCATCGTCGCAATCGCGGCAGAAGCGGTCGGCAAAGTCGGCACGGTCTGGCTGAAATTGCCGCGTTCAACCAGCCAAGCCAAACTGAAGCACAATGCATACGTAACGACCAGCAGCACGATTGCAGGCCAATCGTAATCGGCGAAACCATCGCGCATGCCAATGAACGTAACGATCTGCCAATGCAGCGACGCTACCAATTCGGCCAGCACGAACGCGCGTGCCGTAATATACAGGCCTTCGCGTTTGCCGGTGCCCGCGCCAAGCAGAATCGTCGCATACATGCAGGCGAATGCGAGCAGCATGCCGATAATCCAGAACCAGATCGGCATACTGCCGTCAAAATACTGCACTGCAGTCAGCAGCAGCAGTCCGGCCGCGCTGACGATGATCGACCGCTGGAGTGGAACGCGCCGATACAGCACTGCGATATACACCATGCAGGCAGCCCATTCGCAGATCGCTGTATATGAGCGAGGAATGTCGGGCAGGGCGTTGGTAATCGGCGTCATCGACGGCGCCGAAAGCACGGTTATCGTGGCCGAAGGTGTTGTAGGGAGTATGTTCGCCAATCCTGCAGTCAATCCGGCCAGCATATTCGGCAATGCTGCGCCGATCACCTGCCACCTCCCATATAATCGGTAAGTGCGGCCATGAACGCCTTCTTGCGTGGGCGGCTCACGCGCAGCTGCTCACCGTTCGACATTATGCAATCCTGGTCGGCAACGCCCGTCACATGCTTGAGATTCACCAGATAGCAGGAATTCGAGCGGAAGAAATGATGGTCGGCAAGCTTGGCTTCCATGTCTTTGAGCGTTCCGTTGATCGACAGTTTGCCTTCCAGCGTGTGGATGACGATGGTGTGCCGAATCGATTCAAGATACAGAATGTCGGCAAGATTCAGGCGCATCTGTCCGTTGCCGGTTTCGATGAGCATGGAATCGTCGCCATTGCGTCGCACCATGTCGATCGATTTCTTGAGCTCCTGCGAAAACGCGAACCACGGTAGAGGTTTAAGCAAGTACGACAACGCACGCACCTCATACCCGCTGATTGCATATTGCGGGGCAGCGGTGATGAACACGATCACGATTTTGTCGTCGCGCTCGCGGATGCGTCTCGCGGCGGCCATGCCGTCCATTTCGCTCATCTCGATGTCGAGCAGTAAGATATCATAAACGGGGGTATATTTTTCTACGATTCGTGCGCCGTCGTCGAATACGGAAACGGTAAATTGCTCGCCATTTTCCTGTTGATATCGGTTGAGATAGTCAAGTACCAGTTGGCAGCTTGCGGGATCGTCCTCGACCACGCCGATTCGAATATTGCGCATTGCAACCTCCCCGTTCTGTCTTTCGCTCCGCACCATTGTCTTGCATGATGGCGATAAATGCGTGTATTTACTACGCCGTTAATCCTCTTTTGCCAGCGGAGGCAAACAGCGCGACTCGCGACACGCATTGACAGTTTTAGCGTTGTATGTATCATGGAACGTGGCTCGACGAAGAGAACCTTCGCTAAACCAAAGAAATAAATTAACGCTTTGAATTGTGGCTTTGTCGAAGTTGTAAGCCGCAAGGCGAGGCACCGAAAGAAATCCCTTTACAACGGATCGTGAGGCACGTACCTGCCTCTGAAAGGATGACAAATCATGGCAGAAGTCGTATTCGACCATGTTACTCGTATCTACCCGGGCAACGATAAGCCGTCGGTGGATGATTTGAATATGGACATCAAGGACGGCGAGTTCCTGGTGCTGGTTGGCCCGTCTGGCTGCGGCAAGTCCACTACTCTGCGAATGCTCGCTGGCCTTGAAGAGGTCAACAAGGGCCGCATCCTCATCGGTGGCAAGGATGTCACCACGATGCAGCCGAAGGACCGCGACATCGCAATGGTGTTCCAGAACTACGCTCTGTACCCGCACATGACCGTGGCCGACAACATGGGCTTCGCCCTGAAGATCGCCGGCACTCCGAAGGAAGAGATCCGCAAGCGCGTCGAGAAGGCCGCTGAGATCCTCGACCTGACCGAGTACCTTGATCGTAAGCCGAAGGCTCTGTCCGGTGGCCAGCGTCAGCGCGTGGCCATGGGCCGTGCAATCGTCCGTGAGCCGAAGGTCTTCCTCATGGATGAGCCTCTGTCCAACCTCGATGCCAAGCTCCGCGTGCAGACCCGTACCCAGATTGCTGCTCTGCAGCGCCAGCTGGGCGTCACCACCCTGTACGTGACCCACGATCAGACCGAAGCTCTGACCATGGGCGACCGCATCGCCGTCATCAAGCTCGGTGTCCTGCAGCAGGTCGGCGCTCCGACTGAGCTGTACGATCGTCCGGCCAACGTCTTCGTCGCTGGCTTCATCGGCTCTCCGTCGATGAACATCAACACCCACCCGGTGGTCAACGGCAAGGCAAAGATCGGCGAAGACACTGTGGATCTGCCGGCCGAGGCTGTCAACAAGCTCACCGCTGAAGACAACAACCAGATCGTTGTCGGCTTCCGTCCGGAAGACGCTTCTCTGGCTGCCCCGGATGACACCAATGCCTTCTCCCTCAAGGTCATGAACGTTGAGGATCTGGGCTCCGACGGCTACATCTACGGCAACATCATCACCGATGGCTCCGCTGCTGAGGCATCCACCATGATGTCCGACCAGAACAAGCTCACCACGATCCGCGTGAACCCGCGTGCTCTCCCGAAGGTCGGCGATACCGTCAAGATCAAGATCGACCCGTCCAAGATGCACCTGTTCGCTCCGTCGACCGAGCTGCGTCTGAACTGAGCTGATACCGAGTAACCAACCGTCGATTGCTGCTTTCGAGAAGCGGCTGGCGGGTGGCTGAATAAAAACTTGGCGGAAGTGCGAGCTTCCGTCAACCATTAAACGAGACGTACTCTTCCTCTCTTACCGTCTCGTTGGAGAAGCCCCGCGTTGGTGCGGGGCTTCTTTTGTTGTATCTGCAATAGTGAGATTTGTTTTCCTGTAGTGAGATTTCATTATTGAGATTGCAATGGTGAGATCTCAAATGAAATGCGATATTGGAATTTCAATGGTGATCATCGCATATCGATGGATGAAATATCGGCAGGTGAAACGGATTCGTCCATACTTGCTTCTTCGGGTAGGTCAACAGGTAGATTGTTGTTTTATGGAATCTCTTGAATTGCCACAGATGGATCCCCGTGTGCTGAAAGCAACTTCCGTGAAGGCCGAAGATCCGGCCGCACTATCTCCGGAGCCGCAGGCGTTGAAAATCACCGCCGCAAGCTCGAATCCGAAGATGTTCACCCTGCCGTGGGAAAAGCCGCTGGCTACTTGGCCGGAAGACCTGCTGGCCAATCTTCCGCGTGGTATTTCCAGGCACGTGGTGCGTTTCGTGCACGTGGGCGACGAAGTGTACGCCATGAAGGAGATTACGCGTAATGTGGCGGAACGAGAATACGAGCTGCTGCGTCGCCTGCAGAAGCTGGAACTGCCGACCGTGCAGCCGATCGCCGTGGTCACGGGCCGTCATAGCCGTGAAGGCGAGCCGCTGGAAGCGATTCTTGTTACCAAGCATTTGAAGTTCTCACTGCCGTATCGTGCGCTGTTCGCGCGTAATCTGCGCCCAGATACCGCGGAACGACTGATCGACGCACTGGCTGTGCTGATAGTGCGCTTGCATTTGGCCGGCTTCTATTGGGGTGATGTGTCGCTGTCGAACGTGTTGTTCCTGCGTGATGCCTACGCGTTCTCCGCATTTTTGGTTGATGCGGAAACCGGTGATCTGCAGATTAATCTGACGGAAGGCCAGCGTGAATACGATGTTGATTTGGCTCGTACGAACATTATTGGCGAATTGATGGATCTTTCATCCGGTTCGCTGCTGCCGAGCGATGTTGATGAGATTGAGATCGGTAACCGTTTGGTGGATCGTTATCATTCGCTGTGGAGTGCGCTGACTGATACCGACAAGTTCGGTCCGGATGAGATGTGGAAGATTGAGAAGCGCGTCAACAAGCTGAATGAGCTTGGTTTTGATGTGGATGAGCTGGAAATGAAGACCGCTGAGGATGGCAAGCGCGTGCTGGTGCGTCCGCGTGTGGTCGATGCCGGTTATGCGAATCGCAAGCTGCTGCGTTTGACTGGTCTTGATGTGCAGGAGAATCAGGCTCGTCGACTTCTCAACGATTTGGATGCCTACCGTGCTTCTACATGGCGTGATGGTGAGGATCTTGAGATTGTTGCTACCGATTGGATGCGTGAAGTGTTCGAACCGACCGTACGCATGATTCCGCGCGAATATCGTTCGCAGATCGAACCGGCGCAGTTCTTCCATGAGGTGCTTGACCACCGTTGGTTCTTGGCTGAGAGTGCTGGTCATGATGTGCCGATGGCCGAGGCTGTGAAAAGCTATGTGGACAAGGTGCTTCCGCAGTACAAGCTCACCACGAAGGATGTGGACGCCCTGAACGCTGAAGCTGATTCCGGTGTGGTCGACGACGAATACACCTATGACGATCCTGACGACGGCTACAACCCCGACGACGATCCCGACGCAGCCGTATGGGCGCACTGAAAAGCTGAGGCTCCAGTGGAGTCTCAGCTAGTGCGCCCTGAGACAAGATGATAGTCGAGTCGAAGGCAATGCTGAGTCTGCGGTAAGCCCAGGATCAATCCAAGTGCAGACTTGCATAACAAATGAGCGGATAATCCGTATGGACTATCCGCTCATAATCATTCCAGACGTGCTGCTTTGCTGTGGTTGCTTCCGCAGTTTCGCTGTGCTTGCTGTTACTTTGCGAGTTATTACTTCGCGTTGGCGGCGGCACCGGCCTCACGACGGGCGCGTGCGACGGAATACAATGTGATGCCTGCTGCGACGGAAGCGTTCAGCGATTCGACCATGTTTGACATTGGGATGCCGGCGATGGAATCGCATGTCTCGCGTACAAGACGGCTCAGGCCGTTGCCTTCGGAACCAAGCACCACAACCAGCGGATCGGTTTCGAAGCCGGTTTCGCCAACGAGGGCGTCACCGCCGCCGTCGAGGCCGACGCTGTAGTATCCGCGTTCCTTCAGGCTTTCAATGGCTTTGGTGAGGTTCACCACGCGGGCGACCGGCATATGTGCGGCAGCTCCTGCGGACACCTTCCATGCGGCTGCGGTGACTGAAGCGGAGCGACGTTCCGGTAGGATCACGCCGTTCGCGCCGAATGCGGCCGCGGAACGGATGACCGCGCCTAGGTTCTGCGGATCGGTAACGCCGTCAAGCGCGATGAACAGCGGACGTGCCGCAATGCGTGCGCTTGTGGAGTTGGCCGCTTCCATGGCGCGGGACTTCTTGTCAGCGCGTTCCACCAGCTCGGCGAGCGAGGAATACTGGAACGGCTGCGCCTTCATCACCACGCCCTGATGGTTGGAGGAGCGTGCAATACGATCCATTTCCAAACGGTCAGCTTCCATGAGGTTCAGTCCATGAATGCCGGCGAGACGAATGATTTCGCGCGTGCGATCATCATGTTCGATGCGTGCGGCCACATACAGCGTGCTTGCGGGCACGCCACAGCGCAGCGCCTCGAGCACGGCATTGCGGCCGATGACGAGATCATCGGATTCCGAGCTGAACTTTGCCGCGCGGCGGCGTGCTGCCAGCCGCGGATCCGCCATCTTACGGCGATTGGTAGCCTGCTTTTCCTTGTAAGCCTTGTGATACACTCGGTCTTCGGCCTTGGGGGTCGGTCCCTTGCCCCTCAGCGAGTTACGATGCTTTCCACCCGACCCCTTGGTCGGTCCTTTTTTCATTGCCATAACTGCCTATTGTCCCAGCACCCCGGGAAAAACGGCTGCTTCGCTCCTAACCGATATGATGGATGGAATGGAGAAAAGAAGAGAGATTTTTGGTTTGCCCGTCATGTTCTGGGGTTTGTGGGTCACGTTGCTCATCTTGTGGATGGGCCGTTTCGTCACATCGTTCCTTTCCATGTATCTTGTTTCCGACATGCATGTGAGCGCTGGCGTGGCCGGCACCATTGTTTCCATGTACGGTTTCGGTGGCATTTTCGGCTGCCTGTACGGTGGCGCGTTGTCTGACCGATTCGGGCGGCCTGCGATGATTGTCATCGGTAACTTGGGTTCCGCTGCGATGCTGGTTTTGCTGGCTTTTATCGGCGATCCTTGGATTATGGCGATTGCGTTGCTGATATACGGTGTGATTTCCTCCGTACCGACGCCCGCGGTCGCGGCGTACGTTTCCGACGTTGTCCCGTTCCGTAAGCAGAAACGTGCGTATTCGTTGCAGACGTGGGCTGTGAATTTCGGTTTTGCGGTCGGGCCGATCATCGCCAACCAGCTTGTCAAGATTTCCTATTCGCTGATGTTCTATGTGGAAGCGGCGGTGCTGGTGTTCGCCACGTTGCTGATGATGGTGTTCTTCAAGGAAGCCGGATTGGGTGTGCACGTTGCCGGACGGTTTGTGAAACGCGTCGTGAAACAACCTATGGAACGTTCTGAAACTTCACAAACTACCCAATCGCAGCAATTCTCCATATGGCGTAGCTATCGTCGCGCGTGCGCCGACAAAGCGCTCATGTCGATGGTGGTGCTGATGTTCCTGTACACGCTGGCGTATTACCAGATCGTCAGCGGACTGCCGATCTCCATGACGCAGATTGGGCTCGGCACGGACGAATATTCCAGCCTGCTGACCATCAACGGTGGCATTCTGTGCTTGCTGCAGATTCCAGCGATCGCGTTGTTTCAGCGGATGAGCAACACCCGTGTGCTGGTGCTTGGCATGTCCATCACGGCGGTTGGTTACGCGTTCCAAATCGGCGCCGATTCGTGGGTGACATTTGCGATTGCGACCGTGTTGTGGACGCTCGGCGAGCTTGGCACGTTCCCGATTGCCGCCACGACGGTGGCGAACATCGCGCCAAAGGATGTGCGCGGCACGTATCAGGGCCTGTACAACCTGGTGTGGTCGCTGTCCAATGCGTTCTCGCCGCTTGTCGGAGGTTGGATTCTGAACGCGTTCGGCAGCCATGTGCTGTGGACTTGCTGCACGGTGATGTTCGTGATTGTGGCGATTGGTTTCTATGTGACGCGCGGTCCCCGCGAACGTGCCGCAGCCCGTAATCTCGCTGCTGAGGAGGTGTAGCCGGCGTACGTGAAAAGCGGGAGGCCGCGATTCCGTTTGGAACCGCGGCCTCCCGCTATGTGATTTAAGAATTGGAAAGAAGAGGAGCGGGGTGCTGTCGCGCCTGCGCCTTGCCTTCCGTCTAGGAAGCGGTCTTACTTGTTAAGGACCTTCTTCATCAGGTCGGCGGAGGCCTTGGCGAGTGCGAACTGGCCGAAGCCCGGGTCGATGGAGGCGAGGTTGGAGTTGATGATCTGGTCGAAAGTGTTGTTCTTCATGATGTTTCCTTTCACTTGGCTTGGCGGCGCGTCTTTTCTTCTTGTCATTCCTCTGGCCGCTGCCGTAAGTCTGTATTGTGTTTATCTTTTTTCTTCGTTCTTCTGTTGTGCCTTTATTCTAAGCCGGGCAAACCATCGATGTCATGCGACGATCGTCACTTCTTTTGTAAAATCATCGGCTAATCTTGAAAAAAGTAACAACATATGAAAAGCGGACGATGATAGGCGTGAAAAAAGGGCACTGAGCTGTTGCCTGGTGCCCTTGGGAAAACAGAGATAATCAGACTTTACGGCCTTCGCCGTGAAAATTACTTGCGATTGGGTTTGCCGAACATGAATGCGCGCACGATTGCGACGATGCCGATCGCAACAAGCGCGCATCCGCCGAACAGAATCAGCCAGGTCGTGGAGCTGATGGGGGAGAACAGCACGATGAAGCCGGCGACAATCGACAGCAGCGCGTAAATCACGGCCCATGCGGAGCTTGGCATGCGCCATGATTCCACGAGCGCCATCACGCCTTCCAACATCCAGCCGAGGCCGACCACCATGGTGATGAGCACTGCGAGCGTGGCTCCGGAAAGCGCTGCGTTCTTCAACATGACCACACCGCCGACAGACAGCATCAGACCGATCAGAATGTCAAGCACGCGCCATCCGCCCGGAAGCCCGAGTTCCACGATTGCGGTCACAATGCGGACTACGCCGGAAACCACGAAGTATGCGCCGAGTGCGATTGCGGCGACTTTCAGCGTGGCTCCCGGCCAGATCAGCAGTGCCAGGCCGAGGATGATGGCGGCGATGCCAAGTATTGCGTAGGTGCCGCGGATCGCGTTCTTCGCCTTCTTTGGCAGCCATTCCTCCGCAAGTTTGAACGGGCTGATTGGCTGCCAATTGTCGTTGCCGGTTCCTGGTTGGCTGTTCTGCTGTCCGTACGGTTGGCCGGTGGTGTAGCTCGCGTAGAAGAAGCCGTTCTGGTTCGGGTTTTGGTTGGCGTTGGGGCCGTCAAAGTAGCGTGGGGTCTGCGGCTCGCTCGGATACGGATTGCTCGAATTGTTGGGATTGCCGCTCTGCTGTTGGCCTTGCGATTGCTGATTTGGCGCGTATGCCCCGTATTCCGGCTGACCTTGCGGCTGCTGTCCGTTGCTGCCGTTCTGATTCGGATTGTTCGCATACGGGTTATTCATTGCGTCGCTCATGATGGCCCCTTTCCTTGAAGAGCTTGCTTCGTGACGTTCGGACGTGTGTGAATGTGTCCGCCTGCGCTCAAACGTTTCGGAAGCCCTACCCCTCATTCTAGGCAATCTGTCTAATTTAAGCCATCAACAAAATCCTCCTCATCGTCCATTTTGATGGATGGGTCGCATGATTTGGCTGTCTTGCCACACGATTTGAACAAATTGCCACACGATTTTGATCTGGTGACCTCACGATTTTTCCGATAAAGATGGTAGCGACGTTGCGACCCATGTTGTCTTGTGATGGAACAATCGATTGGGTATGTGATTGAAGTGAGATTGCGAATTATGTTTCACGACACGTTTCACGAATTTGCGAATTTTTGACAAAAGACGGTGTGTGGCAGTCTTGCAAAATGGGCATGGTGTGCAATAATGACAGGAATGCACCGATGGCACACGCCCGGTGTCCACAACCGCGCAGCATTGCCCAGTTCAGCGAGTGGTTGCGAAAATCGCAATTTTCCGGTTTTCGCGCTATCGCAACGGCAGGGGAGAGCTGACTACTCCGCGGCGCTCCCAAGGAGATCATCATGGTTGATCGCAAGGAAGATCAATCCACCCAATTCCGCGAGACCAGTTCGGGAAATTTCGAACAAGCGAAGAATATCGCAACGCAAACGCAAGTCGATCCGTCGCTCGCCGATGCACAAACCGTCGCGCAATCGCTTGGCGTCGATTTGAATACCGGCCTGAGCCAAGCGGAAGCCAAGCGGCGACTCGACAAGTACGGACCGAACGAACTCGCATCCGCACCACCGGTGCCGAAATGGAAGAAATTCCTCGAACAATTCAAAGATCCCCTCGTCTACCTGCTGTTGGCTGCAACCGGCATTTCGTTCGTCGCATGGTTCATAGAACGGGCCAACGCCGTACCGGGTGCGGAAGGCGGCGAAGCATTGCCGTTCGACGCCATCGTCATCGTGCTGATTCTCATCGTCAACGCGGTGCTCGGCTACATTCAGGAATCGAAGGCGGAAGCGGCCGTCGAAGCGCTCTCCAGCATGACCGCGCCGCAGACCAACGTGCTGCGTGACGGTCAAATCGAACGCATCAACACGGTCGACGTGGTGCCCGGCGACATCATCGTGCTCGGTGAAGGCGACTCCGTCTCCGCGGACGGACGCCTCTTTACGGCCGCCAGCCTGCGCATCGCGGAAGCCAGCCTCACCGGCGAAAGCGTGCCCGTCGGCAAAAAGACCGACACCCTCGCACAGGCGAAAGCCCTCGGCGACCGCGCCAACATGGTGTTCAACGGCACGTCCGTAACGCAAGGCACCGGCCGCGCCATCGTAACCAGCACCGGCATGGGCACGCAGGTCGGCAAGATCGCGGACCTGCTGCAAGCCACGGAAGACGACGAAACCCCGCTGCAAAAGGAAATGAACTACGTTTCCAAAATCCTCGGCATTGCGGTATGCATCATCGCGGTCGTGGTGCTGGTCGCGCTCGCGCTTACCGAAGGATTCCAAGACGTTCATGATGTAATCGATTCGCTACTGTTGGCCGTTTCTCTGGCTGTCGCGGCCGTGCCGGAAGGTTTGGCTGCGATTCTTACGGTAGTGCTCGCGCTCGGCGTGCAGCGCATGGCCATGCACAATGCGATCGTCAAGAAGCTGCATTCGGTGGAAACGCTCGGTTCCGCTTCGGTGATCTGCTCCGACAAAACCGGTACACTCACCCGCAATGAGATGACCGTGGAGCGTGTAGTCACGCCGAGCGGCGAAGTGCAGCTCACGGGCACCGGCTATGCGCCGGAAGGCCGCATGGTGGTCGATTCGCAGACCATGGAACATGCGCAAATACGCGAGATCATCGAATCGGAAGCCGTCGCAACCCTTGCCGTGGGTGCACTGGCAAACGACGGCGAACTGCGCGAAGTCGTCGCTTCTGCCGGAAATGCGGAAAACGTAACGTGGGAAGCGGTCGGCGACCCGACCGAAGTCTCACTCATTGTCGCAGCACGAAAAGTGAAGGCGAATCGCAAGTATGCCAACTATGAGCGCGTCGGCGAAATCCCCTTCACTTCCGAACGTAAGCGCATGTCCATCGTGGCGCGAGACAACACCGATGCCGGCCGCCTGACAGTCTTCTCCAAGGGTGCCCCCGATGTGCTTCTTGGATATTGCAGCAGAATTGCGGTCGGCGGTGCCGTTCGTCCACTTACGGAAGGTGATCGTCAGCAGATTCTTGCGACTGTCGAACAGCTTTCTTCCGACGCGTACCGCACGTTGGGTCAGGCCTACCGTCCGCTCGGTACCGCTTCGCTTGCACAAGTGTCAGGAGTCATGCTGAACTCCGCGGGTCATGTTGCCGATATTGCGGAACAAAGCGCTGTGCTTGAGAATGATTTGATTTGGGTCGGCATGGTCGGCATCATCGATCCGCCGCGTACGGAAGTGCGTGATTCCGTGGCAGAAGCGCATCGCGCCGGCATCCGTACGGTAATGATTACCGGCGACCACCCGCTGACCGCAGCTCGCATCGCCACCGATTTGGGCATTATCGACAAGGGTGGCAAGGCCATGACCGGCAGTCAGCTTGACGAACTGCCCGACGAAGCGGCCTTCGACAAGGTGACCAGTGAAGTGTCCGTCTATGCGCGAGTCGCGCCGGAACACAAGCTGAAAATCGTCGAATCGTTGCAGAGGCAAGGGAATATCGTGGCCATGACCGGCGACGGCGTGAATGACGCTCCTGCCGTCAAAACCGCCGATATCGGCGTCGCCATGGGCATTACCGGTACTGAAGTAACCAAACAAAGCGCGAAAATGATTCTCGCCGACGACAACTTCAGCACTATCGTCGCAGCCGTGCGCGAAGGACGAGGCATTTTCGACAACATCCGCAAGTTCCTGCGCTACCTGCTGAGCTCCAATGTGGGCGAAGTGTTCACCGTGTTCGGCGGCGTGATGCTCGCCGGATTCCTCGGCATCACCCAGCCCGGCAGCCAAGGCGTGATCGTGCCGCTGCTCGCCACGCAGCTGCTGTGGATCAACCTGCTCACCGATGCTGCGCCCGCGCTCGCTATGGGTGTCGACCCGTCTACCGATGACGTGATGGCACGCAAACCTCGCAAACTCACTGATCGTGTGATCGACGCCGAAATGTGGGGCGACATCATTTTCATTGGTGTGATTATGGCGGCCGTCACCCTGATCGGCATGGACATGCATTTGGCCGGAGGCCTGTTCACCGACCGCTCCGTCGATGCGATCGGCCACGACGCGCAAATGACTGAAGCGCGCACCATGGGCTTCACGATTCTCGTATTCGCCCAAATGCTGAACGCGATTGCCTCGCGCTCGCACTTGCAGTCGGCGTTCGTCGGACTGTTCTCCAACAAGTGGCTATGGGGCGCGCTCGCACTGAGCACGGTGCTGCAGTTGGCGGTGATCTATATTCCGTTCCTCAACATCGCTTTCGGCACGGTACCGCTCAGCGCCGGCGCATGGGTCGAATGCTTGGGCCTTGCCATGATCGTGCTCATCGCCTCCGAACTGCGCAAATGCGTCCTCCGCGCCAGATAACGTCCGAAAGTGCGCAAGATTTCGGACGTTATCGTTTGTGAAGTCAATGATTGAAGGGCTTCTCTCTTGCCTAATCCTTTTGGTGAGATGGGAGGTGCGCGGGATGCATTCGTTTGTCAAAGTATGGCGTCCGATGAAATTTAAGTGTTGTATCTAAATCAGATACAACACTTAAATTCATATCGGCGATACGCTTCTTTTAGGAAATCTGTTGGATCGCATTGAAGCGCTTCCGACAGACGCCTGGCTGTATCCAGCCGCATGCCTGAGGTTGAGCGATAGCCTGTCTCAAACCAAGAGATGTTCGGCTGGGGAATCCCTGTCATCTCTGACAACTCGCTTTGCGTATAGCCGCGAGTCCGACGAATGTCTCTTAGACCGGATTCAGCGCAGTGGATTCCGCCTCTCCAACCTTCGTCGGGATGGAGCTCCAACACGTTGCAGTGCAATGCTTTGGCAATTTGGCAAGCGGTGTCCAAATGCATATTGCGTACGGTTTCCGGATTGTTTTCGAACATGGCGAGACAATCATGATCCACGCCGGAGAGCCCGGCCAGTTGTTCCAGAGACATTCCTTCTTCGAGCCTCAGGTCCTGTAGCCTCATAAGCTGCGCCTCCATGCCGTTCCCTCCCTTCACGGTATTCACTACGGAATATTCGATCCGTCTTCTATTTTGAGTCAAAAGCCTGTTCATGAAAGGGACCATCCCGTCTTGGCAGGTCATTTTGCTCCGCTGCGCCCCACAGGATAACAGAATCCCCTTAGCGTATCGTTCCGTTAATTCCTGATAAGGCGACTCATACGACGAACATGTTTTCCGGAAGGATAGGCTGGTTTCTGTGGAAAAGGAGAAAGACGATTCAGTTGGACGGAATTTCGACACGCCGGTGGATGTGTTGTTTTGCAGGGGTTTTGGCGGTGTTTGCGGGGTG
>OLNN01001146.1_pt1 | contig 23318 bp, 20 predicted proteins | sample 1672141 | NCBI WGS metagenome assembly OLNN01 (sample SAMEA3136652, study PRJEB25190) | human gut metagenome | biome: human gut; feature: human-associated habitat; material: faeces | place: Austria | collected 2013 | reverse complement strand
GGATTCAAGTCGGCCACCCTGCTCAAAAAGTTGAAGCAGGACATTGACAAACCCATTGCCGCCATCCTGTCGCTCAACACCATAGCCCACACCGTAGGTGCGGCAGGTGTAGGCGCCGAAGCCGTGAAAGTGTTTGGCGAAGCTTATTTTGGTGTCATCTCTGCCGTACTCACCATACTTATTCTGGTTCTTTCCGAAATCATTCCCAAAAGCGTGGGTGCCAACTACTGGCGTTCGCTGGCTGTTCCTTCGGCTCGCATCATCCGTACCATGATTATCGTTTCCTATCCGCTGGTGTGGCTGTCCGAGCTGATAACCAAACTGGTGTCGCCCTCCAAGCATGAGGCATCCGTCAGCCGCGAAGAAGTGTCGGCCATGGTATCTATCGGCGCTGAAGAAGGAGTGTTTGAGAACAAAGAAAACCGCATGATACAGAACCTCATCAAGCTGGATGGCGTGAAGGCCAAGGACGTGATGACGCCCCGTGTAGTGGTGGCCTCTGCTCCCGAGGACATGACCATGCGTGACTTCTACCACAGCAAGGACTTCTGCAACTACTCGCGTATACCCGTTTATAGCAAGGACGAAGACAACATTACCGGCTACGTGTTGCGTCAGGCCATCCTTGAACGTCTGGCGGAAGACAAGTTTGACATGCACCTGGCCGACATCTTGCGCCCCATCCTGGCCTATCAGAAAAGTACACCTGTGTCTACCATTTGGGAACAGATGCTGGAAAAGAAGGAGCATATTTCCATCATTGTTGATGAATACGGCACCCTGCGTGGTATTGTCACCATGGAGGACATCATAGAAACCGCCCTCGGTTTCGAGATTGTGGATGAACGCGACGCCGTGACCGATATGCAGAAACTGGCACGCGAACGTTGGCAGAAACGGCAGGCTGAGGCTGGAAAATACCGGAAATAAAACATTCTCAGCGTAGATAAAAAATGAGGCTTCAAGAGAATAGATAACAAAATATTCGGCTCTCTTGAAGCCTCAATTGCATTATGTCCTAATAACTGGCATTTTGAGTTGCTCACTTATTAGCAGACTGCTCGCTTCTTTAAAAAGTAAAACGTATGCCTACTCCGTTGTTATCTATGGCTAATCCCAATTGATAAGCATAAGCTTTGTTTTGATGTTGGTTAGTAGCATTGTATTGTGTAGCTACTTTTTTGATTTTCTGTCGGCCAGCTATTTGCATGTAAACACTACCTCCTATGCCTGCAAGTATAGTCATTCCGCCAGCAGTGAAACAAGTTTCGTCATAATCAATAGCCATAATACCCATTCCAAGCCCAACTCCAGCTATAAAGGGTGCCCAGGACCACGACATCATGCGTTTCCCTTTTTTATAATCAAAATATAGCTCTGGTTTTTCTGCAAAAGTCATTTGTATACCTTCTTTATCTAACTTTTCTGTACCTAAATACAATTTTCTACCCTTGGCTCGCATTGTTTGTCCATAATTACCAAAGCCGCTTGCACTTCCCATTACACGACGATCAGTTTTTTGATTAAAATAATCATTTAGGTTACGCCCAATTCTTGTAAAAGCATGTTGGATAGCCTTTCCTGTGACGGTCTGTTTAAATCCTTCTGCTCCACCATTCAATTCCGCCCCTCCCAGTGCACCATATTCCATAGATAATTGCGATTTACCTTGTGCTTTTCCCGTACTACTACACATAAAAAGTACTTCGCCTGTTTCTATGTCAATTACCCGGACTGAAATATTGACTGATGCTTTCAGAGTTGCTATTTGCATATTGGACATATATTGAGCACCTATATTGGTATTGGCTATCCCCTGAACTGCCCCCATAATAGAAGCCAATGGAATTCCTGTCCGTATATTGACTACGTCAGGCTTTTGCATTGTTACTTGTATAATCCGCTCTGCTCCAAGCATCTTCCCTTTCTGTATAGCAGCTGAAGCATCTACATATTCACTACCCGACAAATCTATTTCATCTACTTGCATGCCAAGTACTGTTCTGTCTAGTAGACGGACCTTATCACACATCATTAACTGTTCCATTAAAATATCGGATACATAAGTCCCAAAATATCCAATTCCTGTGATATCATTAACTTGTGCTGGTGCTACAAAAACAGAAATTTTGTCTTTGTCATCTGTTACAACATTTCTCATTACATCTACAACCCCATTTTCATCAGTCATTTTTGATGTCGACATTATGGGCATGCTTTTTTTAACTTCTGCTCCAACTTTTATGTTTTTCAAGTCATTCCTATGTACAGGTATAGCCTCTGAATACGAATCATATACTTTGACAATGGAAAGAGTTGCTAATTCTTCTTGTGCCCGTTCAATCTTTCGCTTGGTAACAGGATGTATGAAATATCCTTTATCGGAAAGAACTTTTACCTTATCTCCCACTTTGACTTTTGCAGAAGATAGATCCAAATAGACTTTCTCTTCTTCTACATTGATAACATAACCTGTTATGGTGTATTTCTCTTGTGCATAACTGCTATATGCAAATAATACAAAGAAAAGCAAGCAAGAAAAGTATCTCATAATATAATAGATTCAATACAATAGCATCAAAAAGAAAATAGACAGCCCACTATTGATTTTGTTTTCATCAATAGTGGGTATCTTGTATCAGTTATTTTCGCTTGTATTCATAATAACTTCCTGAATTCAAATAGATTAGCAGTTTAGTGGCTGTGACATCGTAGTGCATTTCATAAGTTTGAGTTTTTTCAACAATACGAACATAATGGTCTCCAGCATCTGTATCTCTCAAACTGTATTCAAAGTTTACTTTTTCACGTCCCGTTTCCTCACCATATCCATCTAATTCAACTACTTGATAGAAACCTGTTCCGTCGGAGTTAAACCGGTAAGTTTCATTAACTTGTTCAGTTTCTCTATACCATTCACCTACAATAGATGTAGTCGGTACTTCGGCAGCATCGTCATCACCACAAGCTACCATGAAGAAACTCATTGCTATCATTACAAATAGCACAGAAAAATACTTCATTGTTTTCATTTCTCTTCAAAAATTAAATAGAATTATAATTGTAATTATATTTGTGGACAAATGTATGGAATAATATAATATATAATATTTACAAACTGTCATCAATAGGTTTACATGTAAACCCATTGATAACACTGCTTGTGCAAGAATGAAGAAAAATGACATTGGCTTACTGCTTTTCCTTCCGCCGTTTCATGTCTTCCATATAGACAGAAAGGAAATCGAAGTCGAGAAGAATGGATATTTTGACCAAGAGTTCCGTGTCCAAAGAATATTTATTCAATATCTTATAGACATTGTTCCTGCTGCACGATAATTGCTTTGCCAGCCAGACAACACTTTTATGTTGTTCTTTCATTTTTTCTTTGATAAGTTCGCCTATATGCAACATAGTATTACTTGTTTTAATCAGCTTATAGGTCCCCATTCAGCTGGCATTTATAAAACAAAAAGACGTGGGCACCAGTTTCTTGCTTACCCCGTCTTTTAGGCTCTCGCATTGCCTCAACTCAAAGGATAAGCAACACCAGCCAGCCCACGCCCGTATGATGTATGTAGATACCACGTTGGCAAGCCTTTCAAAAAAGGTTTGCACTTCAAACGTAGGTACACGATCATACCACGTAGACGCCTTTGTTGCAGTTATCTTCTTGAGTTTTTCAGAATTTGCGAGATTCAAAAGACAGAAGTATAACGCATGAAAACGTCCTTAACTATTTAATTTACCGCTCCCTGGCAAAACCGCTGTCTGCCAAGGAAGTGCTGCAAAAATAAGCAAAAACTTTAAAATGCTGTGGTTGAGGTGGAAATTTATGTTTTTAGCTTCATATATTTTATAAGAAGCAGATGTGCGTAGAAAAGCTAATCATCCATTTTTAACAACCGTACAGAAAAACAGTTCAACCACGGTTATAAATTGTCACTTCGTACTTGAAGTGAGGCCTTAAAAGCCTTGTCTAGAAGGTGTTAACTTTCCACTCGTTCGTAGTTGACAAACTGCTATTGCATCGATGACTTTCAGTAAAAATCGTTATCTTTATGTCCATTAATACAAAACAGCATGAACAATCCGTCCTACAGAATCCGTCCTTTACGGCCAGATGAAACATCCCTGCTGCGTAACTTCCTTTATGAGGCCATCTACCTGCCCCAAGGCGTGGAAGCACCGTCTCGCAGCATCATTGACTTACCCGAATTGCGTATATACATTGAAGGATTTGGAACACAACATGGCGATTATTGTTTGGTGGCTGAAGTCTGCGGACAAGTGGTAGGCGCTTCCTGGGTACGATTGATGGACGACTATGGACATGTGGATGACCAAACTCCCTCACTTGCCATTTCTCTCCTGCCATCTTACCGCGGACGTGGCATAGGCACCGCTTTGCTCCGCTCTCTGTTCTGCTTGCTATCCGCTCAAGGCTTCGGCCATGTCTCGCTGTCGGTGCAGAAAACTAATCCGGCCGTCAGGCTGTACCGGCGACTTGGTTTCTATACCGTGCGCGAGACGGAGGAGGAATACATCATGCTGTGTCGGTTACAGTCATCATGAATATTGAGTCCGTTTATTGGTATCTACAGTTATTCCCCTTTCAGACAACTTTCTGGCAGGTGTTCGACCTCTCTTTAATAGTAGTGTACTCGCAACATGATAGTAGTGTACTCCCAGCGTGATAGCAGTGTACTCCCAACACGTTAGCAGTTAACTCCTATCGCGGTGGGAGTTAACTGCTATGGTTAGAGGGATTAGGGGTAAGTTCTTGTTGTTTGGGGTGCCTTATTCGCGCCACGTCAGTTGGGGTGGAATGTCACTGTTCATCTGTGCCAGATGGAAGGCAATCTCTTTCCGGGAGGCGGTAAGGAGTTCATCAGAGTGGAGGATGAAGTCGTAGTTCTCCGTACTGAAAAAATAAGGTGTGGAAGCCACGTAATGATAGATAGATCCTAAGTGAAGGTACTTCATGTCGGCTTCCAGCACGCCTTCCACCAGCTCAAAGGTACGCTCAATGCGGTCATCAAAAGAATCGCGGAAATAGATGCAGAACCAGTGGCGGCCATATGGGTCGCGCACCAGCCATACACGGCGTTCCTCGCTTTCATAGTACGTTTTAAGTACCTCTCCATCGGCTATGGTGTAATAGCTATAGCTGTCGCCACGGAATTGAAGGGAATAGCTGCGGGGTACCCGGATGGTGCTCTCTCGGTCATTGCCCCAGACATCGAGGGTGGAGTAGGGCAGCTGCAGGTCAAGTTCCTTGCAGATGTCCTTACCGTCGACCTCCAGAGAGAAACCACCCCGCATGTAGCCATAAAGCAGTTGCTCCACCGAGTATGTCCGGCGTTGCGGATGAGCCACCCGTTCGGCCAACAGACAGTCGGCCAAAGCTCGTACCGGTAGCTCCGTATAAGGATCGAAACTTACGTCGCGTAAATAGAATTGACGCTCGTAGTTCCATCCCACAGCGGGCAGGAAGGTGGTCAGCATGGTGTCTATGGCCTCACAATAGCCCTCGTCAGCCAGCCACTGGGGGTAGAACAGACGGTGCGTCATGGCATAGGTACGCAGTGCAGATTTGTCGGCAGCACGTTCGGTCAGTTCGGCTATCATCTGCTGCCAGCCCTTCATTTCGTTTCTGTCGTTCATGGTTTTCTCCCTTTATTATAATTCTGCCGGGTAAGTTTACCCCGTTTTATTCCACCGTAACAGCTGTTCCGGCAGCCGTCACCATCAGCATGGAGCCACTGCCACCTACGGTTTCGTAGTCCAGATCCACACCTATCACGGCATTGGCACCCAGCATGCGGGCCTGCTCCTCCATTTCGCGCAGTGCCGATTCTTTGGCTTCGCGCAGCACTTCTTCGTAGGCACCGCTGCGGCCGCCCACAATGTCGCGTATGCTGGCAAATAAATCGCGGAAGACATTGGCACCGATAATGGTTTCGCCCGATACGATGCCGTAGTAACAGGTAATCTTGTGCCCGTCAATCATGGAAGTTGTAGTCAGTAACATAGTTCGTATAATTTTGATAAGTTGTCATACTAAGTTGTTCGATAAACCGTTACCAGCGGTGCCCGGGTGCATAGTCTCTGGCGCTCTTGTCGCCTTTCATCTTCTTGGCGTGTCCGGGAGGCAACGGCTTTTCTTTCTTGTGAGGAGGACGGGGATGCTTGTGGTGCTTCACCACTATACACGATGTCAGGTTCATACAGAGGAACCCTGTGAATATCAGCAATAAAAACTTGGCTCTCATCGTATTGTTCTTGGTTTTTAAGATTCATAATGCCAGCGTTTTCCAGTTAGTGTTTCGCTTACTGACCGCTGTTTTTCTGCCCTAAAGTTAATTATTTCCTATTAAGACGCAAAAGAAGAAGGAAAAGTTGCAGTAGAAGACTCTTTATTCAAGGTATTGTGGACGTCCGGGGATGGTAGATGTTACTGGAATCATGTATCTGGAGATTGTATGGAAACAGAGCTATATATTTCATTTCCAGATTTTACGCAACTTCTGTTGCTGACTATTGCTTGGAGAAGCAATGGTAAAGTCAGCATGATATAAAATTATTATTGGGATGAAAATTGCAAAGACTGTGGCAACAGATTGTTTCTGATTGTTGCTATCTTGAGAGATATTCTGTTCTATATAAGAAAGGCTTCGAAATGGTGTGTACCCTCTCGAAGCCTTTTATTGTACTCTTAAATACGTAAGAAATCGTCAGAACATCCTGCTCACCCTCTCTACGCCAGCCACCAGCGCATCCACTTCTTCTTTCGTGTTGTACAAGCCAAAAGATGCACGGACGGTGCCCTCGATGCCGAGTCGCTGCATCAGCGGTTGGGCGCAGTGATGACCTGTGCGCACGGCAATGCCAAGACGGTCGAGCAAAGTGCCCATGTCGAAGTGATGGATGTTGCCTACCAGAAAGGAGATGACACTGCCTTTCTGTTCTGCCTCGCCGAAGATACGTATATCGGGAATTTCCTTCAGGCGGCGCATGGCATACTGTGTCAGTTCATGTTCGTAGGCGGCAATGTTGTCCATACCCAGAGCCGTGACGTAGTCCAGTGCCTTGGCCAGTCCGGTAGTACCTATATAGTCGGGGGTACCGGCTTCGAACTTGAAAGGAAGCTCATTGAAAGTGGTACGCTCGAAGCTGACGTGCTGAATCATTTCGCCACCACCCTGGTAAGGAGGCAGCTTGTCCAGCCAGTCTTCCTTGCCATAGAGTACGCCCACGCCTGTGGGGCCATAGACCTTATGCCCGGAGAATACATAGAAGTCGGCATCGAGCGCCTGCACGTCGACCGGCATGTGGGGAATGCTCTGCGCACCGTCGACCAGCACGGGCACGCCGTGGCTGTGTGCCGTGGCAATGATGCGGTCAACCGGATTGATTGTGCCCAGCACATTGCTTACATGTGCCACACTGACTATCTTGGTACGTTCCGAGAAGAGTTTTTCGTACTCGTCCAGCAGCAATTCGCCTCGGTCATTCATCGGGATAACCTTGATAGCAATGCCCCGCTTTGCCGCCAGCAGCTGCCAGGGCACAATATTGCTGTGGTGCTCCATGGTGGAAATGATGACCTCGTCACCTTCCTGCATGAACTCCTCACCGAAGCTGGACACCAGCAGGTTGATGCTTTCCGTCGTGCCGCGGGTGAAGACTATCTCGTTGGTGCTGCGGGCGTTGATGAACTTACGCACTGTCTCGCGGCTGGCCTCGTGCAGTTCGGTGGCTTGCTGTGAGAGGAAATGCACTCCGCGATGCACGTTGGCATTGACGCTGTAATACTCGTCGGTAATGGCGTCGACCACACACCGTGGTTTCTGTGTCGTGGCCCCATTGTCAAAATATACCAGCGGCTTACCGTACACTGTGCGGCCGAGAATGGGGAAATCGGCTCTTATCTGTTGAACGTCGTACATATCTGAAATCCTTTCTATGAATTATCTGTCTTATTATCAAAATTTTGCTATTCTTTCGTTACTACTACGCGGTAGTAATCGATTTGTCGGAATAAGTCGCGCAAGCCCAGAATGTAGTTCTTCGCCATTGTTCTGCCGTCGGCATCGGTGATGTTCAGCATGTTCTGTCCTTCCGTATCGGTGTACACCCGGCCTTTCTGCGCCGTGTCAAACACATAGACCCGACCTTTTCCGTCCATTTTAATCAAGCGTCCCCGGTGGTCAGTCAACTTCATGCTGATATCGTTTCCCCGAAAGTGTATCTTTACATCGGGTTGTAAACGGGAGACTATTGATTGGAAACTGTTATATCCTTTTTTCATCACCGATTCTCCCCAACGGTGAGTCTCGGGCTCAAAGGTGATGCGATAGTTTCCTGTTACCGGCTTACCTTCCGCCAAAACCCCTTTTTCGTCTACCACGAAACTGCGGCAGGTGGACATTTCGAGCATTATTCGCACAGGCATTTCATTCATGGCGGCGGTCTGTGCCGGAAGCCATTTCACAAATCCCACCAGCAGGATGGCAAGAACGGTAACATGCTTATTCATCTCACACATTATCTTTTTGTCCTCTGTTTACTTACAGATGGCGCAACCTTGGCATTTGTTCAGTTCGCCACGGAAACGCTTCTCTACCAGCAGGTGCAGGCGGTCGCGCAAAGCATCGAGGCGGATGGTGTCAATCACCTCGTTGACAAAGGCGAACATAAGCAGCAGACGGGCCTCGTGAACCGGAATACCGCGTTGCTGCATGTAGAACAGGGCTGCATCATCCAGCTGTCCCACCGTAGCGCCGTGGCTACACTTTACGTCGTCGGCATAGATTTCCAGCTGCGGCTGCGTATACATGTGTGCTTCGCGGGTGGCACACAGGTTGCGGTTAGTTTGCTGCGAATTGGTGTGTTGTGCACCCGGACGCACCAGTACCAGTCCGGCAAAGGCACCCGTGGCCTGGTCGTCGAGCACATACTTGAACAGCTCGTTCGACGTACAGCTGGGCACGGCGTGGTCTATGCTGGTATGATTGTCCACATGCTGGTTCTTGTCGGCAATGGCCATGCCGCACAGGTTGATTTCGGCATGTTCACCGGCTAGTGTCACCTTAACCGTATTGCGTGTAGTACCATTGTTCAGGGTCATGCCGTTGAGCAGTACGTTGCTGTTTCTCTCCTGACGGACATACAGGCTGCTGACGCGTACCGTACTGGTATGTGTCTCTTCCAGTTCGTAGAGGTCGAAAGAGGCATTTTCGCCGACAAAGACTTCCACCACCTGTGTAGCAAGGAAGTTGACGGCATCCATGGCATGGTCGCATACCAGCAGACGTGCCTGGGCTCCGTCTTCCAGCACAATCAGCACACGGCGGTTTACCATCAGGTTGACATCACTGCGCAGGATGTTGACCAGCTGAATGGGACGCTCCACTACTACGTTCTTGGGCACGTAGAGCAATACTCCGTCTTGTGCCAGCGCCGTGTTGAGGGCTGTCACTCCGTCTTTCGAGGTATCGGCCAGCTTGCCGTAGTATTTCTTCACCAGTTCGGGGTGCTGTGCAGCCAGTTCGCTCAGACTGCCGAACAATACTCCTTCGGGCAGGTGCGACTTGGGCAATGCCCGGTTATAGAAAGCATCGTTTACGACAAAATAGAGCGAGGTACTCATGTTGGGCACATCACACTTGAACACGTCGTAAGGATTAACGGGGATGTCGAGCCTGTTGAGATTCAAGCCATAGTCTGGCTCAAAGAACTTGCTGACATCGGTATATTTGTAGTTCTCGTCCTTGCGGGTAGGAAATCCCAGCCGCTCAAAGTCGGCAAAGGCCGCCGCGCGTGGGGCATTCATCACCTCGGTGCTGTGCCGGCAAATCATGGCCTCGCACTGCGAGAACAGGTCGATGTATTGTTGTTCAGGTTTCATACACTGTCTTGTTTTTAGGCGCGGATTACACGGATTTCACGGATTAAAGATTTTATTTAGAAGTAAAGACCTTACGTTTAAATTCTGCACTGTGTCCAAAGTTAAGCAACAAGCCTACCTGCATACCCGTAGCTTTCAAATAATTGATTAATTGCCACTCGTGTTCGGTACGCAATGACTGAACTGCCTTCAACTCCAGTATCACAGTATCTTCCACTACCATATCAGCGACATAATACCCAACTATATCACCTTTATAGTATACTTCTATTTTCTTTTGACATTCCACTTTCAATTTCCTATTGCACAATTCTTTATAGAGAGCATTCTGATACACCTGCTCCAGAAAGCCAAATCCCAACACTTTATGTACTTCATAAAATGCTTTGATTATTTCATGTGTCAGTTCTTCGTGCAACATAATAATTATCCGTGAAATCCGTGTAATCCGCGCCTGAACTCTAATTATTTACTCGCTCACTTCTTTTTTTATCCAGTCAAACCCGCGGTTCTCGATTTCCTGTGCCAGTTCCGGTCCACCCGTCTTCACGATGCGTCCGCCCAGCAGCACATGTACGATGTCGGGTTTCAGGTAGTCCAGTAAGCGCTGGTAGTGCGTGATGACCATGGCGCTCGTTTGTTTGGTGCGCAGCTTGTTGAAGCCTTCGGCCACGATGCGCAGCGCATCCACGTCAAGTCCAGAGTCCGTCTCATCCAGGATGGCAAACGTAGGTTCCAGCATGGCCATCTGGAAAATTTCGTTCCGTTTCTTTTCACCGCCGCTGAAGCCCTCGTTCACCGAGCGATTGGCCAGTTTGCTGTCCAGCTCCACGATAGCACGCTTTTCGCGCATCAGTTTCAGGAATTCACTGGCTGAGAGAGCTGGTTGGTGGCGATACTTGCGCTGCTCGTTCACTGCCGTACGCATGAAGTTCACCATTGATACGCCCGGAATCTCTACCGGTGTCTGGAAAGACAGGAAGATACCCTCGTGGGCACGGTCTTCGGGCGAAAGAGCCAGCAGGTCCTTACCGTTGAACGTGATGGAACCATGCGTCACCTCGTATGCAGGATGTCCCACCAGGACATTGCTCAACGTACTCTTTCCGGCACCGTTCTGTCCCATCAGGGCGTGCACCTCACCATCTCGGATAGTCAGGTTGATGCCTTTCAATATCTCTTTGCCATTGATACTGGCATGAAGGTCTTTTATCTCTAACATTTTTCTATCTCTTTATTATTATAGACTTTACATATTTCTTATTACAGCTTACAGCCCCAGAATCCAATCTATCAGGCTGCTTGTATCCGAGTCGGAAAAGCTGAAGGGAAAAGTCAGCTTCAAGCCCATGCTTAACGTATGGCGGTTTCCTTTGGTACGTGTTGTGTAAATCCTGTCCGTCTGACAGTTTCTGGTATTGACTTCGAAACGTGAGTCAACTCCTACATGATAGCCATAAGCCAACTGTAAGGCCACGCACGACAGCAAATACACATCCACACCCACCACCGGCGCAAAACTGAACCGGGGAATACGAACCGAATAGGCCGTTTCGTAATGCTTCACCCACTCACCTTTTCTATAACCCCAGGAAGTAACGCTACCTTGTTCCTTCCGACTGCCAATGTGGAAATAAGCATCTGCGCCTGCAAAGGGCTGTACAATGTAATGCGCCGGAAGCATATACCAACGTCCGCCCAAACTAAATTGGTTAAGCTGGGCACTAACATCACCTCCTCCAAGTGCCAACTCCTCACGGTCAAATCCGGCTTTTACGGAAATAGGCAAATCAGGCAGATAATATTCCGCATGAAAGCTCCATCCCAGCCCGGCTTGCTTCATGTTGCCCGGATAATCGTTGCTGCTAATTGTCTGAATACTTGAATTGATTCCACCATCAATTGACCAGCGTCGATTGCTGCCATCCGGCTGAGCATGCGTATAAAGTATGCTTGCCAGTCCCAATGCCAGTATACATACAAGTCTTTTCATGGCTCCCATTCATTCTTCATTTAACCTACACTGCCTTCCAGCGAAATGCTCAGCAACTTCTGCGCCTCTACGGCAAACTCCATGGGCAGCTTGTTCAGCACTTCCTTGGCATAGCCGTTCACGATGAGGCCTACGGCGTCCTCGCTCGATATGCCTCGCTGGTTGCAGTAGAATATCTGGTCTTCACTGATTTTGCTGGTAGTAGCCTCGTGTTCCACTACAGCCGTTTCGTTGTGGATATCCATGTAGGGGAACGTGTGTGCACCGCATTTGTCGCCCAGCAACAGCGAGTCGCACTGGCTATAGTTACGCGCATTGTCGGCCTTGGGACTTACACGCACCAGTCCGCGGTAAGAGTTTTCGCTTCGTCCGGCCGAAATACCTTTGCTGACGATGGTAGAGCGAGTGTTCTTGCCTATGTGAATCATCTTCGTACCCGTGTCAGCCTGCTGGTAGTTGTTGGTCACTGCCACGCTGTAGAATTCAGCCACCGAGTTGTCGCCCGCCAGGATGCACGACGGATATTTCCAGGTAATGGCACTACCTGTCTCTACCTGCGTCCACGACAGCTTGCTGTCCACGCCCTTGCAAATACCGCGTTTCGTCACGAAGTTGTAGACACCGCCCTTGCCCTCGGCATCGCCCGGATACCAGTTCTGTACCGTGCTGTATTTTACCTCTGCACGGTCGTGTACCACAATCTCTACGATGGCTGCATGCAGCTGGTTCTCATCGCGCATGGGGGCGGTACAGCCTTCCAGATACGACACGTAGGCATCGTCATCGGCCACGATGAGTGTGCGCTCAAACTGGCCAGTGCCCTGTGCGTTGATGCGGAAATAGGTGGACAGCTCCATGGGGCAACGTACGCCCTTGGGTATGTAGACAAATGAACCGTCGGAGAAAACCGCCGAGTTAAGTGCGGCAAAGAAGTTGTCGCGATAGGGCACCACCGAACCCAGGTACTTCTGCACCAGGTCAGGATGCTCGCGTATGGCCTCACTCATGGAGCAGAAGATAATGCCCTTCTCCATCAGGTTCTCCTTGAAGGTGGTCTTCACCGACACGGAGTCCATTACGGCGTCCACCGCCATGCCGCTCAGTGCCATCTGTTCTTCCAGGGGAATGCCCAGCTTGTTGAACGTCTTTATCAGTTCAGGGTCCACCTCGTCCATGCTTTTGGGCCCTTCCTTCTTCTTGGTGGGGTCAGCATAGTAAGAGATGGCCTGGTAGTCTATCTCGGGTATGCGGAGATGTGCCCACGTGGGCATCTCCAATGTCAGCCAGTGGCGATATGCCTTCAGGCGGAACTCCAACATCCAGTCGGGCTCTCCCTTCTTTTCAGAGATGAGGCGGATAATATCCTCGTTCAGGCCCTTCTCAATGACGTCGGTATGCACGTCGGTGGTGAAGCCATACTTGTACTTCTCCTGCGTGAGTTCCTTGACATACTTATTGGGTTCTTCTTGTTGCATGTTTCTTTTTCTAAAAGCTGTTTATATCCGGTCAGTCGTTTATTATCTGCTCTGTAAAGTCCTTTGCAGCAGGAATGAACAGCCCCGCAAAGTCCTTTATCGGATAATATAACGCCGATGATTTCTTTTTTGTTTTACTTATCAGCGTATTATCGGCATCAATATACTCCATAATCCCCACTACGACGCTGACCAGGAGCAGGAATTTCAGTGCACCCAGCCCTGCGCCCAGCAGCCGGTTGAGCCATCCCAGCGATACTGCTTCCATGGTTTTCGTTATCAGTGCTGCTACCAACGTGAATGCCAGCGGCACTGCCAGCCAGATGAGGATGAAGGACAGAATCTGTGCAAAGGTCATGGAATCTGTCAGCGATGGGCACAGCCGTTCGGCCAAAGGGGCATAGAGGGCCTTGGCGGCCAACAGGCCTACTATCAGGCCCAGAATGGTAGCCAGTTGCTTGACGAAGCCTTTGACGAAACCTATCACGGCTCCCGCGCCTATCAGCGCCACTATTATAATGTCGATAGTTGTCATACCTTATCCGTTAAATGACAGAAGGCACGGACTACACACGCTACACGGCACCTCAATCTGGCAAACCCGTGAAATCCGTGTAATCCGCGCCCTTCCTATAATGGTTGATGGTTAGTGGTAAATGGTTGATGAAGGGTTACTAATCGTTAACCGCTCGTCATTTACCACTATTTACGCCGCTATCTTAAAGCGTTTGCTTCACTTCAATTTCCTCGTACGTTTCAATGATATCGCCCACCTTGATGTCATTGCAGTTGGTTAGGCTGATACCACACTCGAAGTTGGTACCCACTTCCTTCACATCGTCCTTGAAGCGCTTCAGGGCATTGATGTTTCCGGTAAATACTACGATACCGTCGCGGATGAGGCGAGCCTTGTCGCTGCGTTTCACCTTTCCGGTCTTCACCATGGCACCTGCCACCATACCGACCTTGCTGATGTTGAACACCTCGCGAACTTCGATGGTAGCCGTCACCTGTTCCTTCAACGTAGGAGCCAGCATACCTTCCATGGCAGCCTTCACTTCCTCGATGGCGTCGTAGATGACTGAATACTTGCGGATATCCACACCTTCCTGTTCGGCCAGCTTGGCAGCCGAGTTGGACGGACGTACCTGGAAGCCCACGATGATGGCATCGGAAGCCGCTGCCAGCGAAACGTCGGATTCTGAAATCTGTCCTACGCCCTTGTGGATGACATTGACCTGAATCTGCTCGGTAGAAAGCTTGATGAGTGAGTCGCTCAATGCCTCTACAGAACCGTCCACGTCGCCCTTCACAATGATATTCAACTCGTGGAAATCGCCCAAAGCCAATCGACGGCCCACTTCGTCCAGTGTCAGCATCTTCTGTGTACGCAGACCCTGTTCGCGTTGCAGCTGCTCGCGCTTGTTGGCAATTTCACGCGCTTCCTGTTCGGTTTCTATCACGTGGAATGTGTCGCCTGCTGCCGGAGCACCGTTCAAGCCCAGAATCAGGGCAGGTTCTGCCGGACCGGCTTCCTTCATGCGCTGGTTGCGCTCGTTGAACATGGCTTTCACCTTACCATAGTTGGTTCCGGCCAACACAATGTCGCCCACTTTCAGCGTACCGTTAGACACCAGGACGGTAGCCACGTAGCCGCGACCCTTGTCCAGCGACGACTCGATGATGGAACCCGTAGCCTTGCGGTTGGGGTTGGCCTTCAGGTCGAGCATTTCGGCTTCGAGCAATACCTTTTCCAGCAGCTCTGCCACGCCGATACCTTTCTTGGCCGAAATATCCTGTGACTGGTATTTACCTCCCCATTCTTCAACGAGGAAGTTCATATTGGCCAGTTCTTCCTTAATCTTGTCGGGGTTGGCTGCCGGTTTATCAATCTTGTTGATGGCAAACACAATGGGCACACCTGCTGCCATGGCATGGTTGATGGCCTCTTTGGTCTGCGGCATCACATTGTCATCGGCTGCCACAATGATGATGACTACGTCCGTCACCTTGGCACCACGGGCACGCATGGCCGTAAATGCTTCGTGACCCGGTGTATCGAGGAACGTAATACGACGTCCGTCTTCCAGTTTCACGTTGTAGGCACCGATGTGCTGTGTGATACCACCTGCCTCACCGGCAATTACATTGGCTTTACGGATATAGTCGAGCAACGATGTCTTACCGTGGTCAACGTGACCCATCACGGTGACAATCGGTGCACGGGGTTGCAAGTCTTCCTCGGCGTCGGCCTCTTCTACAATGGCCTGTGCCACTTCGGCACTGACATACTCTGTCTTGAATCCGAATTCCTCAGCCACCAGGTTGATGGTTTCAGCATCCAGGCGCTGGTTGATGGATACCATCATTCCGATGCTCATACATGTACCGATAACTTGGGTAACAGGTACATCCATCATGCTGGCCAGCTCATTGGCTGTTACAAACTCCGTCAGCTTCAGTACCTTGCTGTCGGCCATTTCCTGGCTTTCCAGTTCGTGCAGACGGTCGGCAGCCTGTTCGCGTTTCTCCTTACGATACTTGGCACCTTTGTTCTTGCCCTTGGCTGTGAGGCGTGCCAGGGTTTCCTTCACCTGCTTGGCTACGTCTTCCTCGCTAACCTCCTGCTTGATGACGGGCTTCTTGAAGCGGTCTTTGTTCTTCTTGCCGCCACCCTGCTGCTTGTCCATGCCGCCCGTATTCTTTCCGCGGTCGCCGCCGCCCGGGCGCTGCATGTTCTGTATGTTGTTCAGGTCAACCTTTTCCTTGTTGATGCGTGCGCGTTTCTTCTTGCTGTTGCCACCTTGTTCGTCGCCGGCGTCTTTCAGCTTGCTGTCTTCGCGGCGGATTTCCTTGATGATGGCTTCCTTCATCTGCTTCTTCTGGTCCTGGCGCTGCTTTTCCTTCTCCTCACGTTCGCGACGTTTCTCTTCCTTGCTTTTCTTCTTGGGACGCGTGCTTTGGTTCAGGGCTGCCAAGTCAATCTGGCCGATGACGTTGATTTTCGACACGAATTCCGGCTGGCGAATCTTGAAGATGCCGTCTTTCTCTTCTGCAGCGGGCTCGTCGTCCTTGCTTTCAGGTTGCTGAGGCGCGGCAGGTTCTTCTTCGGCTGCAGCTTCGTGTGCGGGTTCTTCTTTCTTTGCTTCGGGTTCGGGCTTAGCCACAGGCTGTATGGGTTCGGGCTCGGCAGCCGCTGCGGGCTGTACGTCAACCGTTTCCTTCACCGGCTCTTCCTTGGGAGCTTCGGCAACGGGTGCCGATTGTGCCTCAACGGTTTCCTTCGCTTCTTCCTTTACCTCAACCGGCTTTTGCTCTTCCACTGCCGGCTTTTCTTCCACTGTTTTGTGCCCCACCTTGTCCAGGTCAATCTTTCCTACCTGCTTGAATTTGGGGCGTACGTCTTCAGGGACAACGGTCTTTATCTCTTCGGGCTTGCTCTTTTCGCGTTCGTCTTGTCCGAATCCGTCAATGGAGACCGTTCCCTTGTTGCGGTCTTTGCTCTGACGTTCCTGGATAAAACGTTCCGACTTCATCTTCAGGTCCTTGTCCGTACTGAACTCCTTCACCAGCATCTGATACTGTTCATCCGTAATCTTGGTGTTAGGATTGGGCTCTACGGTAAATCCTTTCTTTTGCAGGAACTCAACAGCCGTGGTGATTCCTACATTCAAATCTCTTGTTACTTTATTTAACCTTATCGTCATATAATATTTTTAATGTTTTAATGTGCCCGTGTGCTAATGCTTCTCCATCTTATGTGCCTCTCTGCGCTGTGCCTGCCTTCCTTGTGGAGGTCTGCCGGCATATTCCATCACATTAGCACCCCGTCATTAGCACATTAATTACTCCTCTTCAAACTCACGTTTCAGAACGCGCAGCACTTCGTCTATCGTCTCCTCTTCCAAGTCGGCTTTTTCAATCAGCATTTCGCGCGGAGCGTTCAGTACGGCCTTGGCAGTATCAATGCCTATGCCCTTGATGGCGTCAATCACCCATCCGTCTATTTCGTCACGGAATTCATCCAGGTAGATGTCTTCGTCTTCCACCGTATCGTCTACTTCACGGAATACGTCGATGGTATATTCAGTCAGCATGCTGGCCAGCTTGATGTTCAAGCCACCTTTACCGATGGCCAGTGACACCTCTTCGGGTTTCAGGAACACTTCGGCCTTGCGCTCCTCTTCGTTCAGCTTGATGGACGAAATCTTGGCAGGGCTCAGTGCACGCTGGATGAACAGTTGCGTGTTCGATGTATAGTTGATGACATCAATGTTTTCGTTTCTCAGCTCGCGCACGATACCATGAATACGGCTACCCTTCACACCTACGCAGGCTCCTACCGGGTCAATGCGGTCGTCGTAGCTTTCAACGGCAATCTTGGCACGTTCGCCCGGGATGCGGGCAATCTTCTTGATGGTAATCAGGCCGTCGTTTATTTCGGGTACTTCCATCTCAAACAGGCGTTGCAGGAAGACCGGTGATGTACGGCTCAGGATAATCTTCGGGTTGTTGTTCTTGTTGTCCACGCGGGCCACTACGGCACGTGCCGTTTCGCCCTTGCGGTAGAAGTCGCTCGGAATCTGTTCGGTCTTGGGCAGCAGCAGTTCGTTGCCTTCATCGTCGAGCAGCAGCATTTCTTTCTTCCAAATCTGGTAAACCTCAGCACTGATGACTGTGCCTACCTTATCTATATATTTATTGTAGATGCTGTCTTTCTCCAGTTCCAGAATCTTCGAGGCCAGTGTCTGGCGCAGGTTCAGAATGGCACGACGTCCGAACTTGGCAAAGTTCACCTCATCGGTCACTTCTTCGCCCACTTCATACGAAGCGTCAATCTTCTGTGCCTCGCTCAGCGGAATCTGCAAGTTAGGGTTCTCCAAGTCCTCATCACTCACTACTTCGCGGTTGCGCCATATTTCAAAGTCACCCTTGTCGGGGTTCACAATCACGTCATAGTTTTCGTCCGTGCCAAACATCTTCGCAATTACACTGCGAAAAGACTCCTCCAGCACGCTCACCATTGTGGTCCTGTCTATATTCTTCAGTTCCTTAAATTCCGAAAACGTATCTATCAAGCTTACAGTTTCTTCTTTCTTGGCCATAGTCTTTATTTAAAGCTGATTAAGTATTTTGTATATTTTATCTCATCGTATGCAAATGTCAGATCTTCATCCACCATCTTGGGGCGTTTGGCGCCTTCTTCCTTCACTTTCTTCTTCACGGTGATTACGAAATGCTGCTCGTTGGCTTCCTTCAGTACGCCGGTCAGCTTGCGACCATCCTGTGTCAGTACCTCTACATCACTGCCCACGTGGTTGATGTATTGCTGCAACACCTTGAAAGGCTGTCCGATACCGGCCGAGCCTACTTCCAGTTCAAAGTCCTCCTTGTCTCTGTCAAGCCGGCTTTCAATATAGCGGCTCAGCTCCACGCAGTCCTCAATCCAGACTCCTTCTTTATGGTCTATCTCGACCACGATTTTGTTATCGGGGCTGATAGTCACCTCCACCAGGAAGTATTCTTTGCCCTCCAACCACTCATTTACAATCTGACAAACACTTTCTTTTGCTATCATAGATTAACCATTAGGAACAAAAAAGAGGAGCTTGATTGCCCCTCCACCTTTCATCCATTTCGGGCGCAAAGATATAAATAATCTGTTCAAGTACAAAATATTAGCAAGGATTTTATAATATAATTCTTTACGCTGCAATTTGTCGCCATCCTCCATCGTCGTGGTTCTGCCATCTTCCATGGCTTGCAGAATGCTTTTTTCTGCCGCTTTTTTCTCTCCATATTGGCTACAGAGCGGGCCAATTAAGACTCTCAACACACCCTTCGGCAAGCAAAAATGCCCCACTCTGTTATGATGTTTAATTTTTAAGATTAATTAATAAATCGAATAAATTGACCATTCCGACCCTCCTCGTACCTCAGTCGTATCTCAGTCGTACCTGCTCCGTACCAAGTTCGTTCCTATAAAAACGAAGAAAGAGCGTTTCTGGAGGGGGTGGGAAAAGAGGAATATGAAAAATGGAACAATTTTGTGCGAATTGTTGCCGAAGGGGTAAACTGTTTTCTGTACTACCGTGAAGTTCGGCAGTGGGCTATTTATAGTTCCTGTTGGTCTATTATGGGGTAAAATGATATGAAGTGAAATGGAATTGTTAAACAATTTGATATGCTCATTGAGCGCTGTTGCTGCAAAAAGGTTGTTTATCTATCTAATATACGTTCAAAAAGATAGTATTTTTCTATAAAATAGTTCATCAAGATGCTTGCATAAATGAAATAAGTGTATATATTTGCAAAATATATGTAAGAGCCTGTTGCCTTGTGCTTTTTGACTACAGCTGGTTGTATTGGTTGTCGTAGTCATTGAAGAAACAGACACCGGTGATTATGAGAGCCTTTTATTACCTTTAATTATAAACAAAACAAGTATGAAAACGCTAAGAACCCTATCCCTAATGCTGTTAGCCTGTGTGACAATCTTTTGTAGTTGTTCGAAAGATGATGGTGAAGGTGCGCCACCGCCACCCGAACCGACATTTACCATCAGCGTAGACGAAGTGACTGAAAGTACGGCGAAAGTTACCATTACCCCTATTTCCGAGGATACAGTGTATTTTTACGATGCCATTTCGGCAACTAATCTTGCGGAATATCACGAGAATTCTATTCCTAAGTATATAGAAAACCTGCTCAATGAGCAAATGTTGTGGGAGGAAAAGGACGTAGCGACTATCGTAGCAGAGATATCGACCAAAGGTAAATCTACTTATTCGTTTGAAAATCTGACACCCGGACAGAAATACATTTGCTTTGCAGTGGGATTGAACGCTAAGGGTGAGCTGAATACGGAAGTAGTGCAGCAGGAGTTTGAAACGCCAGCTGTGGTTTCTGAGAATACATTCAGTGTAGAATTCAAAAATCAGGTATTCAATGGTGTTGATATCTACATTACGCCCAGCAATGCAGATTACTATTATTATACCGTACGCTCAGGTAATTGGTGCAAGCAGTTTGAAACTGATGAGGAGATGTTGAAGGCAATCTTCAACGAAGATTCGTTCTTGATGTCTTTTTACGCTACAAGCGGCAATACGGAATATCTCAATGAGCAGGTATGGAACACTGATACTGGCTATGAACTGTTGGTATTTGGTTACGACCGTGACTACTCGGTGGCTACTACCAAGCTTTTCCGTTTCCCCTTCCGTACGGCACAGGCCGAAGGCGACCCGGCTGCCTGCACGTTTGAGGTGGAGGCTAAGGGCATTACCACGAGGGGTGTGACTATATCCATCAAACCATCGAACACGCAGGTGATGTATATGTGGGACCTTATTACGGCTGCCAGCTATGAAGCCAATAAGGACAAGATGGGCGAATATGTGACTGCCTACATCAATGAAATAGGTCTGCAGATGCTGGAATCGAATCTGACGCGCGACGCCAGCGGTAATATATTCAGTAATCTGGAGCCGGGTACGCAATACTATGTGTGGGCGGCATGCGTGGACGAAAACGGGCAGTTGACATCGGAAGTGAAGATGAGCCAGCCCTTCAATACCAATGAGGAGGCTCTGAGCGACGTTAGTGTGGAAGTGATTGTCGACAAATACTTTGACGGCAGCGAAATGTACGACGCTTATCATGAGACAGATCCGGACGCTTTCCCTGAAGCAGTGAAGGGTAATGCCTATGTACCAGTGGTGTTCAGCCCCAGTACGGAACCGGCAGCTTACCGTTGGTGGGGACAGGTGTATAATGAAGACCTGAGCAACCCGGAGAATCCGACGGACGAGGAAATTATCAATACGCTGACTAATGGTGGTGGATTGACTTTGCCTACTTACAAACCGTTCATCTTGGCGTGGGACACTCCTGTTACCATTTTGGCTGTAGCCATGGACGAGGAAGGTAATTTTAGCAAGGTAGTGCGTAAGGTCTGCACATTTAGCAAGGATGGCGCGTCACCGGCCGACGAATATGTAGCTCCTGAAACAGGTGCCAGTGCGGACAGCTATAGCTTCATGCCTCGTGCAAAGAAGCAGATTGTGAAAATGTATCGGACAATGGAGGTTGCTCGGCGCACGGATATGCGTAAGTAACGATGGGCTGAAACGACGGTATTGATATACGGATAAAGCTTCTTGCCTGAGGAATGTGTGGCGATACGACAGTTTGCCACAGACCTGTGGGCAAGAAGCCTTCTTTTTCATTTTTTCATCGCTAAAACGATTTGTCTCTCTTGTTTTTGTCGTTTTAAATCAATAATTTTAGGGCATCCAATTTTAAATCAATACTGCTATGGACCAACTGCTTTTCTGGCTCGTACCGGCCGCTTCCGTTCTGGCTCTCGGTTTTGCCTGGCATTTTCACCGGCAAATGATGAAAGAGAGCGAAGGTACACCTCGAATGATAAAAATTGCAGCTGCTGTGCGCAAGGGTGCCATGTCTTACCTGAAGCAGCAATACAAGATTGTAGGCCTGGTGTTCCTGGCCCTTGTGGCCTTGTTCTCGATTATGGCCTACGGCTTTGACGTGCAGAACCACTGGGTGCCGGTGGCTTTCCTGACGGGTGGTTTCTTCTCCGGTCTTTCCGGTTTTCTGGGTATGAAGACGGCCACCTACGCATCGGCTCGCACTGCCAATGCGGCACGCACATCGCTGAATGCCGGACTACGCGTGGCTTTCCGTAGCGGTGCGGTGATGGGACTGGTAGTGGTTGGCCTTGGCTTGCTTGATATATCTTTCTGGTATCTGTTGCTGAATGCTGTAATTTCGGAAGATGTAATGACTCCCACCCATAAACTCTGCATCATTACCACTACCATGCTGACTTTCGGTATGGGCGCTTCCACGCAGGCATTGTTTGCACGCGTAGGTGGCGGTATCTATACAAAAGCTGCCGATGTAGGTGCCGACCTTGTGGGAAAGGTGGAAGCCGGTATTCCCGAAGACGACCCGCGTAATCCTGCCACGATTGCGGATAATGTAGGCGACAATGTAGGCGACGTGGCAGGTATGGGGGCTGATTTGTACGAAAGTTATTGCGGTTCTATCCTTGCTACGGCTGCCCTCGGTGCTGCGGCTTTTATCCACTCGGGTGATACGCTGATGCAGTTCAAGGCCGTAATCGCCCCGATGCTGATTGCAGCCGTCGGAATATTGCTTTCCATTATCGGTATCTTCTCCGTGCGTACCAAAGAGAATGCGAAGATGAAGGACTTGCTGAACTCACTGGCTTTCGGTACTAATCTCAGCTCTATTTTGATAGTTGTCGCCACTTTCTTTATCCTGTGGCTGCTGAAGTTGGACAACTGGCTGTGGATTTCCTGCTCCGTGATAGTGGGTTTGATAGTAGGTATCATCATCGGGCGGTCTACGGAGTACTATACTTCCCAATCCTACCGTCCTACCCAAAAGCTGAGTGAAAGCGGAAAGACCGGTCCGGCGACAGTCATAATTTCCGGTATAGGCTTGGGAATGCTTTCTACGGCTATTCCGGTGATTGCCGTGGTGATAGGTATCATTGCTTCTTATCTCTTTGCTTCGGGCTTCGACTTCTCTAATGTGGGTCTGGGGCTCTATGGTATTGGCATTGCCGCAGTAGGTATGCTTTCTACATTGGGCATCACGCTTGCTACAGATGCTTACGGACCGATAGCTGACAACGCGGGTGGCAATGCGGAAATGTCCGGTCTGGGTGAAGAGGTGCGTAAGCGTACCGATGCGCTTGACTCCTTGGGCAATACTACAGCCGCTACGGGCAAAGGCTTTGCCATCGGTTCCGCCGCTTTGACGGGATTGGCTTTGCTGGCCTCTTATGTCGAGGAAATCCGTATCGGGCTGACCCGCCTCGGGACTACCGAACTGTCGCTTCCTCATGGCGATGCCGTGGCTCTTCAAGATGCCACTTTCTTCG
>OLNN01001144.1_pt1 | contig 23322 bp, 19 predicted proteins | sample 1672141 | NCBI WGS metagenome assembly OLNN01 (sample SAMEA3136652, study PRJEB25190) | human gut metagenome | biome: human gut; feature: human-associated habitat; material: faeces | place: Austria | collected 2013 | reverse complement strand
TCGTGATGACCGTCGTTCCGACCGTGACGATCGTGATTATGATGATCGTCCGCGTCGTCGTCGTTCCGATCGCGATGACCGTGATTACGATCGTGATGATCGCCGTTCTGACCGTCGCCGCAGCAGCCGCCGCGACGACCGCAACCCGCGTTACGCAGCCGACGAGAACTACGACGAGTACCGTGCCGATCGCGAAGAGCGTTCCGAGCGTCCTCGCCGCCGCGTCCGCCGCGACTTTGATCCTTTTGAGGACTGATGTCCTCAAGGATCCCTCGCAGCATAGCTGACTGACTGAAGTGCCCTGTACCGAAAGGTACGGGGCACTTTTCGTTTCATGCAGAATGCATGAAAATGAGACACGGGGTATGAGTTTTGCCATAACGTACCTAGATGTATGCAAGAATGGTTTGAAGAGCCATTAACGAAGGAGCTGTCATGGTCGTTGGCATTATCATTGCTGTCATCGTTGTACTTATTGTGCTTTGGGCCGTCAGCGCCTACAACGGGCTGGTCACGTTACGCAATCGTGTGAAGAACGGCTGGGCGCAGATCGATGTGCAGCTCAAGCAGCGTACCGATCTTATTCCGAACTTGGTGGAAACGGTCAAAGGTTATGCGGCCCACGAATCCCAAGTGTTCACGCAGGTCACGAAGGCCCGTGCCGGCGTGGTGCAGGCCGCGCAAAGCGGTGACGTGGCGCAGCGCATCGCCGCGGAGAACCAGCTGAGCCGCGCGCTTATGAATCTGCAGGTTGTGTCTGAAAATTATCCGCAACTGCAGGCCAATACGAATTTCATGGATCTGCAGAGTCAGCTGAAATCATTGGAAGAGAAGATCGCTTACGCACGCCAGTTCTACAACGATGTCGTGCAGAAGTACAATACCCAGACCGAGGTTGTGCCGACCAATATTATCGCCGGCTTGTTCCATTTCGAACAGGCTCCCTACTTCCAGGTGGATGAAGCGGATCGTCAGGTTCCGCAAGTTAAATTCTGATATGCATGTAAAAGCCCCGTCTGATAACGATGGGGCTTTACTGTTCAATTCGGCCTGTACGGCCATCTGAGGGAAGAAGAAGCGAGAAAGAGGGATTATGACGGCCAAACAGCATGCGTCACGAGCGGTGCGCAGCTTCGGTATTGCAATCGTTGTTACCGTTGGTATCGTAGCGGCCTTGCTGCTGTTCATGGTATTGGATGACGGTGGGGCCGATCTGAGCTACAAAACGCTCGACTACGATGTGCAGGTGCAAAGCAATGGCGATTTGAAGGTCACCCAGCATATCGACATGAAACTCGCCGACCGCAGCGATGACGACGGAGATCATCCATGGAAGCAGTTGTACCAACAGTACATGCTGAAGGGAAGCGATCTGACCAATATCACCGATATCAGCGTGCGCAATGTAACAACGGGGGAAACCTACCAGCAGGGCGATATCGCAATCCCAAGCAGCTACAGCACCGACGAATGGAATCGAGAACATGCGAAGCAGTGGTATATCGCCGATGTCTCGCAAGGTGACAGCAATCCGCAGCCGTTCGATCCCGCAAAAGACGGTCTTGTTTCCGGCAATACCGACGATCGTTCCAAGAAGATCGAAATCGGGTGGAACATTCCCTCCATCACATCGGCAAGCAGCTTGAAATTCGACGTGACCATGACTATGCAGGGCGTGACCACCGCCTATCAAGACATGGCCACGTTCCAGTGGGAGCCGCTCGGCGTGAGCAATCAGATTCCCATCGGCAAAGTCACCGGCACCGTCACCTTCCCCAAAGGCATTGACGCCGATAATTCGTGGGCTTGGCTGCATACGGAATGCACGTCGGAAACGGAGCGAGACAAGAACGGCTCGCTGAAATTCACCGTATATGACGTGCGTGCCGGCGACTATGTCGACGTGGTCGCCATGTTCGACGTTGGCGCGACCGGCGGCGTGGAACGCACCAGAGATACCACCATCAAAAACGGCATTATGAAAAGCGAAGCCAAGCAGGAACAGCAGTGGCGCGACCAACAGCGCAAACAAGCGCGCATCCGCCTGATCACGTGGATCGCCATTGCAGTGGTCGGGCTGGTCTTGTGTGTGATCGCCATCATCTTCGCGTTGCGCAGCTTCAACCGTTCGCAATATCATGGCGGCGTTGAGTATTGGCGTGACGAGCCGGAAATGAGTCCTGCTAGCGCTGCAGAGCTGCTGCATATGGTCGACAACAAGCATTCGAGCACGCTGACGAGCCGTAAAATGTCGGCTTCCGTGCTTTCGCTTGCCTCGCGTGGCGCGATCGCCATCTACCCGGGAGTGGCTGCCATGTATCGGGGCATTGATATGAGCCAGGCGAATAATGCTGACATCGCACGGATGATCGCCAACGATCCCGCTCGAATCCGCGATGTGGGCAAAACCAGTACGGTGGTGATACTTCCCGTGGTGTTTAACAACGTGCAATCGTTGCAGTTGCGCCCGAGCGAGCAGGCCGCGCTCGACTTGCTGGTGACGGCGTCCGAACGCATCGGCTCTCCGGTGTTCGATCTGGATCAGATGAACGAGAATTTCTCTGGTTGGAAGAACGGCTACAAGCTTCAGGAGAAGTTCACGAATACGTGCGACAACGAATTCGCCATGCTGGGCGCCACGTCGATATACGGTGGGGGAGCGTTTGCCGCGAGTATTTGCGCTGTGATGCTGGCATTCCTGTCCATGCTGTATTTCGGAGCCATCGGCAATCTTGCGTTGCTCGCGGTGATTTCCGCGCCGATGATGTTCGCTTCTGTGTTCGCGTTGAGCTACCTCAAACTGAAGGGGCTTACCGACAATGGGCAGTATCTTGCTGGCCAGGTGCTCGGATTGAAGCATTATATGGAGGATTTCAGCGAATTCAAGGATCGCGGTGTGACGGATATGACGTTGTGGGGCCGGTATATGGTGTATGCCACCGCGTTCGGCATTTCCGAAAAGGCGATGAAGCAGCTGTTGAAAGCGTATCCGCAATTGGCTGATCCGCATTGGCTTGATAATAATGCTTCCGATTCGCTGCTGTACTGGAGTTATCGTTCATGGTATTTCGACCATCGTTACACCGGTCCTGCTTCGTTTGATACGAATTCGATGGATTTCTCGCAATTCAGCGCCAATTTTGGTGATATTGGCGCGCAGTTGGAATCAGGTTTCGCTGATATTCAATCGACGATTTCAGCGGCGTCGACGTCCGGAAGTTTTAGTGGTTCCGGCGGCAGTTTCTCCGGTGGTGGTTTCGGCGGTTCGTCCGGCGGTTCCGGCGGCGGCAGCTTCGGCGGTCGCTGACATGCGCATTACGCGCATGTTTGGTGGGTTTGCTGTCTGCTGAGGCGGGTTGGCTGGTAAGGTTGCACTCGGAAAGACACTCTGTACGTTGTTGAAGGAGATCGGGATGGCTTTGTTCCGTAATCTTGGACCGTTCCACACCACGGCTATAGGTCATGGCGAAATGCCGTTGACCATTGAAAACAATCGTGGTCACGATGTCGGTATCGAAACATTGCACGCCTCGTTGGATGCCGGATGCCGTCACATCGACACCGCTTGGGCGTACTACACGCCGGGCGAAGAGGAACAGACCGGCGAAAAGCTGGTGCGTGAGGCGCTTGACTCGTGGAAGGGTCCGCGTGCGGAAGTCACCGTGGCCACCAAGGTGGGTTTGCGTCGCGCTTGGGAGGGTGACAAGCCGGTTTGGCCGCGTGACGGCAAGCCGGAGCATCTGATCGAATACGGCAAGCAGTCCGCGATGGCGCTTGGCGTTGACAGCATCGATCTGCTTTACCTGCACCGTCATGATCCGGAAGTACCGTACAACGAGTCCTGCGAAGGCATCAAGGCGTTGCTCGATCAGGGCGTGGCCCAGTGGGCGGGTGTTTCCAATGTGAGCATCGAACAGTTGAAGATCGCACAGGAGATTCTCGGCGACAAGCTTGTGGCCGTGCAGAACCAGTATTCTCCGATTCATCTGGACACTCAAGACACGCTTGACTATTGCGCCGAGCAGGGTCTGGCATTCGTGTGCTGGAGTCCGTTGGGCGGTTACCGTCACCCGTATGACGAGCACCTGTTCGATCCGTTCCGTGAGGTGGCCGAAACCCGTGGCGTGAGCTATCAGCGTGTGGTGCTCGCATGGGAGCTGGCCAAGGGCGACCACATGTTCGTGATTCCTGGCGCTCACCGGCCGGAAACCATTCTCGATTCCCTCAAGGCCGACGAGCTCGAACTCACCGAAGAGGAGCTCGCCAAGCTCGGCTGAGTGTCATATTCGCAACGATTTGCATCAAGGCGTCCGTCTCCACGATGGACGCCTTTGGTTTTTCCGCATGTGTTTTTCCGTGTATGTATTTCCCGGATACGGCAGAAGTGTCCCGTGAATAGTTGAGAATATAGAGCGGAAAAATCGAGTAAGAGGAACAAGCGTGCAAAGAAGAAATAAGCCTGAAGTATTGGCTCCCGCGGGCAATCTGCGAGGACTAAAAACCGCCGTCGATTACGGTGCGGACGCCGTCTACTGCGGAGGCAAGGCGTTCGGCATGCGTTCGGCGCCGAAAAACCTGAGCTTGGAGGATTTCGAAGAAGGCTCCCGTTATGCGCATGAGCGTGGCGCCCGCGTGTATGTGACCTGCAATGTGTTGCCGCGCAACAACGAAGTCGAAGCGATGCGCGAATACATCGGCCAGCTCAAAGACACCGGCGTGGACGCACTGATCGTTTCCGACATTGGCGTGATGCTCATGGCCCGCGAAGTGGCGCCGAATCTGGAACTGCATGTGAGCACGCAGGCGGGAGTTACCAACTATCAGGCAGCGAACGCCTTCTACCAGTTGGGTGCACGCCGTGTGGTGCTCGCCCGCGAAATGGATCTGCAGGCCGTGCGAGACATTCGCGCACGCATCCCCGACGATCTTGACATCGAATGCTTCGTGCATGGCGCGATGTGCATGGCGTTCTCCGGTCGTTGTCTGTTTTCCAATTATCTGACCGGACGTGACGGCAATCATGGCGAATGCGCTCAACCGTGCCGCTGGAAGTATTCCATAGTCGAAGAAAAGCGCCCCGGCCAGTATTTTCCGATAGAACAGACTAAGGAAGGCGCATATCTGTTCAATTCGCAGGATATGAACATGCTTGCGCATATCGACGATCTGCTTGATTCGGGCGCTACCAGTCTGAAAATCGAAGGTCGTTCCAAGAGCGCCTACTATATTGCGGCGATGACGAACGCTTACAAGACCGCTGTTGACGCATACATGGTGCAACGCGGTTTTGAAGACGAGGATGGCACTGTGCTGAAGCCGTTCCACGATCGTGTGATTCGTCCGTCCGATCCGGATTACGGCAAGCCGGAAACCACCGATGCGATTATGGAGCATGCGGATGGAGCGTTCGCAGGAAAGCCGGATATTGCAGCCGTTCCCGTCGCTTCTGCCGGCGAACCGGATGATCTGAGCTACCATGCCCGCAGTACAAGGCGTAAGTCGAACACGGCTGCCGAAATCCTGCCGGAAGGCTGGTATCACGCCGGAGTGCGCCCCGCGGAGCATGTGTCTCTGCCTGACTGGCTGCTGGATGAGCCAGACAAAGTGGCGCACCGCGACTATTCCACCGGCTTCTACTATCCGGAGCACAAAGTGCAGCAAAGCACCGATCGTTCCGCGTATTTCCGCGCATGGCTGGTGGTCGGCGAAGTGCTTTCGTGGAGTCCTGAAGACGGTGGTCGCGTGACCATTATGAGCCGCAACAAGATTGAAGCCGGTCAAGAGGTTGAATTCGTGCTTCCGGGCGCGGCTCCGCTCGCCTATACCGTTCCGGCTGGCGGATTCCGTGACGCCGATGGGCATTGGGTCGAAGCCATCAACAATCCGGCGCATGTGTTCTCCATGCCATGCCCGCAGGAAGTGCCGGTGAACGCGGCCATCCGATCGCGCACCAAGAAACCGACGCTCAAAGCGGAATAATTGCGAAAAACATCGTATAGGCGCAGAAAATCAGCAGAAATTAGTTGAAATAATCGTAGAACAATCAAGGAAAACAGAAAAATATGACTGACAAGCAGTATGACGACGCTATTCTTGACAGCAATGCGATCGACCCGACCGATGTGGACGGCAATCCGATTCCGGTGACCATTCCGATCATGCTTGCGCCGGGCGTCAAAGTCGTATACACCACGCGACTTGGCGGCACCAGCGAAGGAGACTATGCGCACTGCAATCTCGGGGGTAAAACCGGCGATGATCCGAACCATGTGCTCGCCAATCGTGTGGCGCTCTCCAACGCCATCGATGCGAAACTGAGCTTGGTCAGCCAGGTGCATTCCGGCGTTGCCGTCGATATGGACGAATCGTTCGTAATGAACCGTCCGTTCGGTTTCGACGCGTCCGGCAGCAAAGGCGAAACCGCTCAGCAGGTGGCCGAAACCGCGGATAATCCGGCAGTGGTCGAAGCCGACGGCCAGGTGACCGCGCAGAAGAACGTGGCGCTCGGCATGTTCGCGGCCGACTGCCTGCCGGTGCTCATGGCCGATGCGGAAGCCGGTGTGATCGGTGCCGCGCATTGCGGTCGCCGTGGCCTGCAGAACGGTGTGATCGGTGCCACCGTTGAAAAGATGGTGGCCAAGGGAGCCAAGCCGGAACGTATTGTCGCCACGCTCGGCCCGTGCATCTGCGGCGACTGCTACGAGGTTGGCGGAGACATCGCCGACGAATTCGACGCGCAGTTCCCTGGAACCTTCACACTGAGCCGTTTCGGCCAGCCGGGCATCGATATCGCGGCCGCTGCGCTACAGGAGCTTGCTAAAGCCGGTGTTCCGGCTGATAACGTCGTTTCCTCTCGCGCCCGCGTCAACGCAGCCACCCAGTATCTTTCCGAAGACGAGGAATTGGCGGAAATCTGCCAGTCCGATGGCGAAGGAGAACCGCAGCTCGCGGAACGTTTCAAGAAAATCCGCCGTAGCCTGTGCACGCTGGAAAATCCGCTCTGGTTCTCGCATCGCCGTGCCACCATCGCAGGCAAAGCGCACGAAGGCCGTATGCTTGCGCTGATCGTACGCGAATAGTGGGAGAGCGGTGCGCTGTTGCGGATTGCGTGCAGAACGTAAGACAAAGCGCGTTGCAAACCGATTCGGGGGTTTACGGTGGGACGTATGAGTGAGAGAGAGCAGATGCAGGAACAGAAGATGCCGGTTGTGGCCGTGGTGTTGGCGGCCGGTTTCGGCACGCGATTCGATGAGAACAATCCCAAGCAGTTGGTTTCGGTGGGGGATAAGCCAATCGTCTGCTGGAGCATCGAGGCGTTCGAGCGCAACGATCGCGTGAGCGACATCATCGTCGTGGTCAACGAGCGTGTCAGCAATATGGTGAACATGCTGATCGACGAAGCCGGTTATACCAAGGTGCGTGCCGTGATTCCGGGTGGCTCCGAGCGTGTGGACAGCACCCGCGCCGCTCTCGACCTGCTCAAGCAGGCGGGCATTCCCGATGGCGCGAAAATCCTCATCCACGATTCCGTGCGACCGTTCGTTGAACAGCAATCCATCGACGGCTGCATCGACGGTCTCGACCAGTTCAACGCGGCGACCGTGGCATACGCGTCCACCGACACGATTCTGCTGACCGAAGATCTTGGAGAGCGCAAGGTGGTGCGCTCCGTGCCCGATCGTACGGACGCATTCCGCGCGCAAACCCCGCAGGCCTTCCGTTTCGGCACTATCACCAAAGCCTACGAGCTCGCCACTGCCGACCCTGACTTCCACCCGACCGACGACACCCGCGTGGTGGTGGACTATCTGCCGAACGAGCCGGTCGCCATTGTCGCCGGATCCGAAACGAATCTCAAAATCACCACACAGGCCGACATGCCGATCGCCGAGAACATCGCGCACAGCCTCGACCCGGAACATGCCAAACAAGAAGCGAAAGCGCGCATGCACGCGGTGTTCGCTGAAGCGTTCTCGCAAATGCATAAGCATTGATCGTAAACGAACCCACCTTTCGACCACGTACACTGGAACACATGCAGCAGATCAACATCGTCATCTCAGGTTTCACCCCGTACGACGGCATCGACGTGAATCCGGCCGTACTCGTTCCCGTGGCGCTCGCCGAATATTGGAATGATCCATCTCAATCCGTGGCGCTGTCCGACGATCTTCTGCAGGATGTTTCCATTAGCGTGACGACGGTGACGCTTCCGGTCAGTTTCGCCAATGCCTGGCCCATGTTGCTGAACGCCATCGAACAGGCGAATCCCGATATTGTCATCGCCACCGGTTTGAAGCGGTCCGCCCGCGGCGTGCTGCTGGAGCGATGCGCCACGAATCTGATGGATGCGGCCAAGCCTGACGCCGACAATGTGATTCCGCCGCGCCGTCCGATCAATCCAGAAGGTCCGGCAGCATATTGGACACGCTTGCCGTTGCGTTCGATTCTGCGCGATTTCGCCAAACATGAGATTCCCGCCGCGTTGAGTTCGGATGCGGGCACGTTCGTCTGCAATTCGCTGTTCTACCATCTGCTCGACTGGTCTGCCGCGCAGGAAAAGCGCATTCTGTCGGGTTTCGTAAGCCTGCCGATCGTCAACGAGCAGCCACATCCGCAACATGGACTGTCGATCGCGCAGCAAATCGCCGCAGGTAACGATGTGATTCGCGAATCGGTGCGTTATTATCTGCAGCCATCCTCAAGTGAGATTCTGCTCGGCTGAACGGCGTCGGCGTTTCCTCGAACGATTTCTGTGCTCTCTGTGAGAATTATGCGACTGCCGTGTGCCGAACGTTTTTCCTGCGCTAAAGTTCAAGACGGATAGGCGCGGGCAAGATGCGCGATGGAAGGGAATTCGTGAAAGGAATACCATGGTTGAGCAGTTCCCAATCGTGTTGAGGGGGTACGACAAGGAAAGGGTCGATGAAGCGTTCGCTTCGGCTCAGGAGACGGTGGACCGTCTGCGTGAGCAGGTCAAGGCCGACGATCAGACCATCCTTGAACTGCAGGCACAGCTGCAGGAAGAGAAAAACAAGAAGGCCAACCCGAATTCGTTCGCATCTCTGGGCGCCAACGCGCAGCAGATGCTCGCCAGTGCGGAACAGACCAGCGCCGAGCTGCTTGACCGTGCCAAGAAAGACGCTTCCGCGGCACGCGCCACGGTGCAGCTTCAGGCCGAAACCCTGCTGAACAACGCCAAGCTCGACGCCAAGCGTATTCTCGACGAGGCTAACGCCAAGGCTGAAGCGGTGCTGTCGAAGGCCAATAATGATGCCGGCACGCTGAAGTCCAACGCCCAGCGCGAAGCTGACCAGCTGCGTGGCGAAGCGCAGAAGGCCGTGGTGGCGCAGCGCCAGACCGTTGATCTGGAATTGACCAACTCCCGTGAGGAGCACGACAAGCGTCTCGCATCGGAGCGCGTCACGCAGGAGCGTGAGCTCTCCGATATGCGTGCCGAAGCCACCGAGCAGATCGCGGCGCAGCGCAAGAACGCCAATGACGAGATTAACCGCATGAAAAGCGAGACCAACGACCAGATCGAATCCGCGTTGGCCGAAGCCAACAAGAAGCTGGCCGACGTGCGTGAGCAGGTGTCCAAGATGATGACGGACGCGCAGCGCCGTGCCTCGGAAATCACGGATACCGCCAAAGCCAAGGCACAGGAGATCACCGACGAGGCCGAAGTGCATCGCACCAAGACCATCAGCCAGGTCAATGCCGAGGTGGAGCAGATCCGCGCCGACATTTCCGCCCAGCAGGATGAGGCTACGAAGAAGGTCAACGAGCTGCTCGCCGACCTGAACGAACGCCGTGAAACCGCCAAGAAGCAGTCCGAAGAGCTGATTTCCGAAGCGCAGCATACGCGCGATGAAGCCGAGGCATACGCTGCCGACAAGCGTGAGGCAGCCGACAAGCAGGCTGCCAGCATTCTCAAGCAGGCCACCGAAGAGGCCGACGAGCAGATCAACGAGCGTCGTGAGGCAGCCAAGAACGAGCTTGAAGGTGTGCAGCAGCGCATCGCCGACCTGCAGACCCGTGAGGCGCAGATCACGCAGCGTGTCAGTGAACTGCGTGCCATGTTTGCCAACGCGTTCTCCGGTTTCGGCGCGAACGGCCTGTCCGTGGTCAATTCCATCGACGGCGAACAGCATGAGTCCGCAGCTGAAGCTGAAACTCCGGCGGAATCGCACGACGAGAGTGGCGAAACTGTTGCGGGCGAACCGGAAGTAACCTTCGACGAGGATGTTGTCTCCGACGAACAGCAGAATAATGACGACTTTGAAGAACCGTCCGAAGACGAGCAGTCTGACCAGGGCGAGGAAGCACAGGAGGAACAGAACAATGACTGATATCACGCCGTTGAGCGCTGATGCATTGGCGACGCTGGTTGAGGATTTCGAAGCCAGCGACCACAACCGTATGGCCATGAACGCGGTCACCGCGGCGGGCATCAACAAGGTGGCGCGCAACTATGACCGCGCCCGCCTGATGCAGCGCAGGTTTTCCACCATTGTCGACAATGGCACCGCTACCCATCAGGATCGTTCCGGCCGTTGCTGGCTGTTCAGCTCGCTGAACGTGGCCCGTTTCGTGGCTAAGAAGAACATGGGGCTGAAGGAATTCGAGTTCTCTCAGAACTATGCCATGTACTACGACAAGCTCGAGCGCGTCAACTACTTCCTGCAGGACGTGGCCGAACTGGTGAAGGCCGGCGAGCCGTCCGACTCCCGCCTGATCCAGCATCTGCTCGCCGACGTGATGGGCGACGGCGGTCAGTGGACCATGGCCATGAACGTGTACAGGAAGTACGGTGCCGTTCCGAAGGATCTGTTCCCGGAAACTGAATCCTCCAAGAACACCGGCGAAATGAACGTGCAATTGCGTCGCCTGCTGCATACGGCCGTCGCGCACATGTATGCCGATCCGGCTTCGATCGAATCGGTGATCGCCGAAGCGACTGCCGCCGGCCACCGTATTCTGACGATTCACTTGGGCGAGCCGCCGAAGAGCTTCGACTGGGAGTGGACCGACAAAGACGGCGAGTTCCACCGCGATGGTGAGATCACGCCTGTGGAATTCTGGCAGAAGTACGTCGGTTCCGCCGATTTGGAAAGCTACGTGTGCCTGGTCGACGATCCTCGTCAGGAGCATGCGAAGGGCAAGAAGATCGGTATCGAGCACTTGGGTAATGTGGCCGGGGGAGACCCGACCGAATATCTGAACGTGCCGAACCAGTTCATGAAGGATTGCGTGCGTCAGATTCTCGAAGAGCAGGGCATTCCAGTATGGTTCGGTGCCGACTGCCACCCGATGATGGATCGTGAAAACGGCGCTTGGGCCACTGATCTGTTCGAATACGGCAAGGTGTATGGCGTCGACTTCGATCTGAACAAGGAAGATCGCGTGCGTTTCGCCGATTCCGCGATGAACCACGCTATGGCGTTCGTTGGCGTGGACGTTGCCGAAGACGGCACGACCACCCGTCGTTGGCGTGTGGAGAACTCTTGGGGCGACAAGATCGCAGACAAGGGCTACTTCACCATGAGCGATGATTGGTTCACCGAATACGTGTACGAGGTCGCCGTGCCGAAGGCGCTGCTCCCTGCCGAATATCAGGCCGCTCTTGACGAACCTGCCACCATGCTCCCCGCATGGGATCCGATGGGCGCTCTGGCTGACTGATACGTAAACCGACAAGCTGATTGACGAATGCCGACTGCATGGGACTTCGCAAAAAGTCCAGCATGCAGTCGGCATTCGTGTTATTCCACTTTTATCCGTTAAGGTAACTTCGGTGATTATCATCCATGCAAAGTATGCATGAAGCAGGTATGCAGGTATAAGGAGGAGCAGAAGAGATGTCAGGTCTTCGCGGTCCAGATAGTTCGAGGGATGCACAATTGTTGGATAACGCTGTGTTTCCGGAGACCGTGGATGTCAATATTCGACAGTTGGACCCGATTCCCGCTCCTCGATATTTTCTGAAGGAAATCCCTCTTACCGACGAGATGAGCAATCTGGTGTTGAAGTCCCGTCAGGAAATCCGCGATGTGCTGAATGGCAAAGACGATCGTCTGCTTGCCATCGTCGGTCCCTGCTCGATTCATGATCCGAAAGCCGCGCACGAATACGCCGAAAAGCTCGCGGCCGTCAAAAAAGAGCTGGAAGACCGGCTGGTCATCGTGATGCGCGTGTATTTCGAAAAGCCGCGCACCACCATCGGTTGGAAGGGTCTGATCAACGATCCTGATCTCGACGGCCAGTTCAACATTCGCAAGGGCATGTGGCTCGCACGCAAGGTGCTGGCCGATGTGCTGGGCCTTGGACTCCCGGCAGCTACGGAATGGCTTGACCCGATCACCCCGCAGTACATCTGCGACCTGATCAGCTGGGGTGCGATCGGCGCTCGCAATACCGAAAGCCAAGTGCATCGCGAGCTCGCTTCGGGCATGTCGATGCCGATTGGCTTCAAGAACGCCACCGACGGTTCGGTCAAGCCGGCAGCGGACTCCTGCTTCGCGGCCGCCTTCGAGCATCATTTCCTGTCCATTAATCTTGACGGACGTGTGATTTCCGCCGAAACCAAGGGCAATCCCGATTGCCACCTGGTGTTGCGCGGTTCTTCGCACGGTCCGAACTACGACACCGAATCCGTGGCGAAGGCGTTGGCCGATCTGAAAGTTTCCAAGGCTTCCGGACCGAGCGAACACGGCATCGTCATCGACGCGGCGCACGGCAACTGCGGCAAGAACGAAGTGCGCGAAGCTGAAGTGGTCGAAAACATCGCATCTCGCATCGCAGCAGGCGAACAGGGCATCAGCGGCATTATGATGGAAAGCTTCCTCAAAGCCGGCAATCAGAAGCCCGCTCCGCTCGACCAGCTGGAATACGGCAAGTCCATCACCGACGCCTGCGTGCCGTGGGAACGTACCGAACAGCTGCTACACACGCTTGCCGAAGCGGTCGAAAGCCGCCGCAGGCTTGCCGAATGATCACAAATAAGCGTAAGTAATCGTAAATAGAAAAACCGTGCGAAAACTGCGTAATCTGCGTGATCGCACGGTTTTTGCATTGTGATTGCTATTCTTGGGAAAGATAGTGATTTGGAAAGATAGTGATTTCCAAGGAGAGCAGTGAGATGCAGCAACAGCTGAACACGCCTGAAGAGCTTCGTGCCATCCGTCAGGCCATGGATGAAGGTAAGAATCCGCTGGTGGTTACGGATGTACCGCGATGGGAAGATCAGGTTGGCATCAGCCGCATCGTGAACCGCCGAGTGCTTGAATTTGAGGTGCTTCCCACACCAGCGCAGGTGTTGGGCGATCTGCCGCTCAGCGATCAGGCGCAGGAAACCGTCGCCTATTCTCGAGATGAGATTCGCGCCTGCCTATATGGTCAGGATGATCGATTGCTGGTGATTGTAGGTCCATGTTCCGTGCATGATCCTGCTGCAGCGCTCGATTACGCCCGTCGTTTGTCCGCGTTGAAAGACGAGTTGTGCGGCGAATTGCTGATTGTGATGCGCGTGTATTTCGAAAAGCCGCGTACCACAGTCGGTTGGAAGGGTCTGATTAACGATCCCGACATCGATGGCAGCTGCAATATCAAGAAGGGTTTGCTGTTGGCCCGCCGTACACTGCTTGGCGTATTGGACGCCGGTTTGGCTGCGGCCACGGAATTCCTGGAACCAACCAGCCCGCAGTACATTTCCGACGCGGTCAGCTGGGGTGCGGTCGGCGCTCGCAATACCGAAAGCCAGGTGCACCGTCAGCTCGCTTCGGGCATGTCGATGCCGATCGGCTTCAAAAACGCCACTGATGGTTCCATCAAAGCGCCGACCGATTCATGTTTTGCTTCGGCACAACAGCACACGTTCTTCGGCGTCGATCACATGGGCCGTGCGGCCGTGGTCAAAACGCTCGGCAACCCCGACTGCCATGTGGTGTTGCGCGGTTCGAGCAGCGGTCCTAACTATGACTCCGAATCCGTGGCGAACGCCATGAAGCTGATCCGTGAGAAAATGCCGGCTGAATCCGCGGCCGCGCACGGCCTGATTGTGGACTGTTCGCATGGCAATTCCGGCAAAGACGAGCATCGTCAGGCCGAAGTGGTGCGCAATATCGCAAGTCGCATCGCCGACGGTGAAGAGGGCATCACCGGCATCATGATGGAAAGCTTCATCGAGGGTGGCAGCCAAAAACCGGCACCGCTTGCCGAGTTGACGTACGGTCAATCCATCACCGACAAATGCTTGAGCTGGCAGACCACGGAACAGCTGCTGCGCGAACTTGCGCAGGCCGTGGGCAAGCGTCGCTGGAAGTGAGCGAAGCGAAAATAAGCGAAACCGAGCGAAAAGCGTGAAGCAATCGAAAGGAACGAACGCATGAGCACAATCGCCATCATCGGTGCCATGGACGAGGAAGTCGCCAATATCGCATCCGCATTAAGCGACATCACCGTAACGGAGGAAGCCGGCGTCAGCGTGACGCGCGGCACCATCGAAACCAACAAGGGCACGCGCGTCAACGTTGCGGCAACGGTTGGCGGCATGGGCACCGTCAATATCGCCGCCACCACGCAGCATCTCATCGACGCGGACCAGCCTGACGCCGTGATCTTCTCCGGCATCGCAGGCAATCTCAACACGCATCTGCACATCAACGACGTGGTGCTTGGTGGCACGCTGCGCTACCTCGACACCGACATGCGTCTCGTCGGCCAGTGGAAGCCAGGAACTGCGGACCAGCCGGTGGAGGAATTCCACTCCGACGACCGCCTGATCGAAGTCGCCGATAAGGTGCTGACCGATATGAACGTGCATCACATTACCGGCATCATCGCCACCGGCAACTATTTCGTGGACGATCCGAAGAAAGTTGAGCAGGTGATTCGTGAAACCGGCGCGGACGCGGTCGAAATGGAAGGCGCCGCGGTGGCGCATATCGCGGCACGCAACGATCTGCCCGTGCTGGTCATTCGCGCGTTGAGTGACAATGCCGACACGGATTACGTGGAATTCAAGGAATTCGACATTTCAGAATACGCTGACACTGCGGCGAAAATCGCAGTGAACATCGTCAAGTGCATGTAAGCGCAGCACGGCCCGTCCAGAGCATCGATTGCCGGACGGGCCGTCTCATATTTCGGTATTGCGAATCTCATGAAAGTGAATTGCAGGGAAACTTCCGATGGCGTGAGGGAATCGCGCACGGGAATCGCTTTCGGGAACCGCTACTGTTGAAGAAGAATGACGGATTATCGGAAGGTTAACGTATGACGCTGGAGCACGTGGCGATGGCGATTGTGGTTGTCGCCGTCGCTGTGGTCGCCTTTCTGCTGGGGCGTGCCCGGGGCGTGCAGCTCGGGGAGGATGAGATCGACCCGAACGATCCAAGCTTGTTCGGCGCGCAGAAGAACATGTCGCTATTCGGTCCGCGCGTGCCTGTGCAGCCTACGGAACGCCAGCTTATTGCCGTCATGCCGGAGGCGTTGATCGTCGTTGATTCGCTGGCGTCGGTCAAATATGTGTCCCCGGGCGCGCAACGTTTCGGCATTGTTGAAGACCATGCGATGACGCTCGCCGAAATCCGCGATATTCTGCGATTGGTGTCGACCGACAGCGTGGTGCGTGAGCGTGAACTGTCGATTCCGTTGGATCGTGCCGCTCGCGCCGCCGCAAAGAACACGAACGGCAAGGGCATTGAGGCGGGCAAGTTCCGCCCTTCCGACACGCTGTATCTGCATGTGCGCGTCGGCCAGATTTCCGACGATCTGTTTGCGATTTTCATTTCCGACATGAGCGAGCAGCGTCGTTTCGAAATCATGCGTCGTGATTTCGTGACGAATGTTTCGCACGAATTGAAAACGCCGGCAGGTGCGATTTCTCTGCTTGCCGAAACGATTGGCGATGCTGCAGACGATCCCGATATGGTGAAGTATTTCGCAGGTCGCGTGTCCAAGGAATCCGAACGATTGACGGAATTGGTGCATCGTCTGATCGACTTGCAGAAGGCGCAAAGCGCGGCTGCGGTGCTGAATGCGGAACGGCTTTCCGTGCTTGCTTTGGTACGCGAGGCGATTGTTGAAAACCAAGTGAATGCTGAATCGAAGCATATCAGCATGGTGCTTTCGCTGAATGGCAAGCAGAAGCTGGTGCACGTCGAGGGTGCCGAAAACGCTGTTGACCGGGATGACGTGTTCATCAACGCCGACCATGAAACCATCAAAACCGCGGTGAAGAACTTGGTGGAGAACGCCATCAACTATTCTCCGGAACACACCACAGTCGCGGTAGGTGTCGGCAGTGGCGATGGCAAGGTCTCGATTCGTGTCGTCGATCAGGGCATCGGTATTCCGGAATCCTCGTTGGATCGTATTTTCGAGCGATTCTACCGTGTCGATCCCGCGCGCTCCCGCGAAACAGGGGGTACAGGATTGGGCTTGGCCATCACCAAGCATTGCGTGCAGGATTGCGGAGGCACTATCGCCGTGTGGTCGCGTGAGGGGGAGGGATCGACCTTCACCATCACCTTGCCCCAGGCGAAATCGGAGCAAGACGAGGAATCTGCGAAATCTGAAACCGCGGAAATTAGTGAATCAGAGCAGCTTCCAATCGAATAATTCAAGCAAAACGAATAATTCAAGCAAATAACCAAATCAATCAACGTTCCAATCAACAAGAGCACACAGAGGAGAAGCACCAATGACGCGCATTCTGATCGTCGAGGACGAGGAATCGTATCGAGAGCCGCTGGTCTACCAGCTCACCCGCGAAGGCTACGACGTGTCCGCCGCTGCCACCGGTGAGGAAGGATTGGAACTGTTCACCAAAGGAGGCATCGATCTGGTGCTGCTCGATCTGATGCTGCCCGGGCTTGACGGCACTGCACTATGCCGCAGAATTCGTGAGCAAAGCCGTGTGCCGATCATCATGCTCACTGCGAAAAGCGCGGAAATCGACAAGGTGGTCGGTTTGGAAATCGGCGCGGACGACTACATCACCAAGCCGTACTCGTTCCGCGAGCTGCTGGCGCGGGTGCGTGCGGTGCTGCGACGCAACCAGATGGTGGCCGACGCGGCGGAATCCTCCGATGACGATATTCCGCTGATCTGCGGCGACATTTCCATGAAGATCGGCCAGCATGAGGTGATGGTGCGCGGAGAGAACGTGTTCTTCCCGCTGAAGGAATTCGAGCTTCTCGAATATCTCATGCAGAACAAGGGCCGTGTGATGACTCGCCACCAGCTGATCGACCGTATCTGGGGGTCCGATTACGTTGGCGACACCAAAACGTTGGATGTGCACGTCAAGCGTGTCCGCTCCAAAATCGAGGAGGATCCGGCGCATCCGAAATATCTGACCACCGTGCGCGGTTTGGGATACAAAATCGACGTTCCTGCGGAATAAAGCGGAAATATCGCGATATCTGGAAATATATAAGATAAAATATTGCGATTCCAGTAATCATCGTAATTTACCGAATAATTGATTATCGATTGATAACTGAATATAAGACCGTGGTATCACGGTAGTCGCCGAAGATCGGTGAATGGAAATGACGAAAACGTCCGAAGTGTCGTAGAGTGTTCATCTTCCGTTCACCGATTTTGGTTTTGCAGGACCAAAACCACCAATAGGCTTGACATTGTCATGAAGAACGATGGCGACAACAGAATATGAAATGTCAGAAACATACGCCATCAGAATGTTGACAGAGGGAAAAGAATAATGCGTAATTCCATTCTCGTACGCTCCATTGCAGCTGTGTCCGGCATTGTGATGCTGGCTTCCGTCGCGGCTTGCGGCGACAACACTGCTTCCAACACTGATTCTTCGGCTAGCACCGACACCAAGACCACCGAAACCGTGTCCGGCAACTTCTCCGGCGCTGGCGCTTCCTCCCAGCAGGCTGCTGTGGAAGCTTGGATCGCCGGCTTCCAGGGCACCAACCCGGATGCCAAGGTCGCTTACAACCCATCTGGTTCCGGCGCTGGCGTTTCCACCTTCCTGACCGGTGCCACCGCATGGGCCGGCTCCGATGCCGCCCTGTCCAATGACGAGGTCGAGCAGTCCAAGAGCGTGTGCGCTTCCGGCAACGCCTTCGACATCCCGGTCTACGTCTCCCCGATCGCAGTGGTCTTCAACCTCAACGGTATCTCCGGCAAGGGTAAGACCCTGAACATGGACGCCGACACCATCGCCAAGATCTTCGACGGCAAGATCACCAAGTGGAACGATGACGCCATCAAGCAGCAGAACCCGAAGGTTGACCTGCCTGATCTCGACATCACCGTGGTGCACCGCTCCGACAAGTCCGGCACCACCAAGAACTTCCTGAGCTACGTCAAGGATGCCGCTGGCGACGCTTGGGGCTATGAGCTCGGCGAGAACTGGCCGAACGAGGTTGGCCAAGGCGCCAAGGGCACCTCCGGCGTGATCTCCACCGTGCAGCAGGCTGACGGCACCATCGGCTACGCCGACGCCTCCCAGGCTGGCGAGCTCGGCACCGTTGCAGTGAAGGTCGGCGACAATTACGTGCCGTTCTCCGCTGAGGCTGCCGCCAAGGTTGTGGATGCCTCCCCGCTCGACGAATCCGCCACCGGCGACAACCGTGTGGTCGTCAAGCTCGATCACAACACCACCGAGGCCGGCGCCTACCCGATTGTGCTTGTCTCCTATGACATCGCCTGCCCGGCATACAAGGATGCCAACACCGCCAAGTTCGTCAAGTCCTGGCTCACCTACGTGGTCAGCGACGAAGGCCAGCAGACCGCTGCCTCCGCAGCAGGCTCCGCTCCGCTGTCCGACACCATGCGCCAGAAGGTCCTCAAGTCCATCGACGCCATCGAAACCAAGTGAGCTTTGGTACAGTAAACGATAAGCTCTCGGTGAACGGCAACTGACCGTCTGTTTCAGGCCGCAGCCGCAACATGAAAGCGGGTGCGGCCTGAAACGGTACTTGTAGGTGAAACGGAAAACGTAACCATCGAACGTCATCATGACGCAAGTCATCGCAAGTCATCGAACGTCATCGTAGACCTGTTCAAGTAATCGCAAGTTAAGGAGAACCCGTGAGTTCGCAAAGCAAAACGGCACAGCAGCCGGTGAGCGGCAAAAACGCGGACAAGGTGTTCAAGGGCGTGGCCTACGCCTGCGGCATCCTGATCCTCGTGGTGCTCGCCGCCGTCGCGCTGTTCCTGCTGTTCCGCGCATGGCCGTTGATCGGCGGCGATCAGCAGGCCAATAGCGAAACCATCAGCAACTTCACCGGCGGCAAGGCCTCCAGCTTCTGGGGTTACGTCGGACCGCTGCTGTTCGGCACCGTGCTGATCTCCGCGCTGGCACTGTTGATTTCCTTCTTCGTGTCGGTCGGCATCGCACTGTTCATCTCGCACTATGCGCCGAAGAAGCTCGCTACCGCCTTGAGCTATGTGGTCGATCTGCTTGCCGCAATCCCGTCCGTTATCTACGGTCTGTGGGGCGGCCTGGTGCTGGTGCCCGCCATCTACCCGTTCTGGAATTGGGTGGCCAAGTATCTTGGCTGGATTCCGCTGTTCGCAGGTCCTGCCGCTAATCCTTCCCGTACCGTCGCCACCGTGGCTGTGGTACTTGCAGTCATGATTCTGCCGATCATCACCTCCATGTCCCGTGATATCTTCCTGCAGACCCCGCGCCTTCAGGAAGAGGCAGCGCTCGCCTTGGGTGCCACTCGTTGGGAAATGGTCAAGCTTGCGGTGCTGCCGTTCGGCAAGTCCGGTGTGGTGTCTGCTTCGATGTTGGGCTTGGGTCGTGCCCTTGGCGAAACCATGGCCGTGCTCATGATCCTGTCTCCGGGCCTCAACTACTCCATCAAGCTGCTGCAGGCCTCGCAGAATCAGACGATTGCAGCCAACATCGCCGCGCAGTATCCGGAAGCCAACAATCTCGGCGTGTCCGTGCTGATCGGCACCGGTCTGGTGCTGTTCCTCATTACTTTCGTGGTGAATTTCATCGCCCGTAAGCTTACCGAGAAAGCGAGTGCGTGATGACCGCAGTGAATAACAACGCTTCTCCGATGGACGGTGCCCCCGTCATCGATTTCGACAAGTTCAAGCCGACGCGTTCCTTTACCGCTGCACGTAAGCGCAAGGACCTCGCGATGCGCGTGCTGATTGCGCTTGCATTCATTGTGGCGCTGATTCCGCTGTTCTCGGTGCTGCTCACCACCATCGTCAACGGTGTCAAGAGGCTGAACCTCAACTTCCTGAGCTATAACATGACCGGCGTGGTCGGTGGCAATCCGACGCCGTCCGGTGGTTACGGCGGTATTCAGCACGCCATCATCGGTACTCTGGAAATCACGTTCGGCGCTATGGTCATTTCCATTCCGATCGGTCTGATGTGCGCCGTGTACTTGGTGGAATATTCCAATCGCGGCAAGCTGGCTCGCGTCATCACCCTGCTGGTCGACGTGATGAGCGGTATCCCATCCATCGTTGCCGGTTTGTTCGCATTCTCGATGTTCACGATTCTGATTGGACCTGGCGCCATCAACGGTTTCGAAGGTTCCGTGGCACTGTCGCTGCTGATGCTGCCGACCGTGGTCAAGTCTTCTGAAGAAATGTTGAAGATCGTGCCTCATGATTTGCGTGAAGCGTCGTATGCTTTGGGTGTTACCAAGCAGCGCACGATTACGAAGATCGTGTTGCGTACTGCTTTGCCGGGCATTGTTTCGGGTGCGATTCTCGCCGTTGCCCGTGTGATTGGTGAGACAGCTCCGTTGCTGATGACCGCAGGCTACATCGCCTCCACGAACGTCAACCTCTTCTCCGGCCAGATGACCACCCTTCCGGTGTACGTCTATCAGGAGTACTCCAAGCTCAACGCGAACTGCCCGGCTTCCGCCGACGCTTCCTGCGTGACCACCATCCCGATGGAACGCGCATGGGCCGCAGCTCTCGTGCTGATCCTCATCGTGCTGATTCTCAACCTTATCGGTCGACTCGTGGCGAAGATCTTCGCCGTCAAGTCGGAACGATGAGCGGTAGTCTTACATACAGAAACAACATATAAGGAACCAAAATGGGACAACGTATTGATGTCAATCATCTGAACATCTACTACGGCGACTTCCTGGCCGTTGAAGATGTGAACATCAACATCGAAGCCAACAAGGTCACCGCTTTCATCGGACCTTCCGGCTGTGGCAAGTCCACGGTGCTGCGCACGCTCGACCGCATGCACGAGATCATTCCGGGCGCTCACTGCGAAGGCGAGGTGCTGCTGGAAGGTAAGAACCTGTACGACAAAGACATCGACCCGGTTGCCGTGCGTCGCGATGTCGGCATGGTGTTCCAGCGCGCGAACCCGTTTCCGACCATGTCTATCCGCGAGAACGTGCTCGCCGGTGTGAAGCTCAACAACCGCAAGATTTCGAAGTCCGATGCGGACGATCTGGTTGAGTGGGCTTTGCGTGGCGCCAACCTGTGGAACGAGGTCAAGGATCGTCTTGACAATCCAGGCATCGGCCTTTCCGGCGGTCAGCAGCAGCGTCTGTGCATCGCCCGCGCCGTGGCCGTACACCCGCAGGTGCTGCTGATGGACGAGCCGTGCTCCGCTCTTGACCCGATTTCGACGCTGGCTGTCGAGGATCTGATCAACGAGCTGAAGAACGATTACACCATCGTGATCGTGACGCATAACATGCAGCAGGCCGCCCGTATCGCCGACTACACCGCCTTCTTCAACCTGAAGGCCGTCGGTCAGCCGGGTCACCTCGAGTACTTCACTGACACGACCACCATGTTCAACAACCCCCAGAACGAAGAAGCCGAGCGCTACGTATCGGGACGCTTTGGCTGATCGGCAAAGCCGATTCGCCAAAGCGTAGCGTCGGTCCAGGGCGACGCCGTTAAGCAAACAGTCCAGTGGACTGTTTGTAGGCGGCGCCGAGATGCGACAGTATCGAGGCAGGAAATAGTGCCTTGCCTTGGCAAGGCTCCTTTTCCTGCGAGCTTGCACGCGGCTGATCGGCAAATCATCTCTTACTCCCGCTTACGGGGGATTGTCGCACGAATGTGTGGTCGAAAGTGGTTGTTTCGCTAACCATTTCGATCTCATTCGTGGCGGCCGTTCCCCTGGGCGGGAGTTTTTTGTATGTGGTGTCTGATTGCGACACGCTCTATTGATAATGATTCTCAATTAGGTTATGATGGTGTTATATCACGTTAGAGAGGATTTATCATGCACCGTATTGCGAGAATTGCGATTGCTGCACTTGCTTCTGTAGGAATGCTTGCGTCGGTTGCTGCGTGTGGAAGCGGCCAATCAACATCCGAAAAAAACGGAACCATCGAAGTGGCCGCTTCCGTGAATCAGTGGGGTACCGTGGCGAAAGCCCTGGGCGGCGACAACGTCAACGTAACCAGCATCATCAATTCCACCAATGTGGATGCGCATGATTACGAGCCGACAACGTCGGATATCGCTAAACTGCAGAAAGCGCAGGTCATCATCGTCAATGGAGCCGGCTACGACGCATGGGCGGTCAAAGCGGCGCAAACCGCCAACGCAATTATCGTCAACGCCGCTGAAATCGGCGGGGTGAACGACGGTGAGAATCCGCATGTCTGGTTCTCCGCCGATGTGCGCAAGGCGGTGGCACAGGCGATCACCGAAGCGTACGAACAGGCCGACGCCGCGAAAAAGAACGATTTCGACAAGATGAACGACCGATGGACGGCTGAAGAAAACAACGTCGAAAGCAAAATCGCCGAAGTGAAACAGAAAACGGATGGATTGGCATACGCCGCAACGGAATCCGTGGCAAGCTATCTGGCGGAAGACATGGGTCTGGCTGACGCAACGCCAAGCGGGTACGCGCGAGCCACCGCGAACGAAAGCGAGCCGACGCCAACGGATATCAAGCAGTTCACCGATGCGCTGAAGGCGGGCGAAATCAAACTGTTGGTGGTCAACACGCAAGAGGAAAGCGAGCTGACAGGCAAAATCACGGACGCTGCGAAATCCGTGGAAGTGCCCATGGTCGAACTGACCGAGCAAATGCCGGAACAATACGATTCCCTGACGGCGTGGATGGAAGGTCTTGTTGACGCCTTTTCGCAAGCCATTGCGTAAGTCAGTTACATAACAAGTAATACGAGCAAGCAAAACGGGATAACAAGAGGGGCGACTCCGCAGTGAAAGCGGAATCGCCCCTATCGTATTTTCACATCAGTCGTTTCCATGGATACCGATGCGAACCGACATTCGGAATTACAGCACTGCGGTGATGATGAAGTCCAGAATGAACAGCACGGCCACGACCCAGATCACCGGAT
>OLNN01001140.1_pt1 | contig 23397 bp, 24 predicted proteins | sample 1672141 | NCBI WGS metagenome assembly OLNN01 (sample SAMEA3136652, study PRJEB25190) | human gut metagenome | biome: human gut; feature: human-associated habitat; material: faeces | place: Austria | collected 2013 | reverse complement strand
GTGCGGTACGTGTCCTCGGAGAAGTCCTGGTGGCCGGGGGTGTCGAGAATGTTGACGCAGGCCCCGTCGTAGGTGAACTGCAGCACCGAGGAGGTCACGGAGATGCCGCGCTCCTTCTCGATGTCCATCCAGTCTGACTTGGCGTGCTTGGAGCTGCTCTTGCCCTTGACCGAGCCGGCCGTCTGGATGCTGCCGGTGTAGAGGAGGAGCTTCTCGGTGAGGGTGGTCTTGCCGGCGTCAGGGTGCGAGATGATCGCGAACGTCCTGCGCGAGGAGATTTGGTCTGCCAGAGATGCCATTCGGTTCCTTTGTTGCGTGGTTGTAGCCCCACGTATTGTAGCCGCTGGCGCGAGGGCGGCGCGGCAGGCAGGGGCCGCGCCGCCCGAATCACTACAGGTAGCTCACGGTCTCCTCGATGGGCTTGCGAGAGGCGTGGTTTGCCAGCGGGCCCGCGCCCTCGGCGGCGTAGCCGAGGTCGAGCAGCATGAGGACCTCCTCGTCCTCGGGCAGGTCGAAGGTCTCGGCGGCCTTCTCGGGGTTGAAGTTGTTTACCCAGCAGCTGTCAACGCCGGCATCGGCAGCCGCAAGCACGAGGTGCGTGGCCACGATGCTGGCGTCCTCGATGCCGGAGTTGCGCTTGCCGCCCGGGTAGGTGAAGACGTTCTTGCTGTTGAACGCCACCATGAGCACAACGGGCGCGCCGTAGCGACACGGCGTGAGCTCGTCCACCTTGGCGAGGCCCTCCTCGGACTTGATGACGTAGACGTGCTGCTCCTGCAGGTTCTTGGCCGTGGGGGCGTGACGTGCCACCTCGAGGATCGAGGCTATGGTGTCGTCCGCCACGAGGCTGTCGCCGTACTTTTTGCACGAGTAGCGCCTGGTCACGAGCTCCTTGAATTCCATGCTTCCTCCTAGTGGCTTGGTGGGCTTTCTCTCTTATGCCATTTTGCATCAACCATGTGATGTCGGGGCTCACGCGGCCCTGCCCTACTCGCACCTCGCGCGCAGGCGGCGCAGGAACTCCTCGCACGCGCGGCTGCGCAGCCGGTACTTCTTCCAGATGACGTACGAGCCAATCGATATCGGCGGATCAAGTGGAATAAACCGCAGCTCGTCACTGTTGAGATCAAAGAGATGGTCTATGCCGAGCGCGCAGGCCTCCCCCGTCTTGACGAGCAGCGCCGCGTTGCCGATGAGGTCGAACGTCCCCACCACGTCGAGGTCCTCGCGCCGCAGCACGCCGCCGCTCCACGCCCCGATGTCTACGGTGCGATTGCTCGTGCGCGAGCTCACGAGCAGGGGCATCCGCGCAAGGACCTCGGGCGTCACGGCGTCAAGCCGGGCCCACTCGGAGCCCGCGCCCACCGCCACCCCAGAGTGGTCGGACTCCGGCATGCGCAGCCACTCGTACTTGTCGACGTTCACTGGCTCAATGACGAGCGCAAAGTCGAGGAGTCCACGCTCAAGACGCTCCTCGACCGTATCCGCGTTACCCGTGAACAGCTCGATGGCAACGCCGGGATGAACGCGATGCATCTCGACAAACGCATCCGTGAGCAGATGCGCCGCACGCGTCTCTCCGGCACCGATGCGAATGGTGCCGGAGAGACTGCCTCCGTGGTCCGCAAGCTCGTCTTGGGTCTGGTCCACGAGAGACAGGATCTCCTCGGCACGCTGACGCAGGCGCATGCCGTCCTCGGTGAGCATGGTCGCGCGGTTCGTGCGGTCAAAGAGCGTACAGCCAAGTTCGCGCTCGAGCTCGGCGATCTGCCGCGAGAGCGTGGGCTGCGTCACATGCAGCACGTTCGCGGCCTCGGTCATGCTCTCCTCGCGCGCCACGGCAAGAAAGTAGCGAAGCGTCCTGAGCTCCATGCGTCCACCGCCAAGTCATTCGAATTACGTATAGCGGACTAGTTGCCATAGGTATTGTACATTCCGCCATGTGAGAGATACGTTTGGGAGATGACAAAGGGGCACTCCCGTCAACCGCTTCATCGGCCCAAGAAAGGAAGCCATTATGACCATCAAGCAGACTGCGGGCCACGACGCCCTGGGCGAGTTCGCCCCCGAATTCGCGCACCTCAACGATGAGGTCCTCTTTGGCGAGGTCTGGAACAGGGACGACAAACTGCCGCTCAAGCTGCGCTCCATCGTGACCGTGAGCGCCCTCATCGGCAAGGGCATCGTTGACTCCTCGCTCAAGTACCACCTGCAGAGCGCGCGCAACAACGGCGTCACCAAGTCCGAGATGGCAGAGATTCTCACGCACATCGCCTTCTACGCAGGCTGGCCCAACGCCTGGGCGGCCTTCCACATGGCCAAGGAGGTCTACGCCGGCGACGCGACCGAGGCCGAGGGGCACGGCGGCTTCTTTGGCCTGGGCGAGAAGAACGACGCCTTTGCGCCCTACTTCATTGGCCAGAGCTACCTCAAGGCGCTCACCGGCCCCGATGACTACCTCGCCATACACAACGTGACGTTCGAGCCTGGTTGCCGCAATAACTGGCACGTTCACCACGCAAGCAAGGGTGGCGGCCAGGTGCTCATCTGCGTCGAGGGCGAGGGCTGGTACCAGGAGGAGGGCAAGCCCGCGCGCAGCCTCAAGCCCGGCGACGTCGTGGAGATCCCGGCAAACGTCAAGCACTGGCACGGCGCCAAGGCCGGCTGCTGGTTCAGTCACCTCGCGTTCGGCTTCCCCGGTGAGGACGTGAGCAACGAGTGGCTCGAGCCCGTGGACGACGAGCAGTACGCCAAGCTCGACCGCTAGCCAAAATGAGACAAAGGGACAGTCCCTTTGTCTCATCGCCGAGCAGCTTGCCGAGGCCTGTGACGGCGCGGCAGTTGGCGAAGGGGCTGCCCCTCGTCAGCTCCTGGCGTGGGCGAGGTAGCCGCCAACGCTGTAGTGGTCGGCCTCGTCGTCTGCGGGATAACCCTCGCCACCAACGGCACCAAGGTAGCCGCCCTCGACCTTGTTGCCATCCTCATCGACCACCAGCGCGTACCAGTGGCCATACTCGTGCGCGGGCTTGCGCAGCTGGCAGGCGAGCGTCAGCTTGGGCTCGCCCTCCTTGCGGAAGAACGCGCCGCCATCGCGGACCTTCGCAAGCAGCTCGCCATCGAGCCAGAAGCAGATGAACGGCGCCTCATAGGCATCCGCGAGCGCATCGGCGCGGCTGTTGTAGACGTAGCAGAACAGGGCGCGATCGCGAGAGCGCGCAAGCAGGTCCACCTCGCTGGCCTTGAGCTTGAACTCGACCGTTGCGAAGGCGCCAGGGCGACCGTTTACCTCGCACACGCTCGTGACGGCCGTCTTCACCTGGAAGTAAAACGTCTCGGCGGCGATCTTGGGGTTGGCGAGGCGCTCCTTGAGGTTGAGCGACACCACGTCGACGCCCATGTCCGCCGGCGGGCGCAGGGCGTCCAGGCCGTTGCGATACAGCGAGCTCATGAGCTGGTACTCGCCGGTGTAGCCGGTGTAGAGCAGGTCAAAGAAGTCTTGGGCCATGGTTCCTCCCGTAGGTCTTGAATGAATGTTCAAACCATACCGCAGACGCACGCGACAAGAGACCCGTCCCCTTGTCACGCCCCGCCACACCTAGTGCTTCCACTCGGCAAAGTAGGGGCCAAGGGTGCCGGCCGCGGTGCGGACGAGTGTGCTCGCGCGCTCGAGCACAACCGCGCGCAGCTCGTCGTCGCCCAGCACCGTCTGGACGATGAGGGCCTTCGCGAGCTCGGCCTCGCTCGCGGTGGGCTCGCCCTCCCACAGGTCGCAGACCCTGCTCGTGTTCTCGAGCGCCCAGTTGTACTCCCGCACGGGGCACTGGTTGAGCATGCCCTGCGGGTTATGCTTGATCTCCCACACAAAGGTGCAGGCGGGGTTCTCGATGCGGGAGCGGGAGGAGGGGCCGGTCGCACCCGTGCCCCAGTCTCCGTTCGTACGCACCTGATACTCGGCATGGCTCGGTAGAACACGAGCGAGCTCGCCCGTTATGGCGAGAAGCTCGTCCGCGTGGCCACGCAGCAGGGGCGATGCCCCAAACGCCTCGCGGCGGATGCGTTCGCGCTCCTCGCTGGGCAACCCGCGGCGCGCCTCCCGCCCGCCCCTCTCCCTCGCCCGCTCGAGGCGGTCGGCAAGGGAGACGCGCTGCGGGCTCGCAACAGCCTCGCCCGGCTGGTGGCCCATCTCGGCCACGCCCTTACGCAGCGTCTGCGGCATGGGCGACCTCCCGGTTCTGCTCGAAGGTGGCCTCGGGGCCCTGGCAGTGGCCGACAAGGTCGCAGTCGGCGCACAGAATGACGTTGCCGAAGCGGTCGTCGCAGGACCGGGCAAAGTCGGGCTCCTCAAACGGCCAGAGCTCGTCGGGATTGGCCATCCCCATGCGCTCGCAGCCAAGGCACGCCTCGTAGCTGGGGTGATTCTCGAGCGCGTAGGCCGGCTCGCACACGCCGCGCTTGCCGCGCTCGAAGTACCACCAGCTGCCGGCGGGCGTCTCGAGCAGGCTGCTCGGCGTCTTGTTGGCGCGCAGCGAGAAGTAGCGGGCCGTGGCTTCGTCCTGGAATCCCAGCACGAGCTGGCGGTCGCAGTTGCCAATGATAGAGTTGGCCTCGGCCTCGCCATAGCGGGCCTCGAGCTGGCTCACCGTCTGGCAGATGGCGGTGCAGCTGATCTCGCGGCTGCGCACCACCGACAGGATGCGGTCGAAGCCCGGCAGCGACAGATTCGCGAAGTCGTCGAGCATGAAGCGCACGGGCACGGGGAGGCGGCCACCCTCGCACTCGGTGTCGGCAAAGTCGCACAGGACCGAGAAGGCCTGGCGCACGAACAGGCTCGTGAGCGGAGCGAGGCTGTCGTCGAGGTCGTCCATCTTCACGAAGACGGCGCACTTCGACGCGCCTAGCACGCGGAAGTTGAGCTGGGCGGGGTTGCTAAACGACGCCATGGCGCCCTCGAACGAGAGCGGCAGGAGGTTTGCCGCGATGATGCCCATAATGCTCGCGTGCATCTTCTCGGCACGCGCCGTGATCTTGGCGCGGCGGTAGAGCGAGACGGCGTAGGAGTCGGGATCCTGCGGGCGCAGGTCACGGAAGAGCTCCTCGGCGTCGCCGGCGCAGGCGCACTCGAACACCTTCACGACCGAGGCCATGTTCCACTCGCGGTCGGGCAGGGCCTCGAAGACGTAGGCAATGTAGCTCGCGAGGTAGTTGGCGGCAGCAACGCCCCAGAAGGGGTCGTTGCCCATGTCGTCCCTGGAGCAGATGGTGCTCGCAATGGCGATGATGTCCTGCGCGAGGGGCTTGCCACCCCTCCAGCGCACGGCATTGAGGGGGTCATAGCCGATGGTGCCCTCCATCGTGGTGAAGTCGATGACCTCGACCTCGTAGCCCTGGCTCTGCAGGTAGGGGCCCATCTCGGCCGCAAGGCGGCCCTTCGAGTCGAGCACGACGTAGGAGCCGCGCGCCTCGAGCAGGTTGGGCTTGAGGTGGTTGCGGGTCTTGCCGCCGCCCGAGCAACCCAGGACGAGCACGTTGTTGTTGAGGCCCGTCTCCCAAGAGTCGAGGGGCGAGATGCGGCCCTCGGTGAGGATGAGCTCGCCGGCATAGGCGGAGCGGTCGGCCTTCTCGGCGGCCGTGGCCTCGGGGGCCGGGGCGAAGAGGCTCTCGGTGTTGGTGTTAATCATGGTGGTTCTCGCTTTCTGCGCAGTGCTTGCGCGATGGTGTGCGGCAAGCCTGCCGCGTGGAATGTTCTTGCTGGTAGAGGCGTTGTCGGTTCGCTAGAGGGTGGTGATGATGCGGTCGGCGAGCCCGGCGTCGACGGCAGCCTGGGCCTCGAAGTAGGTGTCGCTCGCCGTGAGCTCGAAGACGCGCTCGAGCGGCATGCCGCTGTGGCGCGAGATGACCTCGGCCGTGATGTCGCGAATGCGCATCAGGTCGTCGGCACGGGCCTTGACCGAAAGCGCGCTGCCGCCGATGCCGCCGCCGATGAGCGGGTCGTGAATCATCACGCGGCCGTGGGGCAGGATCTGGCGCTCGTCTCCGGCAATGAAGATGAGCGCGCCCATGCTCGCTGCCATGCCCAGGCAGACGGTATGGACGGGACAGGACACGGCCTGCATCGTGTCGTAGAGGGCAAGGCCGCTCTGGACCTCGCCGCCGGGACTGTTGACGTAGAGCGTGATGGGGGCCTTGGCATCCTGTCGCTGCAGGTAGATGAGGCCGCGGATGATCCCGGCACACGACTCGGCGTCGACGGCGCCCGTGAGCTCGAGCTCGCGGTTGGCGAGCATCTCGTCGCGGATGTCGAAGCGGTTGATGCCCTCGGCGCTCTCGCGCAGGATCTGTGGGGTGTAGTAGAACTCGGTAGCCATGACGGTTCCTTTCGTTGGCTGGGACGAATGGGTATGCGGCATGAGGTCGACGGCGCACGATGCCTATGCGGCATCGCGGTATGCGTCATCGGCTCGCGCCATCTATGCGATTGGGTTCCTTAGGTTGTAGGGACGCGCCAACTCCAGATGCCGACTTGCACCGTCGGGGCACGCCCAGCTCCCTCAACTCCATGCGCCGACTTGCGCCCTCGGGAGGGAGATAATGTGACTGCACTGTAGCACGCCACCAGCGCGGTGTGCAACGAAAAGTTGCCCACAATCGGACATTAAACCAACCAATGGGACAATACCCCCGTAGGTTATTGCCCCAACTTAGAGGAGACCATGACGGAGTTTAGGCCCCCGCGCAGGAAGAGTCGCGCCATCTCGGACGACGAGGCCCGCAAGCTGCTGCTCAACGAGAAGCGCGGCGTGCTCGCCGTAAACGGCGACAACGGCTACCCCTTTGCCATCCCACTCGATTACCTCTATGAACCGACCGAGAACCGCATCTACTTTCACGGCGCGAGGCAAGGCCACAAGGTCGATGCGCTCACCAAGAGCGACAAGGTCTGCTTCACCGTCTTTGGCGGCGACTTCCACAGGGATGGCGAGTGGGCGCCCTACGTGCGCAGCACGGTTGTCTTTGGCCGCTGCCGCCTCGAGAGCGACCCCACCCTCACGCTCGAGAAGATCCGCGCCCTCGCGCTGAGGTACTACCCCTGCGCGGAGGAGGTCGAGGCCGAGATTGCGCGCGACATCAGGGGCGCGCAGCTCTACGTCATCGAGATCGAGCACCTCACCGGCAAGCAGATCAAGGAGAAGTAGCAAAACGCCGCCTCGTCCAAATTACGCATCCAGAAGCCTTGGAATGCGTAAAACGGACGAGGCGGCGAATCAATCAGGCTACGAGCGCCCGGATGCAATGCAAGCGCACAGGCCTAGTGCCTCATGCGGCTCGAGATGACGCGGCACGGACCGGTCACGGTGTAGGCGCCGGCGCTCGCGGGAACAAGACATGACTCCGTGAAGCCCAGGTGAATGCTGCCCTCGGCAGAGGTCACGTCACACTCGCCCGCGGCGCACGTGAGCACACGGTACTCGTCACCCGTCACGTCGTCCCAGCTCTCGGGAACGTCCATGATGTCGATGACGAACAGGTCGTCGTCGGCGGTACCGCGAACGGTGCGGGCAGGCGCCGTCGGGTCGAACTTGCCCAGGTGGATGGGGTCGGGCTTAGGCGCCACGTCGAGCACGTCGAAGCCCTTCTCCACGTGGAGCTCGCGGCCGCGGCCCCAGTCGCACAGGCGATAGGTTGTAAAGCCTAGCGTGCCGATCTCCACGGCAAAGATTCCGGCGCCATAGGCGTGCAGCGTGCCCGACGGCACGACGATGAAGTCCCCCTCGGTCACGGGTACGTGGCGGCCGTACTTGTCGCCGATCGTGTCGTCTGCCGCGGCGGCGCGCAGGGCGTCCACGTCATCTGTGAGCGAGCCGGCGATGAGCGTGGAGCCCGGGTCTGCCTCGAAGACGTACCAGGCCTCGGCCTTCTCGTGGTCATCCTCGTGCTCGCGGGCGTAGGCCTCGTTGGGGTGCACCTGGACCGAGACCGTCTCGCGCGCGTCGAGCATGAGTGTCTGCGTCACGCCGTCATCGTCCGAGGTGCCGATGACCTCCTCGTGATGGTCTCGGATAAGCTCGTCGAGCGGGGTGCCGTCGTAGGGGCCACCCTTGACCGACGTCACCATGCCGCGATGCGCGGAGACGTCGAAGCCCTCGCCGTAGAGCTCGTTGCCCGCAAGGCCACGCGTCTTGTTGATGCGGTCGCCCGACCAGATGGGTGCGATGTAGTTGGTGTTGAAGAGAAGCGGACCCATGGATGCCTCCTGTGCTGGGGTTTGGCGACGCTCTGCGCGCCTGGTCTCCGTCAGTATAAGTCCATACATACAAGGTAATTATCTCAATGCATATGTAACATATCGATACCTCGGCGAGCGGCACAGGACATAGAAGAGCGAGGGGTTCGTCCATACGAACCCTGCGACGAGCTGGCCCACGACGAGGCTCTTCCAGACGTTTCCCACGTCGACCTTCGTGATCGTCGTGGCGGCATGGGCGCTTGTCGGCAACGCCAGACAGAGCGCCATCGCGGCAGCAACGCAGGCGAACGCGACGCGCAGTCGCCCCGCCCAACTTATCCGATAACCCATGCGAGACTTCCTTCCCAAGAGACGAATCGACATCATCACCTTGGGACACCTCATGGCCCCACGCCAGGTTCGTATGTGCGCGCCCATGCCCTGAGCAGCAAAAACATGCGCGCGGTATAATCGCTGCCCAAACCGCGAGACCAGGAGGCAGCCATGTTCAGGCCCATGCGACGCACAAAGAGGGCCATCGGCGGCGAGGACGCCAAGCGCCTGCTCGAGCAGGGCCGTCGCGCGGTGCTGGCCGTCAACGGAGACGACGGCTACCCCTGCGTGAGCGCCACCGTGTTCGGCGCGCGCCTGGGCAGCGCGCGCGACAACTGGACCGAGCAGCTCGCGAACACCGCCGGCCAGGCATGCCCGCTCGCGGCGTTGCTGCTGGCGTAGGGGCGAGACCCGCATGGAGCTCAATAAGCAGCAGCTCAGACGAGTGCGCGACCGTCACCATCGCCGCCACGGCATCAAGCCGGCGGCCACTCGCGTCGCGCGCGACGCCCGGCGGTTCCTCGCACGCTCGTTCAACGTTCGAGAGGGCCGCGCGCCCTACCACGTCATACGCAAGCGCTTCGTGAACGGCGCCCAGCTCAACGGCACGCACCTGTGCATCCTCATCGTGGCCATGACCATCGCCTGTATCGGCCTCGACACGAACTCCGACATCGCCATCGTGGGAGCCATGCTCATCTGCCCGCTCATGGGCTCGGTGCTGGCCGTGGCATACGGCGTCGCCACGCTCGACCGACGCCTCACCGAGCAGGCGCTCGCCGGACTGCTCCTCCAGATGGCCTTCTGCCTCGTGACCTCGACGATCTACTTCCGCCTCTCCCCCATCGCCTCCACGACAGCGGCCATCACGGACAACTCCACGCCCACCGTCTGGGATCTCGCAATCGCGCTCGCCGGCGGCTTCGCAGGCGGCCTCGGCAACACGCGCGACCAGGAGCCGGCCACGCTTATCTCGGGCGTCGCGGTGGCAACGGCGCTCATGCCACCGCTGTGTGCCGCGGGCTACGGCATTGCCGCGGCAAGCCCGCCGCTGTTCCTCTCGGCGCTCTATGAGTTTGGCATCAACGTCGTGTTCATCGCACTCGCCGCAGAGGGCGTGCTGCTTGCGCTGCGCGTGCCGCTCAAGCGCGACCTCAACGACGACGGCATCGTCACGGACGAGGAGAGCCGCCTCGCCGACGAGCTCTCGCGCAAGGTGCGCAAGCGCGTCATTGCGGGGACCATCGTCTTTGCGATTCCCTGCATGCTGTTCACGGCGGGCTCGATCGGCTCCGCCTCGCAAGGCGTGCAGGACGGTTACGGCGTTGTCCAGACGACGCGCGAGCTTGCGGCCGTGCTGCCGGGGCTTGAGGACTACTCGGTTGGCTCGGAGGTCTCCGCGAACATGACGGGCGGCGCCACGGATGGCGGCGCGGGGTCTGCCACGCGCGAGGTCGTCGCGCGCGTGGCCACGCAGCGCGAGCTCAGCGACGCCGAGAAGGAGACAGCCCGCAGACTCATTCGCCTCAACGTGCCCGAGCTCACCCGCGTGGAGTTCTCCTCGGCGTCATAGCGCGCCGGAGCCAGGCCCCTCAGGCGCGGCCCCTACGAATCCAACGGCTACAGCCTCTCGACGCCCACCACGCGAAGCGCGTCGCCGTCGACGCAGAACGACACGTCAAGGCCGGCGTAGGCCAGGTGATAGACGCGCTCGGGCTCATGCTTGCTGCCGGCGCGGCGCGGGTCCTGTCGCAGCACCTCGACGAGGCCATCTGCCTTCTCGGCGGGCACCAGCGCGAGAAGCGCCTCCGGAAAGTCCACCGCGAGCTCGTGCCAGGGCGCACGCTCGATCCAGCCGCCCGTGGCATCCGTATGGCAGTCCGCGAACGGGATGTAGGGCTTGATGTCGAGGATGGGCGTGCCATCGCGAAGGTCGGCGCCCAGCACATGGATCACGGGGCCGTCCTCGCAAAGCTCAACGCGCTCGAGGCGCACGCACGTGAGGCCAATCGGGTTTGGCCTGAACGGGCTGCGCGTCGCAAACACGCCCACGCGCTCGACCCCGCCCAGGCGAGGAGGGCGCACCGTGGGCCGCCAGCCGCGGCTCGCGACACCCGCGGTGGCACCCGCGGAGTCTGCCGCCACGTCTGACGCCGCACCACCGGCCAGGCCGTTCTCGAACTGCCAGATGAGCCACAGGTGCGAGAACTCCTCAAGTCCGGTGACGGCCGCGGCGCTCGCGAACTCGGGCTCAAAACGAATCTCGCCGTGCAGGTGCGGCGCGAGCGACCCGTTGCGCGGGATGCCGAACTTCTGCGGCAGGTCCGTGCGGATGCGCGCGATGGGCCCCATCGGCTACTCGCCGTCCTTCGGCAGCAGGTTGCTGTAGTACTCCGTGCGCCCGGCGAGGACGTCGTCGTAGAAGCCCTGCTTCCGGTCGATGTAGTCGATGCTCGCCTGCACCTCGGCCAGACGCTCCACGAGCTTCTCGCGTTTCTCGGCCAAGAAGGCCTTGCGCGCGGGGATGGAGCTCTCGCCCTCGAGGCACATGTCCAGGTACTCGCGCATCTCCTCGATGGACAGGCCGCAGCGCTTGAGGCACCCCAGGCCGCGCAGCCACTCCACGTCTCGCTCGTCAAAGACGCGGCGGTTGTTCTTGTCGCGCTTGACGTTGGGGACGAGCCCCTGGTTGCAGTAGAACTTCAGCGTCTGGTAGGTCATGCCCAGCTCGCGGCAGGCCTGCATCATCGTGTACGTCATGCGGAGAAGCCCTTCCCTCCCCTTCTTGCGTCTTTACCGATAGCATCTATCGGTTGTTATAACCGCATTGTCAAGCAACCGACAGCGGAAAGGCAAGCATGCCTCGCCTGGAACAGGGGACGTAGCAGCGCTCCACCTGCGCCCGCGCCTCGCTCACGCGCGCAGCAGCCAGGCAATGCCGCGAGCGGTACGCGCATCTGGCTCGCAGAAGTGGTTGCCGGGGTTGAGCTCGAGCGTCGTCTCCACCCCGCGCTCGCGAAGCAGCGCCTCGAAACCACGCGTTGCGTCAAGCACCCCGCGCATCATGCGGTTGGGCGTCTTATGCTCCTTCTTGCCCAGGGAGAGGTAGGCGACATCGGGGCTCGCCGCCAGGGGTCGCCCTGTGCACCAATCGAGAAGCCCGGGGAACCACAGCGAGCCCGAGACGCTCGCCACGCGCGAGAAGGCCGGCGTCTCCCACAGCGACCACAGCGCAAAGAGCCCCGCAAGCGAGTACCCCGCGATGCCGCGCCAGGCCACGGGCCAGGGCAATCCATCCTCTACCTGCGGAATCACCTCGCTAAGGAGCTTCTCGAGATGCTCGCGCGCACCTCCCGCAAACGGCTCGCCGCTGCGCGTTGTGGCCTCGCACCCCCAGGGGCTGAGGTCGCGGTTCCAGTCCAGGCCGCCCACCGCCACGAGCGCGAACGGCGGGCATCCGACCTCCTGGCACGCCTCCCACACCGGCGCGCCATCCCCCTGGAACACGTTGAGGTAGACAACCGGGAGCGGACCCTCCGCCCGCTCAGGCTTCCACACGCTCACATCCATGGCCACTCCCCGTTCCGCTCGTCCTTTCGCTGTACGAGAACCCCTTCAACGACTTCGACCCTGGCGAGGGCGACCAGCCACGGGCGCAGATCAGCGTCGTGGACGGGCAGGCGTTCGCGAACTACGGAGACCTCATCGCCCTGGGCATGTGAGTGGTGGAACAGGGGCAGTCCCCTGTTCCACTCACGCCCCCACCAGGCGCTCGCCCTCAAAGACGCGGGCGGCGGCGGTCCTGTACTCATCGAGTCTCTTGGTCTTGCGCACGTGACGCCACACCGCCACGGGATTGGCGAAGGAGCCCTTGGCGTAGGACCACCACTCCTTCATGCGAAACACCGCGTTGCCACCCATCTCCGCAGTGTAGGCCTCCAGCAACCCGTCATGGAACGCGCGCAGCTCGTCTAGGGAAAGCGGCGCTCCCGCGCGCAGCTCGCGAGGCAGCGCGGGATTGGTCAGCACGCCACGGCCCAACATCACGTGGCGCGTCTCGGGCCAGGCCGCAAGGAGCGCGTCGTAGTCCGCCGGCGCAAAGACGTCGCCGTTGTATGCCACGGGGAACGGCGCCCGCTCGAGCGTCTTTCCGTAGAGCTTGCGGCGCGGCGAGCCGTCGTACTGGTCTGCCCGCACGCGTGGATGCACGATGAGCTCGGCCAACGGCAGGCCGCAGTAGATGTCGAGCAGGCGCTCGTACTCCTCGTCATGCTCGAGCCCCAGGCGCGTCTTGACCGAGACGGGCAGCGGCGAGCGCTCGCACACGTCTGCGAGGAACGCCTCGAGCTCCTCGGGCCGCGCGAGAAAGCCGGCTCCCTTGCCCTTGGCGACCACGGTGCCAGACGGGCAGCCCAGGTTCAGGTTGACCTCGGCATATCCCATGCCCGCAAGCAGCCCCGCAGCCCACACGAACTCGTCGGCGTCCTTCGTCAGCAGCTGCGGGACCACGTCAAGGCCCTCGTTGGCCACGGGGTCGAGCTCGCGGGCGGCCTTGCCCTTGAACGCGCAGCCCACACGCGGCGGAGCGATGAACGGCGTGTAGTAGCGGTCGAGCGCACCAAAGCAGTCCGCGTGGACGTGACGGAACACGTGGCCCGTTATCCCCTCCATCGGGGCAAGGGACAAGATCATCGGCTTTCCTCTCGTTGTGGAATGGGAGGCAATCCCCGCTCCACGTTACTCCCGGATGGCCACTGCAACGATCAGGGATGTGGCGCCAGCAGCAATCAGCGCGAGAAGCGCACCGGGGTCAAACGCGTCGGAGGTCTGAGGGAGCTGTGCGCCTTCCGAGCATGCTCCGTCCGCCTTGCCGGCAGGATTGGCGCCAGCCGTCGCTCCGCCGTCGCCGGGCTGTGCGGGCGTCGCCTTTCTCGTGAACTTCCAGGCACCCGAGAAGTGCACGTTGCCCTCGTCGTCGGCGTTGTCCATGCTCGCCTCGACGGTAGTGCGGTCATAGCCCACGAAGGTCCACGTGCCGTCAGCCGTCTCCACGCTCGTCTGCGACGGGTTGAGCGCACCGATTTCGCTGCCGCGCGGATATAGTGAACGAGACGCCATATCCACCCGAACAGGCTCGAAGGCAGGCCCCATGACCCCAACGCAAAAGAAGATAGTCGTTACGCTCGGGTTTTGCGGGCTCGTCTCCGCCGCAGACAACTGGTTTGTCTCTCCTGCGCTCCCGGCGATCGCCCAGACGCTCGCCATCGCCCCGGCAGCCGCGACGATCATCCTTACCGCATACCTCACGCCCTACGGGCTGCTGCAACCCGTATGTGGCGCCATTGGCGATGCCGTTGGACGCGTGCGTCTCCTTTGCATTATCGTCGCGGGCCTTGCCGCGAGCACCGTGCTTTGCGCTGCAGCACCCACGCTCGAGGCACTCGTCGTGGCACGAATCGTCACTGGCTGCTTCGCCGCGGGAATCATCAGCGTAAATCAGTCTCTCGTGGGTAGCGTCGTGAGCGAGGAGGACCGACAGGGCGCCGTGGGCCTGCTCATGGGAATCACGTTTACCGGCCAGGGTCTTTCGGCGGGTCTCGGCGGGCTCATCTGCGACCTTGTGGGGTGGCGCGCGGCATTTATCTGCTTTGGCGCACTCGGCGCAGCTGCCTGGCTCGGCACCAGGCGCCTGAGGTACCTCGATGCGATGGACGGCGCGGGTGCGGTCGGCGCGCCAGGTGTCAGCGTGAGCACCACAGGTGCGGGTACCGTCGACGCGCCAGGCGCCGGCGTGAGCGCCACAGGCACGAGCGCGGTCGGCTCAGCTGAACGTGAGCCCTTCAGGCCCACGGCGTTTCTCCGCCACGCGGCGCAAATCCTCTTTGGACCCGGACGCGCCATCTATTTCGTCGCCTTCACGACCGGCATCATCTTTCTCGGGGTGTACGGATTCATGGGAACCTTCCTGGCCGAGAGGTGCGGCCTCTCCTCCACCCAGGCGGGCCTGCTCATGATGTTCTACGGTCTCGCCTGCCTCGCCGGCGGCAGCATTTCTGGACGCATCGGCGAAGCTCGGGGCCAGCGTGGCGTTATCGCCGTAGGCGAGACCTCGGGCGTCATCGCAACGGCCCTGCTAGCGGCGTCGACAATCACGGGCTCGTGGATGCCCGCGCTCCCCGCCGCGGCGTGCCTCGGCCTGGGCTACATACTGGTACAGCCCACGCTCGTCTCGTTCTCCATGGATATCGACCCCTCGCACACGGGTCTCTGCACCGGACTCATCGGCCTGGGCGTTTTCGCGGGAGGCGGCATTGGCAGCAGCCTCGGCAGCATTGCCATTGCTGGCGGCGGCTACTTTGCGCTCTGGACAATCGCCGGCGTGGCGCTTGTCACCCAGGCAATCACCGGCGCGAGGTTCCTACCGCGGAAATAAGGCGAGGTACCAGCGACGGAGCAGCGCGAACGGCAAGGTGTCGCAATCGGTGCCAGCCCCTTTGGCCCGCGGCCGAGTTCGAACGATTGTTCGATGGATTTCGTGTCAGAAGGGGCAGCCGACTCGCCGGGCTATGTTAAGTTGCTAATCTAAACCGAATTACCCGACCCCAAACACACGCAGACGCAGCGGCAGGCGCATCGCTCCGCGGCGCTGGGGTCGAAACCAATACGCACGCCCGATGAGACCAGGGCGCTGGCAGGGGAGCACCGAAAGAGCGAGCATGGCAAAGAGCACCGCAAACTATGGCAACGACAGCATCCGTCAGCTCAAGGACGAGGAGCGCGTCCGCCTGCGCCCCGCCGTCATCTTTGGCTCTGACGGCCTCGACGGCTGCGCGCACGCCGCCTTCGAGATCCTCTCCAACTCGGTTGACGAGGCTCGCCAGGGCTTTGGCAAGCTCATCACGCTCACCGCCTTTGCGGACAAGTCCATCCAGGTAGAGGACAACGGCCGCGGCTGCCCGCTGGACTGGAACCCCTCCGAGAAGCGCTTCAACTGGGAGCTCGTCTTCTGCGAGCTCTATGCCGGCGGCAAGTACGACAACAACGAGGGCGGCGACTACGACTTCTCGCTCGGCACCAACGGCCTGGGCTCGTGCGCCACCCAATACGCCTCGGAGTACATGGATGTCACCGTCTGGCGCGACGGCAACAAATACTCGCTGCACTTCAAGAAGGGCAAGGTTGTAGGCTCCAAGAAGAAGGCCCTTGAGGTCGAGCCCACCAGTGAGCAGCGCACCGGCACCACCATCAGGTGGCGCCCGGACCTCGAGGTCTTCACCTCCATCGACATCCCCCACGAGTGGTATCGCGAGACCATGCGTCGACAGGCCGTGGTCAACGCCAACATCACGTTCCGCCTGCGCATCGAGGCCGAGGACGGCACCTTCACCGAGGAAGACTTCTGCTACCCCAAGGGCATCGAGGACTACGTGCTCGAGAAGGTCGGCGCCAACTACCTCACCGAGCCCTTCTTCATCGAGGCGGACCGCCGCGGCCGTGACCGCGAGGACCTGCCAGACTACAACGTCAAGATCACGGCGTGCCTGTGCTTCTCCCGCACCTTCCAGATGCAGGAGTACTACCACAACTCCTCGTGGCTCGAGAACGGCGGCTCGCCCGAGAAGGCGGCCCGCAGCGCCCTGACCAGCGCCCTCGACGCCTACATCAAGAGCCAGGGCAAGTACAACAAGAACGAAAGCTCCATCAAGTGGCAGGACGTCCAGGACTGTCTCGTGCTGGTGACCAACTGCTTCTCAACCCAGACCTCCTATGAGAACCAGACCAAGAAGGCCATCAACAACCGCTTCATCCAGCAGGCGATGACGGCCTTCTTCAAGGAGCGCCTCTCCACCTACCTGATCGAGAACAAGGACGCCGCCGGCAAGATCGTGGACCAGGTGCTCATCAACAAGCGCTCCCGCGAGAACGCCGAGAAGACGCGTCAGAGCATCAAGACCAACCTGCAGCAGAAGACCGACATGGCCAACCGCGTGCAGAAGTTCATCGACTGCCGCTCCAAGGACAAGACCCGCCGCGAGGTCTACATCGTGGAGGGCGACTCGGCGGCGGGCGCCATTCGCACGTCTCGCGACGCCGAGTTCCAGGGAGTCATGCCCGTCCGAGGCAAGATCTTGAACTGCCTCAAGGAGGACTACCCGCGCATCTTCAAGTCAGACATCATCATGGACCTCATGCGCGTGCTGGGCTGCGGCGTGGAGATCAAGGACAAGCGCATCAAGAACCTCGGCTCCTTTGACCTGGACAATCTCAACTGGAACAAGGTCATCATCTGCACGGATGCAGACGTCGACGGCTACCACATCCGCACGCTCGTCCTCACCATGCTCTACCGCCTCGTGCCCACGCTCATCGAGAAGGGCTACGTCTACATCGCGGAGTCGCCGCTCTATGAGATCAACTGCAAGGAGAAGACCTACTTCGCCTACACGGAGCTCGAGAAGAACGACGTCCTCAAGCAGATCGGCAACCAGAAGTGCTCCATCAACCGCTCCAAGGGTCTTGGTGAGAACGATCCGGACATGATGTGGCTCACCACCATGAACCCAGAGACGCGCCGCCTCATCAAGGTGGAGCCCGAGGACATTGCCAAGATGGAGACCATGTTCAACCTGCTGCTGGGCAACGACGACGAGGGACGCAAGCAACACGTCGCCGAGCATGGCAAGGAGTACCTGGACCAGCTCGACCTGCAGTAGCGCACGCTGCTGTCGCCAGCGCAACGCACGTGGCAGCGCACCAAACGAATTCGAGAAACGTCACAAGAGGGAACCGTGGCAAAGAAGAAGACAAAGGCACAGCCCAAGAAGAAGCAGGTCAACGCCGAGAACGTCATTGGCCTGCACTCCGAGGTAACCGAGCAGCCCATCACGCAGACGCTCGAGTCCAACTACATGCCCTACGCCATGAGCGTCAACGTCTCGCGCGCGTTCCCGGAGATCGACGGCTTCAAGCCCTCGCACCGCAAGCTGCTCTACACCATGTACAAGATGGGCCTGCTCAAGGGCGAGCGCCAGAAGAGCGCCAACATCGTGGGCCAGACCATGAAGCTCAACCCCCACGGCGACGCCGCCATCTACGAGACGATGGTGCGCCTCGCCACGGGCAACGAGGCCCTGCTCACGCCCTTCGTTGAGTCCAAGGGCAACTTTGGCAAGTACTACTCGGGAGACCTGAGCTACGCGGCCTCCCGTTACACCGAGGCCAAGCTCGCCCCCATCAGCACAGAGATATTCAAGGACATCGACAAGGACCCGGTGGACTTCGTCGACAGCTACGACGGCGCCATGAAGGAGCCACGCCTGTTGCCCACGTCGTTCCCCAACATCCTCGTCTCCGCCAACAAGGGCATCGGCGTGGCCATGGCCTCCGACATCTGCGGCTTCAACCTCAACGAGGTCTGCACCGCCACCATGCACTACCTCGAGGACCCGGAGTGCGACCTTCTCGAGTACATGCCCATGCCCGACTTCTCCACCGGAGGAGAGATCATCTACCGCCGCGACGAGATGGAGAAGATCGTCGAGACGGGCCTTGGCAGCTTCCAGATTCGCTCGCGCTGGCGCTGGATCCCCGAGGAGCGCATCATCGAGGTGTACGAGATTCCCTACACCACGAAGACCGACGTCATCATCGAGCGCATCGTGAAGCTCTCCAAGGAGGGCAAGGTACGCGAAATCTCTGACATCCGCGACGAGACGGACCTCTCGGGCCTGCGCATCGCCATCGACGTCAAGCGTGGCGTTGACCCCGAGAAGCTCATGGCCAAGCTGTTCAAGACCACCACGCTGCAGGACTCGTTCTCCTGCAACTTCAACGTGCTCGTCGACGGCTACCCGCGCGTCATGGGCGTGCGTCAGATCCTGCACGAGTGGGTTGCGTGGCGCATGGACTCCACGCGCCGCCGCATGAACTTCGACCTCGCCAAGAAGTCCGAGCGCCTGCACCTGCTGCACGGCCTCGAGGCGATCTTGCTCGACATCGACAAGGCAATCGCCATCATCCGCGGCACGAAGCTCGAGGCGGAGGTCGTGCCCAACCTCATGAAGGGCTTCGGCATCGACGAGACGCAGGCCGAGTTCGTCGCCGAGATCAAGCTGCGCAACATCAACGAGGAGTACATCCTCAACCGCACCAAGGACATCGAGAAGCTCGAGGGCGAGATCGCCGAGCTCGAGGACATCCTGTCGAGCGAGGACAAGATCAAGCAGGTCATCAGCGACGAGCTGGCCGCGGTCAACAAGAAGTACGTGACGCCGCGCAGGACGGGCCGCGTTGACCCGGCAGACGTCGTCGAGGTGAGCCTCGAGCCCGAGGTCGAGGAGTACCCCGTCACGATGATGCTCTCGCGCGACGGCTACCTCAAGAAGATGACGGACCGCGTGCTCAAGAAGGCCAGCTCGCTCAAGTACAAGGACGGCGACAAGCCGTTCATCGAGTTCCCGTCCTCCAACACGCACGAGCTGCTCGTGTTCACGGACAAGAGCCAGGTGTACAAGTGCAAGGTCTCCCAGTTCGAGGACACCAAGTCCGCCCAGCTCGGCTCCTACCTGCCAACCGACCTCGAGATGGAACCGGACGAGAACGTCATCTGGGTGATCGATCCCGAGGACTACAAGGCAGACGTGCTGTTCGCCTTCGAGAACGGCCGCGTCGTCCGCGTGGCGCTGGCGGGATACGTGACCAAGACCAACCGCAAGCGTCTCAAGAACGCCATCTACGGCGGGTCAAAGTTGCTGTTCGCCCAGGTGCTCAAGGAGGACCGCGACCTCGCGCTCGTCTCGAACGACGGCCGACTGATGAACTTCAATACGTCGCTGCTCAAGACCAAGACGACCACCAACACCCAGGGCGTCCAGGCCTTCACGGCCAAGAAGGGCCGCATCGTCACCGCCGTCGGTGCGATCGAGGACTTCCTGGGAAGCGACGTCTGGACAGAGAAGTTCTGCGCCCAGGCCCTCCCCTGCGCTGGTGCCCTCATGAAGGAAAGCGACATGCCGAGTCTGTTTGACTAGCGCGACCGGCTGAAACCGCGGAAGTCGAACCGCCACAAATCCTTAAACGATGGCCCCGGAGCACGATTAACCGCGCTCCGGGGCCCTTGCATACGGTTCGAATTATCTGCTTGCAAGCTCAAGCAAAAACCTCCAAGCCGGAATCACTTCTATTTTCAGACCATCCTTTTCGATGGATCCGTCCTCTTCTTTTGTGACGATAAGCAAACTTGATTATTGAGCATTAAGAGGTACTAGCGGCAATTAGTTCAGTCGTTTAAGCGAGCTTGCGAGCGAGCTCACGCACCTCTTCGAGCTTGGGTGACGACGCCATACTGTCACGCTCGGTCATGCCGCTGATGGTGACGATGCCCTGATCCTCCCACTTGCAATACGCGCAGGTAGCCTTGTACATAGCGATCGCCGCGTCATAGACGCCCTCGCTGTGGCTATCGAGCAAAAGGGCAGTCTTGGTAAACGGGAAACCCGTAGCGCCGAAGGCGTACAGACGGTCGATGACGGCCTTCTCCTGCGCGGTGATATCGAACCAGTAGATGGGCGAAGCGAACACGACCATGTCGGCGTTCTTGATCGACTCAACCACGCCGGCCATATCGTCCTTCTGCACGCAAGCGCCCTCGTGCTCGAAGCAGTACTGGCACCCCAGGCAACCGGCGATCTTCTTGCCGGCAACGCGCACGACTTCGACCGTGTGGCCACCCTCGCGTGCAGTCTCAGCAAACGTGTCAACCATGGTGTCAGTGTTGGCGCCCTTGCGCGGGCTACCACTCAATACAACGATGTTCATAGGGCTCTCCTCTCCCGGTGTCGCAGGAGCGCGACACGCTGCTTTTTGTTATTACCAAAGCGGATGGAGCTATTCAATCGCCCGCTTATCGCTTCTTTGCTCAAACCACAATGTCGCCGGTGGCTTTGCCCAGCGGCGATGCCGAAACAGTACCAGGCGGTACTCGACAGCACTAAAACGCGAGTTCAGAAGCCAGTTCCCGTTATTCCCACTCGACCGTGCCGACGGACTTCGGGGTCAGGTCGTAGCAGACGCGGCAGATGCCAGGGACCTCGGCCGTGATGCGGGCCGTGATGCGCTTGAGCAGCGCCCAGTCGAGCCCGGAGACCTCAACCGTCATGACGTCGACGGTGTTGATGCAGCGAATGATGCAGGGCCAGTCATAGGCGCGCCTGCCCTCGCGGCCGACGACGCCATCATGCTCTAATTCGCGATCAGCAGCGCGAGGGGCCAACGAAGTCATGCATTGGCCCCTCGCGCAAATCTCATGCTCGCTACCACCTCTACCCCAGTCTCGAGCAGCAGTGGGCCTACTACGCGCGATACATCGACTTCATGCTGCGCGAGCCGGCCTCCCGACCCCATCTCGACCGTGGGCGTGCGACGACACGTTCCTGCAGGGCGCGGCGTGGCGCGAGGGCCTCGGACGATACGAGCGCTTCGTGCGCGAGGGCGGCGACGGCCACGTGCTACTGGAGCTCGGCGTGGGCGAGATGACCCCCGGCATCATCATGCTCCCGTTCTGGAGCATGGCGGCGAAGCTGCCGGATGCGCACTTGCTGAGCGCCAACATCTCGAGCGGCTCAGCCCCGCTGCAGCTCGGGAGCAAGGCGAAGGCGATCCGGGCCGACTTGGGTCGGCTCGTCGCAACGCGTGAGTTCGCGATCTGGGACGTTGGTGCAATTAGAAGATAAGCCCTTCCTTTTCGGGAAGTCGCCCGTTAGAAGCCGCAGATCTTATTCGAGTAGTTTTCCCAGGGAATATAACCCAAACAGGACCTCTTTACGGCAGAGCCTATCTTACAGAGCAACGGACTACTTCGCACAGCGACACACGACCCTCGCTATGCTTTACGCGTTTTTTACTGCTCGCTATTCGCAATTGCCTGGTCGACAAGCTTGTCGAGCGCTGCGCGCTGCTCGGCGGAGCTGATGGCTCCCACAATCGGATCCCCTACGATGTTGCCATTCTGATCGATGACATACGTTGTCGGGAACGAGAACAAATCTGACGTAAACTTACCGGCCTCGCTATCCGACTTGAACCAGATGTTCTTATATGTCACGCCCTTCTTGCTCAGCACGTCCTTAGCATCCGCAATCGCGTCCTCGTTGCCATCGAGCGTAAAGGAATTGACACCCACGACCTGGCCGCCCTTCTCGGCAAGCTCCTGATTCAGGTTCTCAAGATCGCCCAGCTCGCCCACGCACGGCTTGCAAGTGGTGAACCAGAAGTTCATGACGGTGACCTTGTTCTTAGAGAACAACTCGTCGCTGCTCACGTCGTTGCCATCCAGGTCCTTGCCCGTAAAGCTGGGGAACTTCGTCGCCTCGCTCGAAGCATTGGTACCAGCCGTCATGCCAGCGGCCGAAGCGTCGACGCTCTCGCCCGCGCTCGGTGTGCTTCCACAGCCGGGGAACTCCTTCTCCAAGCTCTCGAGCTTGTCCTCGATCTCCTTGATCTGCTGCGCACCAGCCTTGAGCGTCTCAAGCTCATCCGCCGTAAACTCATCCTTGGCGCCGTCGATGGTCTTGAGCAGGAAATCGCCGTAATTGCTGCCGTCCTCAATCATTGCCGAGTCTTTATTTGCCGCACTGAATACCTTTTCCCATAGTGCGTTGTCACTCGAAAGGATATCGTTCTCCTTTTGCATGAGCTTTGCATACAGCTCGGCGGCCTCGTCGGCATTGGTCGGCTCCTGCGCAATGAGCTCCGCAATCTTAGGATCGGAGTCCGCAGATTCGCTCGCATTGCCACCAGGTGCCGAACACGCCACAAGACACAAGGCCAGCACCGGCACCATAAACAGGGCCGCAATCTTAGAGAGCTTCATGGTCATTCCTCCGTTTTGTCGAAGCTTGTTTTACTTTTTATCAGCGGTCAGGGGGAGCTTTTCTGCCGGTACATCCAGGCCATAGCGATAGCTGATGGCATCGACGGGGCAGGCCCCGATGCACTTTCCGCACCGAATGCATTCGGCATGATTGGGCGCGCGAACCACATCGACGTCCATCTGACAAACCTTTGAACACTTGCCACACGAGACGCATTTGCATGCATCGACCCGAATCCCCAGTAGGGACACCTTATTCATGAGCGCATAGAATGCGCCGAGCGGGCAAATCCATTTGCAGAAGGGGCGGTAGAACAAAACGCTCAGCAGCACCACGGCAATGAGAACGACAAGTTTCCAGGTAAAGAGCTGCCCCAGCGCAGATCGAATGCCGGCGTTGGCAATGGCCAGCGGAATGGCGCCCTCGAGCACGCCCTGCGGACAGACGTATTTGCAAAAGAACGGGTCGCCCATCCCCACATCGTTGACCACCAGCACGGGCAGCACTACCACGGCAAACAGCAGCACGAAGTATTTGATATACGTAAGCGCCTTGAGCCTTTTTGTCGAAAGCTTTTTGCCGGGAATCTTATGAAGCAGCTCCTGAAGCCAACCAAACGGGCACAGAAAGCCGCATACAAAGCGTCCCAGTAGCACGCCGAGCAAAATGAGCGTACCGGTAACGTAGTAAGAAAAGTTGAACTTGGATGAACCCACCACCGACTGGAACGACCCGATGGGGCACGCACCCGATGCCGCGGGGCACGAATAGCAGTTAAGCCCAGGTACACAAACTGTTTTTCCCGCACCCTGATAGATGCCACCCTTGGCAAAGTTGGGCAAGTGAATATTGGTGATCAGCGTCGCCGCCGCCTGAATGAATCCTCGAAATCGGGCCAAAACACGCGACGCAGCGTTTTCTCTTTTATCCAATTCCGATACACTCCAAGCACAGCCTAATCGCTTTGGC
>OLNN01001130.1_pt1 | contig 23517 bp, 19 predicted proteins | sample 1672141 | NCBI WGS metagenome assembly OLNN01 (sample SAMEA3136652, study PRJEB25190) | human gut metagenome | biome: human gut; feature: human-associated habitat; material: faeces | place: Austria | collected 2013 | reverse complement strand
CCCTGTTGTTGCTCTTATTCTTATTCTTATTCTGATTCTGGCTGTTCTGCTTATTCTGGGAGTTCTTACTGTTCTCGCTCTCGTCATAAGAGTTGTTATACTTGTTCTGATTGTTCTGATTGTTCTGTTCATAATTGTTAGACATATTTGTGACCTCCTGATAGGAAATATCTTTTTAGTTACAGGAGTAGTATGTCTATTTCGCACAAAAATATGCCCAAAAAATATGGTACTTTAGGCCTAAATTTCTTCTTGCATTTTTATATCATTAGTACTATAATCATAATTGTAAATAGAAACCCCTTCATGATTCTATTTGCACCCTTATGTATTATTTATTTATACTCCCCTCAAAAGAGCCATCAGCTTCCCCCTGATGGCTCTTTACGTGGTAATTAACTCTATTCAGAGCCCATTCGCAAAATCGCCTCTTCGAGGCTTTCCTTTTGCTCATAGAGGCTAAATCGCCAGATAAATATAACCGACGGTTCTTACGAATGCAAGCATTCGACATCCCTTCGGTTATATTTAACGGCTCTGAATAGTTACTAGTTCAGCCAGTCTCGAAACAGTTTTACCAAAAACAGTACTACCAGAATCGGGATCAATACCGGTGCCAGGAAGGATAGTACTGAAAATACCGCGCTGATCACCAATACCACCACAAGGATCCCCAGAATAATCCAGACCCAGACCGGCAACTTCGCTAATACATCTGCCATTTTACTCCGGTGAGTGCCATATTCGCCATTACCGTCTCCGTTATAACTGTGATGTACCGTCGATCCTGCCGCTTCTCTGTATTCTCCGTTTCCATAGACGGTATTACGATAGCCGGACCGATTATCACCACCATTGGTCTGAATGATCGTACGCGCAATCAGTCTCGGATCTCCCAGGCTCTCCAGTACTTCCTCTTCCGTACGGCCCTTCCGGATCTCCGTATTAATATAGTCTTCGTAATAATTGACATTATCCATAACCAAGCCGGGGGACACACGTCCGTTCAGTGCCATCCGCAGCCGGTCTATAAAATCCTGTTTGTTCATACTAATACAGCTTCCTCCATTTATCTCATTATTTTAGCATGACATAAGTACTACGTAAATATACGGAGTGGGAAGTATTTCTAAAACTTTTCTAAAATGAAATACAAAAAACCCCGGAGACATCATCTCCGGGGCCTTAGATGTACGTGACAGGATTCGAACCCACGACCTACTGGTCCGTAGCCAGTCGCTCTATCCAGCTGAGCTACACGTACATTCACAGGTTTTCACCTGCAACAGTATGTATTTTAACTGCTGCAGGCGAAAATGTCAATAGAATTTTTTAATTTTTTCAAACAATTTTATTTTCAGCAGATTTTTCCGATGCAGGTACGACTTTCGCATCATACTTTTCCAGAATAGCCTGCTTGAACTCTTCGTAATTATCCTCATCATCGTAGCAGGCGTATTCAATCTCCAGCGGTTCCTCCGTCTTCATCAAAAGCATTCCCAAAAGAGACTTCGCATCCATTGCGGTCTTCTGAATACGGATATCGATCGCATCATCGAATTCATTGCAGGTATCCACAAATTGTCTGATTTCATCCTCCGAATGGAAGGTAATATATAGTTTTTCTCTCATCCTTCGTTCTCCCATCTGTCCGCTTGCGGACACCCCATACCTTTGTATATTATGCCGTCAAACGCATAAGCCTATCCCCACGCGCCGGTCAAACGTGGAGATGCGCGTCTTTAGCGTGCTGCCAGTGCCTGTGCGATATCCTCACGCATATCCAGCACGGCCGCGCGGGAAGCATCTGCATAATTCTGCTCACCGAACTGTGCATACTTTTCCTGCTGGTATGCAGCAATGATGCCACGGGAGGAGTTGATGATGGCACCCAGTCCGTCTTCATTGAAGAAGTGTACCAGGTCTGCACCCTTACCGCCCTGTGCGCCGTAACCGGGCACCAGGATAAATGCCTTGGGCATTACCTTACGAAGTACCTTGCCCTGCTCAGGATAGGTTGCGCCTACCACAGCACCTACATAGCTGTAAGAATCGCCCATGCAGTCAGCTCCCCAGACTGCGACCTTTTCTCCTACCAGCTCATACAGCGGTCTGCCATTAATTAACTGATCCTGAAATTCGCCGCTACTGGGATTGGAAGTCTTCACCAGTACAAAAATGCCCTTTTTCTCTTCCTTACAGATCTTCACAAAAGGGTTCACACCGTCGGATCCCAGATAAGGGTTCACGGTCACGAAATCCTCATCAAAACCGTAATAGCTCCTGCTACCTACCTGTACTTTTCCCAGATGTCCTACTGCATATGCTTCGGAAGTGGATCCGATATCACCACGTTTGATATCGCCGATGACGATCAGACCTTTTTCTTTACAATAATCCACGGTCTTTTTAAATGCCACCATACCGGGAATGCCGAACTGCTCATACATTGCTACCTGAGGCTTCACAGCGGGTACCAGATCATAAATTGCATCCACAATCCCCTTGTTATACTGCCAGATTGCTTCTGCGGCACCTTCCAGGGTCTCACCATACTCAGTGAAAGCCGCCTTTTTAATATATTCCGGCACGAATTTCATCATAGGATCCAGTCCTACCACGATCGGTGCGTTGGTTTCTTTGATTCGAGTGATCAGTTTGTTGATCATATTTCCTCCGTTCTGCAATAGATCTGCCTTTGAATTTATATTATTACACAGCAAAGGCACCGCCTTCGGGCGATGCCTCCTGACCTGTTTCTATTCTACCCCAACTAATGTCAGTTGGTCAACGTACTTCTTGATATTTGAAGCATTTACATATTTTTTATGGCTGTCGCCGTTTACTACCACCAGTGTCGGTGCCTGCATCACGCCGTAACGTCTTGCCAACTCCATGTTCTCCTCCGCATCAATGGTCACGTAGGGCACATTTTTCAGATATTCCTTCACCAGCTTGCAGTTCGGGCAGGTCTTGGTTGTGAACAGATACTTGATATCCTGCGGCTGCTCCACCTTCACTTCCACGTCCTCCGCAAAATTGGACAGCGTTACCACACTTCTGGTGGGACGCTTTAAGGAAGAACGGCCAATGTCATACTCCGTTCTGTTGGCATATTCCTGTAACTTACCATCATTCCAGTTCTGCACCGGACGATAGTAACCGGTGATGCGGCTGTACACCTCGGTCTTCGCCCCACAATGAGGACATACCTTCACCTCTCCAGCCAGATAACCGTGTTCCTTACAGATGGAATAGGTCGGCGACAGCGTATAATATGGCAGCTTGTAATTGGAAGCGATCGTCCGCACCAAGGAAGCCGCTGCTTTCCAGTCGGGAAGCTTCTCTCCCAGGAACGCATGGAACACCGTACCGGAAGTATACAGGGTCTGCAATTCATCCTGAATATCCAGTGCATCGAAAATATCCACGGTATAGTCCACCGGCAGATGGGAGGAATTCGTATAATAAGGGGTATCTCCGGGCTTTCCGGCCGTCTTGATGCCGGGCCAGCGCTTTCTGTCGTGCTTTGCCAGACGGTACGTGGTACTCTCCGCAGGGGTCGCCTCCAGATTGTAGAGGTCTCCGTACTGCTCCTGATAATCCGACAGACGCTCTCTCATATGGTTCAGTACTTCCTTGGTGAACTCCTGGGTCCTGGGATCGCTCATATCCGCTCTCAGCCAGTTGGCATTTAAGCCCACCTCGTTCATGCCGATCAGACCAATGGTGGAAAAATGATTCTCAAAGGTGCCCAGATACCGCTTAGTATAAGGATACAGTCCCTCATTTAACAGCTTTGTAATGACACCGCGCTTAATCTTCAGGGATCTCGCCGCAATATCCATCATGTGGTTCAGTCTTGCGTAAAATTCGTCCTTATTGGCAGACAGATATGCGATCCTGGGCATATTGATGGTGACAACACCCACGCTTCCGGTGCTCTCGCCGGAACCGAAGAAGCCTCCGGTCTTCTTACGCAGTTCCCGCAGATCCAGACGCAGTCTGCAGCACATACTGCGGACATCGCTGGGCTGCATGTCGGAATTGATATAATTGGAAAAATACGGTGTACCGTATTTTGCGGTCATCTCGAATAACAGTCTGTTGTTCTCGGTGTCGGACCAGTCAAAATCCTTCGTGATGGAATACGTCGGAATCGGATACTGGAAACCGCGGCCGTTGGAGTCGCCCTCGATCATGGTCTCGATGAATGCCTTGTTGACCATATCCATTTCCTTTTTACAATCCTTATATTTGAAATCCATCTCCACACCGCCTACCAGCGCCGGCAGCTCTGCCAGATCATCGGGCACCGTCCAGTCTAGCGTGATATTGGAAAAAGGAGCCTGTGTGCCCCAGCGGCTGGGGGTGTTGACACCGTAAATAAATGCTTCGATGCATTTTTTCACTTCGGGATAGCTTAAATTATCTACCTTTACAAATGGGGCAAGATAGGTATCAAAGGAAGAAAATGCCTGTGCTCCCGCCCATTCGTTCTGCATGATCCCCAGGAAATTTACCATCTGGTTGCATAGCACGGATAAGTGTCTCGCCGGAGCAGAAGTAATCTTGCCGGTGATGCCGCCCAGTCCTTCCTTGATCAGCTGCTTTAAGGACCATCCGGCACAGTAGCCGGTCAGCATGGACAGATCATGGATATGGATATCCGCATTCCGATGTGCCTCTGCAATCTCTTCATCATAGATTTCAGACAGCCAGTAGTTCGCCGTCACCGCACCCGAGTTGCTTAAGATCAGACCACCTACGGAATAGGTCACCGTGGAGTTCTCCTTCACTCGCCAGTCCTCGACTTTGACATAGCTGTTGACCACGTCCTTGTAGTCCAGGATCGTGGATTTCATGGCACGCATCTTCTCGCGCTGCTTGCGATACAGAATATACGCCTTCGCCACTTCCTCGTAGCCGGCCTGTCCCAGTACACGCTCCACACTGTCCTGGATATCTTCTACATGGATCTCATCATTTTCCACCTTTTTCTGGAAATCTGCGGTCACCCGTAACGCAAGAAGATCAATAATGTCATTATTGTAGCTCATCTGCGTCGCAGTAAAAGCCTTCATAATGGCATCATTGATCTTCGTCAGTGTAAAGTCCGCTTTGGAACCATCTCGTTTGATTACCTGAAACATCTTATGTACCCCCTTACCTTCGTGTCCCCATGGGCTTTCGCCCGTAAAACCTATCACGGTCTATTCTACAATACTTTGTAGGGGAAGTCAATCAAAGGATACTAGATATTGTGTATACATCAGTTCACCCGTCGATTTGTGCGGAGACGGCTCTACGCCCTCTTCCAAACCTTCCGGTACAGCACATACGCCACCATTGCGGTCACGCTCTCCGTGCAGACAAACGCCCACCATACACCGGTGACACCGATGAGGCGGCTTAAGACAAATGCCGCAGGGATGATCACCGCCACATACCGCATCACGGAGATCACCAGGGAAGCCATCCCCCGTCCCAGTGCCTCCAGGGCTCCGGAGCTGGTCACCGACACAGCGGACAGAATAAAGCCCAGGCTGATGATATGCAGTGCCGCGATACCGATGGTGATGGTCTCCGGATTCTCAGTAAACAGTCCGATCAGCCCTCCGGGGATCAGCCAACACAGTGCCGTACCGGCAGCCATGATCCCGGCCGTCAGTTCCAATGTCAGACGGTAGATCTGCTCCACACGCTTTCTCTCTCCGGCACCATAATTGTAGCCGATCAAGGGGCGGATACCCTGAATGATACCATTTGAGGGCAGATAGATAAAGGTCTGTAGCTTGTAATAAACTCCCAGCACCAGTACATAGGCTCCGGAATAAGCTGCCAGAATACCGTTCAACGCGGAGATCAGCAGAGAAGGCAGTGCCATATTCAGGGTCGCCGGGATGCCGATACCGTAAGTTTTGCTGCAGATATCCCCTTCCGGACGCAGATATTTTTTAAGACCTGATGTTTTTACCAATTCCATGTTTCTCACCTCTCCTTGTTTTATTTCATCATAATATCCAATTCTTACTCAATTATTACATCTATGAAAAAAACAAAAAAGAAGAGAACTCCGTTTACAAATTTCAAAACGTAATAGTTCTCTTCTCTAATTTCTGTCATTCATCAAATCAATACAAACACTTCAAAAAACTACCACAGATTTGTATACTGTGTATTGCAATGACCTGATGGAAGCAAACAGTCATAAAAACAACTATCGGGATCACAAGACTGTACTTCCATATCAAAGTTTTCGCTCTGCATTTTCTTTTCCAATTCCTGCATCACTTGTTCTCCTTTCATATGTTGCAAATTTTAAAATTACTCCTACCATAAACTTGTAAAATGAGCAGTACAATGATCTGGTGCCGTTTCACAGTCATAATCGCAATCATCTGGATTACAATACTGTACTTCTACATCAAACAATTCTTCCTGAATTCTTTTCTCCATTTTTTCCATATAACATTCCTCCGTCTTACCAGAACTCTGTAATATGCGCATTGCAATAATTTGGTGCTGTTTGGCAATCATGTAAACAATCACTTGAATCACAATACTGTACTTCTACATCAAAGCTTTCGTTCTGCATTTTCTTTTCCAGTTCTTTCATTGTCCCGTCCTCCTTTCTCTACTGATATTTTATGATTTTAAAGTGTGACGTCACCACAAATCATCTTATTTAATAAATACCTACTTCTTTACCAAATTTGTAAATGTACTTACTTACTGTCTTTATTGCATTTTGGACTGACTGATTTCCGGCTGAGTCATAAGTATCTTTATTCTGTGCCATTCCAGCCAGTGCTTTTGCATCTTTTGCAGCACTATAAAGCATATCTCCTACTGCTGTATTCTCAGCGCTGCTATAAACATCTGCACCAAAACTGTTCCCTGCTATGGTATATTCGGTACGGTGTTTGTCCACATACTTTTCAAAATCTGAATGATTACTGTTTACTGCTGTCAGATTAGACGCATGATGTGGCTCATTCAAATCTGATACATAATGTGTTCCTTTTCCTATGTATTCCATAGCCTTATCTGTATATCCATCTTTATATGCTGCAACTGCACTTTGATAATAGGTTTCTGCTCTGGTTCGTGCTGTAGGATTTTTCTGTCCCATCCAGTTTTTTCCGGTATCCGGATCATAGAAATGTCCTGCAAACGTTCCATAATCGGTTTCATTTCCTAATACATCTGGCCAATCCGTATATTCACATATCATAGCAGCTTTTGTATTTAAGATACTGGAACCTTTATCATTATTTAAAATCTTCAAGGCATTCGATACGATATACTGATGTGTATGATCTACACCGCCACTGCTAAACCGCTCATCAGGATTTTCTACATGCTCAATCGGTGCGCCTGGTCCGTAAATTTCATCTGAACCATTCGAAATATCAAGAACCTGTTGCGGTAAGTCCTGAGTTTCTGCCGCCGATACCGACCATGCCGGTGCTGCGGAAACACCTACCAAAACCATTGCCAAAAGTACCCCTAGTTTTTTACACCTCATATCTAGTACCTCCTCTTTTTTCTTATCAGTATATCCGCCGATTCTTACCAAATTATTACAATTAGTGCATTTTAAAAAATATTTTATCTGAAAAAAATCATTATTTACTTTTGCATTTTTTACAATTATAATACATCTTGAAAACCGTAAACGCTCTTTATGGTATAGAAAAACTTAGAAATTTAGAACAGAAGGAGTGAGAAACTATGCACCGTATCTTAATTATTGAAGACGATTTCTCCTTAAATAATACCCTGGCTTATAACTTGCGTACAGCCAGTTATACCGTTGACTCTGCATATAATGCAAAAGAAGCCTTTGAATATTTAAAACAGTATCATTACATTCTTCTGATTTTGGATATTAACCTTCCTGACGGAAATGGATTTGAATTATATGCAGAATTGAAAGAAAAATCAAATGCCAGTATTATCTTTTTAACCGCAAATGATTTAGAAAATGACATAGTGAAAGGATTTGACCTGGGTGCTGATGACTATATTACAAAACCTTTTTCACCTGTTGTCTTACAAAAGAAAATAGCTGTTTTAACAAAATATATCACAGAAAAGCAAAAGGAAACTGTATATGAAGACGGTAATCTCTGCATCAATTTCTCGCAAATGACTGCGACGCTGGCCAAAGTTCCCCTGGAATTATCCCCTTTGGAGTACCGTATTCTGCAATATTTTATTATGAATAAAAAGCATATTTTAAAACGGGATCAGCTTCTTGAGCATCTCTGGGATTTCTCCGAAAACTTTGTAGGTGATACTTCCCTAAATACTGCTATCAGCAGACTCCGAAAGAAAATCGAAGCCAGTGGGCATCGTTATATAAAAACAATCTATGGAACCGGATATATGTGGATAGGTGATTGATATGAAAAAAACATTTTCTTTAAAAAAAGTATATATTATGGTTTCCCTGCTATTTCTATTAATATTTTCAGGAACCTGTATCATATTGCGTACACTTACGTCAGACCCTAAAGTATTTTTGCTTTTTACCATTTTCACTTTCCTTCTGCTTATCTGTGTATTTATTCTCTTTTGTACGATTTTCCACAAGCTCACCTTGTTTACTCATGAACTTCATAAAACATTGGACAGTATGATTGAAGGAACCTATTTTTCCCCTGATGAAAAGTATGATGAAACTTTACTATCACAGATCAACCATCATTTAGGAAGACTGTACAGTATATTGGAAAACACCAAAAATTCTGTAAATTCCGAAAAGGTACAGCTCCAGCAGCTAATTTCTGATATTTCGCATCAGTTAAAAACCCCCATGACCACGCTGCGCCTGACAGAGTCCGCTATGGAAAAAGCCATTACCAAACCGCAGGAACTACAGACCTTATTTCATACCAATACCGCACATCTGAATAAGCTGGAATTTTTAATCTCTTCCCTTGTAAAAATATCCCGTTTGGAAACAGGTGTGATAAAACTATCCCCAAGTTATCAAACGATTGGTGACACCATTCTCATGGCTCTGGAAAATATCGTCTTAGCGGCTGATCAGAAGAACATTCAAATAACTTTTAATTATTCAGAAGACTTTAAGGCGTATCATGATCCCAAATGGACTTCCGAAGCGCTGTATAATATCCTGGATAATGCTGTAAAATACACGAATGAAAATGGACATATTTCCATAGAACTTTTTACCCTGGAAAACTATACCAAAATAGCAATCACTGATTCCGGTATCGGCATCAAAGAATCGGAAATCCCTAAACTTTTCCAACGCTTCTACCGCTCTCCTTCTGTCAAAAGCTTTCCGGGAGTTGGTGTTGGGCTTCATCTGGCGCAAGACATTATCAGCCGGCAATATGGCTTTATCCACGTGTTTTCTACCCTTCATGTAGGCAGTACCTTTGAAGTTTGGCTTATCAACTCAGACTCTCCTAAATAAGAAAAATGCCGCTACAGGTTTTAATATCACCCGTAACGGCATTTTCCTTTATTTTATTCCGCTTTTTCTTCATTACCGGATTTTAAATATGTCATTACCTCTTCCACCGTTTTTCCGGAAGCAAGTAAGGCGCTAAAGATTTCATCTTTTTGTTTATCTTCAATCTTCTTCCTAAGTTCTTTTGCTTTCAAACGCAGTTCTTTTAATTCTGCCTCTGTTGTTTTAATCTCCTGTTCTGTCTTCATAAGCATTTCTTCAAGAGAAAGATTTTCTACTTTTTTACGTCTTGGCATACTGTTTCCTCCCATGCTGATATTTTCTTCATTCTACCATTATTGTTCCAAAAATACCAGTCTTTTTATAAATAGCTCCTATCTCCCTATTCGCTGCTGTTTCTGGCTTTTGGCATATTCCATCTTTTTATTGTATTCGTCCATAATTGCACTTTCCAGATCTGCCTTAAATTCTGCATTGACTGCATGGGCAATGTCCTCCCGTTCTCCTTTTGCAGAATTTTTCTGGGGCATACCCACAAAGGTTTTTCCATTCCACGCCTGGATCACATGAAGCTGCTGAATTGCAAGCACGTCCTGCAGGCGAATGGCTACATCTGCCTTAAAGGTATCACTTCCCTGTACCGGATTTACACTCAGATTGTAATACAGCTCTTCCTCTCCCCAACTGCCCTTACAGTCTATTTTAGTTTCCGTCATATTTTCATAGGCTTCCCTTACCGTATCCAGCACTTCCTTTTGAAATTCCTTATCGGTAAACCGATAAAAAGGAACATACTCTCCTGTTTCGTAATCCCTGTAACGGGGCATATCCAGATACAGATTTCCTTTCGAGGACTCTTTAATCGCAAGGCTTTTCACACAAAAGTCCTCATCAAAAGTAATGGTAGCAAACCCTCTCAGGTTATTGATCTTTCCTTCTTCCTGTTTCAATTCCGGTTTATATACTCTGATATTATATTCCATATTGTGATCTCCTTTTCTACTCTACTTTTCGTTACCGAACCGCTGTCTGGCATGGAAGATTTTTGGTTTCCTCCTGCACTTCCACACACTCCTCCTGGTCCTTGATTTCCAGTTCTGCATCAATCTCCATCTGCCGGGTAATATTTTCTTTTAAAAGCTCCTCATACGGGAAAGGCTTTTCATATTCCTGCTTTGCATTTTTTATCTCATTTTCACAGGTCTTAATTTCTTTTTGAACGTCCTCTACTGCTTTATCAAGGGCATTCAAGCGGTTTTCTATGCGGACCATGTTACCGGAGTCACTGCTTTTTAACTCCACACTATACTCCTTCTCTCCCTGAAGGAACAATATCGGCCCCAGCATATCATTCTGGACAGATACCTGAAACCCCTTATACATACCGACTTCGTGCCTGGTAAAAGCTGTCACACCTTCTATAATCCCACGCAGAACTTCGCCTGCTTCTTTGTGTTTCTCATAAACTTTTCCCTGCAGCGTGATTGCAAACCCCGGCTGTACTTCCATAGCCTGGTTCCTGCGCTCCAAATCCTTTTGAAGTAATTGCAGTTCTTTCTCCAGACTTTGTATCCTTTTCGGATACTGGAAAGTGACCGCATCCTGCAAGGCAAACCGTTTCCCTTCATGTGCAGCTTTTAAAATTCTCAGACGTGCCACTTCATTATCTACTTGTATTTTTTCCATAATCAGGGGATTTTCGGAAGCTACCGCTTTAATCTCTGCAAAGTTTAATACGGTTTCATCTATATCCTCACAGATCCTTGCCAGTTCCCGGCTAGTAAATACCTGGCTGATAAACCGCTGTTTTGTTTCTACAATGCCCCATAAATAAGCATCAAAAGAACCCTTTGTTACATAGCGGTAAATATTGACTTCCTCATTTTCATTCCCCTGGCGGATAATACGCCCTTCCCGTTGTTCAATATCAGAGGGTTTCCAGGGGCAGTCGATATGATGGGCCGCCACCATTCTGGTCTGGATATTGGTTCCTACCCCCAGTTTTTCGGTACTTCCTATAATAATCCGTTTCCTTCCGGCTCTGACATCGGAAAACATACGGTCCCTCTGTTCATCTGTTTTTGCATCATGGATAAAGCAGATTTCTTCCTCTGGAACACCTCTGGTAATCAGTTCCTGTTTTAAATAATCATAGACAGTAAACGCTTTTCCCGGTCCGGGTGTCCCAATATCTGAAAAGACAATCTGGGTTCCTTTCTGTTCCTGGGACTGTATATATTCCTGATAAATGTTTTCTACTGCTTTATTCAGTTTGGAATCCGAATCTACCGGAGCATAACTGTCCAAAAGCCGGGGATCTGTACCCAAAAGCCTTGCTTCCCCGGTAATACGGAGCATATTGTCGTCCTTTGGATCTACCACACCTCTATGGATTGCTTCTGCCCTTTCCACCATTTCCTGCATACGTTCTTTGACATAATCAGAGGCTTCCGATACTACAACCTTATATTTTCCGTCCTTTAATTCTGGCCGCTTAATATCCAGCATATCAGGCAGAATGATGTCTGCCACTTCTTTAAACAGGTGTATCAGTTCCGGCAGATTGATAAACTTATTAAACCTGGTCCGCATCCGGTAACCGGTACCTTCCGGTGCCAGTTCCAGGGAGCTGGTAACTTCCCCAAACACAGAAGCCCATGCGTCAAAATGGTAAATCCCCTTTTCGTGAAGCCGCCTTTCCTGTAGATATAACTGCATCACATAAAGTTCCACCATTGAGTTTGACAGAGGGGTTCCTGTTGCCATAATGACGCCCCTTCCCTGATTTTTTTCGTTAATATACTGGATTTTCATACGCATATCCATAGCCCTCTGGGAACCTCTGGAACCCAGTCCCGCAACATTGTTCATTTTTGTAAAAACTTCCAAATTTTTGAACAGGTGTGCTTCGTCTACAAATAAGGCATCTACGCCTGTTTCTTCAAAGTACATCACATCATCTTTGATTTCTTCATTGTTCAGTTCTTCGATTTTCTCTAGCAGTTTTTTCTTTCTGCTTTCCATCTGTTTTATGGACCAGTTCTTTCCCTCTTCTTCCCTTGCCTGGTTAATGGCTTCTACCAGTTGCTCTGCCTGCTCTTCTATCATGACTCTTTGCCGGTCAGGGGAAATAGCAATTCTCTGGAACTGAGTATGACCGATAATAATACAGTCATAATCCCCTGTTGCCATTCTGGCAATCATGCGCCTGCGGTTTTCCTTCTGAAAATCTTCTTTTCTGGTAATCAGGATTTTCGCATCTGGATAAGCCCGCAAAAATTCTGCTCCCATCTGGAAGGTCAGGTGGTTCGGAACGGTAAGAAGGGGTTTCGTTGCCAGCCCCAGCCTCCTCATCTCCATACAGATACAGATCATTTCCAGAGATTTACCGGCGCCTACTGTATGGGCAAGCAGGGTATTTCCTCCACACAGCAATGCCCTTGCTACAGCATTTTTCTGATAAGGACGCAGCTTTAACAGGGGGTTCAGTCCCGGCAGTTTTAAATAAGAGCCATCATAGCTTCGTTGTCTGTCGCAGTTAAAGGTTTCATTATAAAAATCCACATATTTTTTTCTGCGCTTTGGTTCCTTAAAAATCCAGTCCCGGAAGGCTTCTTTTATCTGCTCCGCCTTATCCCTGGCAAGCATGGTTTCCTTCCGATTAATCACATAACGTACTTTTTCCCCTTCCTGCACCCGGTCCCTTATGGTCACAATCCGGCTGTTTAAAAGTTCCTCTATAATGCTGATTGCATCCATAAATCTTGTGCCATAGGTTTGTCTAGTACGAATGGTTCCTCCAAAAAAGTTTCCCCTGTCAATATGGTAAGACATATCTGCATCTAAGCGCTCAATCTTGAGGGCATGGCCACTATGAGCGCAATAGTTTCTCTGGTTGTTCTCCGGGATTTCCAAAAGCTCATATATAAACTGTTCGTAATCCTCATTTTCAATCCAGGTTGTTCCCAGTTTTACACTGATCTCAGGCGCTGTCAGTTCTTTTGGCTGTACCTTTTCCAGTGCTTCCACGTTGTCCACAAACAAGGGATTGTTCTGCGCATAAATCCTGGCAGTACGGAGCTTCTGCCGCACATTTCCGCTTAAATACTCATCTGCGGTTTCCCACCCTGCATTGGGATCTTCTTCCTTTGCCAGTACCGGGTTCTGGTAGATTAACCCTTTTAATTCCTGGAGCATTTCTTTCCTGTTTCCCGGATAAAGGGAGAGCATATAGGGAATATCCACCCGGTTATATTCTGACAGACTGATATGCAGTGCTTCCTGGGCATTCTCCACTTTATCTATCACATCTCTGGGGCGTATGGTCCTTTTGTAAAAAATATCGGCTTTGGTTACATTTTTGTCCTCATCAACTACTTCCAGGGAAGAAAGCAGGGGATAATCATTGTCCTGCCGGAACGCCATTTTATTTGTCCGGTCACAGAAATATCCATGCGTTTTCACAAAGGCATCATATAAACGGTTTAACTGTTCCTGTGCCTTTTTCAGTTCCTGGTCGGAACAATTTTCCTGCTGTATCTGTAAAATTTCACGCACCAGAAGGCGGATTTTATGCATGGCACGTATCCGGCGCTTCACACTTTCCTTTGCCTGGCTCCGGTATAAAGACTCTCCTTCCCTGTAATATACTTCGTTCTGTATCACCGTAAATGTATAATTGGGTATCTTAGGAGAAGCGGCTAAGATGTCCTGCTCTTCCTCCTTTTTTTCTGCTATGCTTTCTTCATAACAGTTTTTAGGAAGTTCTCCAACTGCGTCCAAAATTCCTTTTTCCAGGTCAAAGTCTTCCGCTTCATTGACCAGGGCTGTATATTTGGAATCTTTCCCGAAAAACTGTTCAAACCAGACCATTTTCCCAAGCATCATTTCCGGGTGTTCCAGATAATACTCATTCACCGGCACCATGTCTTCCGTAAGCCCTGTATAAGTCCAGATCGGCTCCCCAATCGAAGGCTCTGCTTTTTTCTGAAAAAACAAAAGATCACTGGTAACTGCGGTATTGGCGCTCTTTCCAAAAGAATCTGCCGGAAGCCGGACTGCCCCTAAAAGGTCTGCCTGTTCTGCCAGATTTTTTCTCACAGTGCTGTCATTTTTATCCAACGTCCCTTTTGAAGTTACCACTGCCAAAATGCCTCCTGGCCGAAGGAGATCCATGCTTTTCCGGATAAAATAATCATGGACTTTCAGCTTCATCTTTTTATATCGGGGATCATACAAGCGGAAATCCCCAAAAGGCACATTTCCCACAATTACATCAAAGCTGTTATCCTCAAATTCCGTTTTTTCAAATCCTTTAATCTGGATACTGGCTGAAGGGTGGAGCTTTTGTGCAATCCTTCCGCTTATGGCATCAATCTCCACGCCATAAAGCTGGGATTTTTGCATATTTTCCGGAAGACCATGAAAAAAGTTTCCAATCCCCATAGCCGGTTCCAGAATTTTTCCCTTCTGGAATCCAAACTGCTCCAGAGCTTTATAAACACCCCGCACGACTTCCGGCGGCGTATAAAAAGAACTGTTGACACTGGCTCTTGCCTGGGCGTATTCTTCTGCGGTCAACAGTTCCTTCAATTCCTGATATTCTTTTTTCCACTCCGGGCGTTTACTGTTAAAAGCATTTGGCAGCCCGCCCCACCCTACATACCCCGCAAGAATTTCCTGTTCTTCTTTTGTAGCATTTCTCTCTTCCTGCTCCAGTGTTTTTAAGATACGGATCGCCCGGATATTTTTCTGATACCGGCTTTTATCTCCACCGGTAAACTGCAGCCACCCTTCTGGGTAATAATAATCTCCGGCTTCTACCTTACCTTCCGTCTGGACAGAGGTTCTTCCTTCCTGCCAAAGCTCTTCCTTTTTAAGAATTTCGCTATATTCTTCCCATAATGCCGGAAACCAGGGAAGCAGACGGTACATATTCTCCTGCTGCTCTAAGGTTTCTGCATCTTCGGTGTAAGCAATCTGATCCTCCTCTGCCAGATGTGCAGTAAGCCCGCCAAACTGATCCCAGGAAAGTTCCTGCAGAAAATCTTGGCTTTCCGGCAGGGTGATCTTAATCCCATTTTCCTGAATACAAAGCTCATAGCTTCCATGTTCTGTCCGCACCAGATAATAAGGCTGGCCTTCCGGTACTTCCCGAAGCAAAAGCGTCTTCAAAAAATGGTCTTTTTCTTCCGGTAGCTGATTGGTCGTATAGACCAGACAGAGCATTTTCTTTAAAATATCCGCCTGGATATTCTGTTTATAAAAGGCTATGCCAATCTCTTCTAATGGGATTGGTTCCTTTTCCTCAATCACTTCCTGCACTTTCTCTGGCTGTAAGGTTTCTTTCTCTATATCTTCTCCATTTTCTAAGGCTTCCTCCGATACAGATAACAAAGGAAGATAGGTTCCTTTTTCAATCCGTTTTGCAATTTCCAAAGAAACTTCGTCCCAGTACCAGAACGCCTCCTTCATGGAAGTTCCCTCACTCCAAAGAATATAAAAACCACTGGAACCGCTTTCTGCGGTCAGGATACCGTCTTTTGTATGGGCTTCTCTTTTTACATCTCCATACAATTCATAAAGATAGGCTTCCCGGTCTGTTTCCTCTGGATTGTTCCGGTAAAACTCATAAATTTTATATGGTATCTCCTGCCCTGTCATTTCCAGAAGGATTTTCTCTTTCTGCCAGTTTTCCGGCTGTGCAGGTTCTATCTCCCCAGACAGAAAAGGAACCGCCGAAGCAGTTCCTTTCTCTGTATCCTCTTCTGTTTTTTCCTGTTTTATCCGATCCTGGGGTGAATGATCTCCTCCATAACCTGTTTCTGCGCTTCCATGTCCGCCTGTATCCGAAGGTTGGTCATTTCCAACGTGTTGTAAGGGTCTATCCTGTCCTCCCTGGTCCAGGTCTTCAGAAAACTTTCTGCCAGTTTCTCGTGGTATTCCTCCGCTTCTGTCTGGATTTTCATAAGCCGCTCCATCAGTTTCCCGGACAGGAGCATCATTTCGTATTGTGCCTGGTCCGTTCTCTTCATTTCCTGTGCTGCGATCCTGCCGTAACGGTTCAGGGACGCCAGCATCTTCTCCTCGCTCATCACGCCCTCTAAGACTGGTATCTGTACGCCATTCATTTCCCTGTACTGAATTCCTGCGATCCCTTCCATAATACTGCCTCCTTTCAAGGTCTATGTTCTTCATGGTCCTTGCAATCTGTAACACAATCCGCCCAGATAAATGGGATACCAACCGTCCTGTCCGGTACAGAACCTCCTCACTTTCTGAAAAACCGCAGATAAAAGAAAAATCCAGAGTGTCATCTCGGATACCACAGCGGCTTTCCACCGCATAACAGACACTGTTTACAAGAAACTCTGTAATCTGGTTTTCTTTTACCTCCTGTCCCTCTCCGGTAAGGACAGCCAGCTTCTGCAAGGATTTTAAAATTTCATCTTCCTCTTCTATCATAAACCAAACATTTGTTCTTGTAAAGGCGTCTAACGAATTTTTAAACTTTTTTTCCTGTTCGTAGATTTCCGGGAACAGCTCCCTTGCCAGCAGCCTGCGGTTTGTCCCATTCACCTGCCAGTTCCAGGGCCGGATTCCCTTGCCCTTTACATCTTGAATATCATAAACATGGGTAACTCCTTCCCCGAAGATTTTGGAAGGAAATACTGCAATTCCTTTACTTCCTCTGGCAACCGGCAAATCCATTTCCAGCCAGGCATCATATCCTGCAAGAACGGACGCATCTGGGCGCTGGGCATATACCATACAGGTATTTAAGAAGTCCAACTGATACAAACGCCCCATGCAGGAAAGGAAATTTTTCCAGGAATCCTCCGACTCTGAAATCCAGTGTATGGTTTCCTCATACAGTTCCCGTACTTTTGTGATATGCTTCATCTGCTGTTCCTTCTTTCTTTTACAGGTACCAGTTCTTTTGCAGAAATATCACGATAGGAAAAATCATCTGCCCCCAGCACGATTTTTTCTGCATAATAATCTGCTTCTGCTTTTGCAGTTGCCTCCAGTTCATTCCTGCCCCGGTATCTTACTTTTTTCTCCAGGACTTCTCTTATGGTCACTTCATATTCTTTTTCGTCCATGCTTCTCCTTTCTTACTGCAAGCGGCTGGGTCTTCCATACAGCCCAATGTTTGACGGGTTAAACGGGTCATTCACTACTCCACGTCTGCTGTTGGCTGCATGTACCATTCTGCCATTGCCAACATAAATTGCCACATGGGAAATATTGCGGAACTGCCCATTCTGCTCATAAGAATAAAAAATCAGATCTCCCGGCTCCAGTTCGCCTTCTGTAACTTCCAACCCATGTGTTACCATAAATTCTCCCTGGGTAGAGGCAATCGCCGGAAGGGAAATGCCTACCTCCTGATACAACCGCTGTACCAGGGAACTGCAATCATAATATCCTTCCTCATACCGGTGTTCCTGACTGTATTTGCAGCCTACCTTCGTCAGTGCCAGATTTGCAACGTCACTTCCTACACCAAAGGAAGGAATCTCATTTCTAAATTCCTCACTCATGACTTCCCTTAACAGTTCTTCTTCTTTTTCTGTCAGCTTTCCAAGTGCAATATAGTCCTCATAATTCAGGTTCTTGACATAGCAGCCCTTCTTTGTTACCGTAATCTCATTTTTGTCCCCGTCTGCCAGAAACGCTTCAAAAGTCTGATGTCCCCAGGCAGACGCAGTTGCATGGTCCGCACAGAAAACATCAAATTGTACTCCATACCGGTCAAATGCCCCAGTATCCTCTACGGTATATTCAATCCCGTTCATAATGATCCTGGTTCCCATAGGGACAAAGGGATTTTGTGCATCTACTGCAAGAGTATGGTCCGGTTTTGGCATGACACCGGAGGCTGTCGGTTCTCCTGCCCACTGCCCACAACAGATACTGCACTGGCAATAGCCGCTGGTGACAACATTTCCCAGACTTTCCCCTGCCTTTATGGTGGTGGTTATGGTCGTGTTTTCAAAACTGTTCATTTCATCAAAGATTTCCTTCAGCTTGTCCTTATGCCGCTGATCCATATCCACACCCATATCCCCGGTTCCATACTTCACCATATAGACCATTAAAGTATCATAATAATTACTCTCATAATTCCCGTTTTTCTCATGGAGATAGGTAACTGCCCCGTCTTCCCCATTTTGTCCAAGTTTTGTATTAAAGTCCATGTAGTAACCGCTTAAAACTTCCCGGACGGTAGGGTTCTCCTCAGACGGATTTGGCATGAACGCACCAAGTGGCGAACAGTATAAGAGGAAAAAGATAATCACTACAGGGATTGCCACTACAAGAAGAATACTAAACAGCGGAGCCAAAAGCGCCCCGGCAAACTGGACCACCTTCAGCATAAATACAGAGGCTTTCATCTTTACAATATCTTTTGCCACCTGTGCCAAACTGTCCTGCTGCCCATTTCCGGTGAGCTTATTGATCATATACTGGATTTTTCTCTGCCGGACTGCCTGCTTTTTCTGTTTCTCCATCTGTTTCTTTTTCACTGCTTTTGTTTCTTTGTAAAACTGCTTATTGGTAATCTTCCCATCAGCCTGTTTTACCTTTAATTCCTGCTCTGCCTTTCTATAATTCCGATCCTTCCACAGCTTTTCTGCCGGTTTTGCTGCTGTCCCCATGACATAAAGGGAATCATTGACTTCTTCCCCGCCCTCTAACTGGGTCAGTATAGCAGCCTCTCCCCTGCGTACACCCTTTATGGCAGTCTGCTTCGCCAGGGAAGATTTTTTTGTTTCCGCCAGCTTTACAGCCTGTTCCCTCCGGTACTCTTCCTTTGCCCTGAAACCAGCAGAAGGCTGGCTGTTTGGTGCTGCCCCCTGTTTCATCTGATCCGTCTGTAAGGTTCCTGGTACAGATACGGTACCTTTGGGCTTTCCATTTTGTTTTCTACCTTCTGCTGCTCCCCTGATTGCAGCCTCTTTCCCGGCTTGCTTTTTCTTTTCCTTTTGTTTTTCAAACAGCGCTTCTCTGTCCTGCTCCGGCTGTTTCCCTTTTTCTGCCCCTTCTTTTTTCTTTCTCTGCCCTAAAAGATCGGCCACCGGCTTAGAGGTAAAAGCAGCTTTCTTTTCCTTTGCAGATAAAATAGGATTTTTCTTATGCGCCGTCACCTGGGCTTCTTTTTTTAATTTCAGCTCCGGCTCTTTTTCTTTTTTTACCTTAATCTCCAAAGCAGTCCCCCTCTCCGGGGTTTAATTCTTCTGCCTGATACCAGAGCGCCTGAAACAGATACCCCTGTTCCTTTTCTCTGGGTGGTGGTCCGTACTCCTTTTCCAATTCCTGAAAGGCTTCCATAAGGTTTCCGAAAAATTCCTGGTAATCATCTTCTGTCAGAATATATTTTTCACTAAACAGTACCTGCTCCAATTCCCCCACTTCTACCAAATGGTCGATATCTTCCGGGGAAAGTGGCGGTCCCAGTCTGTCATAAGTCTTTTCTTTCAGGTAGGAAAACTGGTAAAGTTCCGTCTGCTGCGGTAAAATCTTCTCCTTACTGCCATCAAAGAGCAAAAAAATAGCTTCCGCTTTTAAGAAAACGGAAACCTCAGCCTGCTCACCATATTTTAGTGCCTGCCCCTTAGAAGAAAACTCCAGCCAATCCGGAATACGGATTTCCAGCATCCAGGCTTCATACTGCAGTCCAAAAGATAATTGATATTTTGCGATAATTCCTCCTCCCTTCCACTACAAATAATCATAATAAATCTCATTGGTATCTTCATGAAAATGGCACACCGGACCGCCGCACCAGTTCCCTGCATACTGCACTGTCTTTTCCTCCACTATCCGTCACGACCAAAGGAAGCCCATAGTGCTGCAAGGACATCTGGCTGGCAGTGCGGATACGTTCTATCGCTGTTTTTTCTAAATCCAATTCTGTTTCAGGAGGGAAGATATCTTTTACATGGCCAAAACTCCGCCTCCTTTCCTAATTTTATCTGCCGCCCCTTTTTGGCGGCTCATATCCATTTGCGGCATACGCTTCTACGGTCATACCGTATGACTCTGCTTCCTGTCGTATTTCCTCCATAACCTGTTCCCTGTATGATTTGTCCGGACAGGCAGTTGCAAAATCCCGGATATCCGGCATACAAGGCAGCTCCTTCCCTGTATTTAGTGCAATCCTGCTTTCCCGGACATAAGCAAGTATGGCTTCCTGATATGCCTTTCGTGATGCGTCCCCCTGCGTCAGCAAAGGGACTTTCTTTTCTATTTCCTGTTCTTCCAGAACCGCTGTTTCCAGTTTTTCCAGGTTGCAGAAATACTGAAGGGAAGGAAGCATCTCCTCCAGTACCCATTTCATTTGCTGTTGTTCATGTTTCCATTCTTCTGTTGTCCTGGCGGTCTGTTTCATAAGCTGCTGCCCTTCTTCTGTATGGAGATAATAATCTGCAAATGCTTTTACATGATCCAGCAAATTTCCTTCCCCGTCACCAAAATCCTGGCGCCCGGTATAAGACATGACTTCCCCCTCTGAGAGAAAACAGATTTCAAAATGTGTTTTGTAATAACCTGCCATGTCTTTCTCTTCCACTGACTGCCGATCCAGCTTTCCGAACAATTCTACCGCTTGATTTAATGGCATGGCTTCTTCCAATGGAATGTCCGGGTGTTCACTGATCCGCACATACACAAAGGGTTTCAAATCCACAGGCGGAATAAGTTTTACCTGCTCCAGTGTTGTCTTTAGCTTGTCTGCCTGTTCTTTCAGCTCTGGTTTTTGCTCAAATATCTTGCTTCCCAGCCACCTGATGTATTCCTCTTTTCCGTCTTGACATAAGGCTTTCCATATAATAGCTTCCTTATGTTCTGCTTCTTTCGGATAAAAGGTATGGTAAAAATCAGGATCAAGATTTTTTTCCAGTTTTATCATTTCATCTGCAAAATCAGCAGCGTCCATGCTCTTTTTTGTTAAAATCCCTTTGGTATCCACGACTTTTGTTTCTGGAAGATAAGCACTCAGTTCCCTGGCAGCCCTTAAAAGCTCAGGGTATTCCTTGAAACCATAGACTTCCCCTAAAAAATCCACATCTAACTTGCCGCCGGAAACCAGTGGAAAGTCCAATGGAATACCATCTTCCTCCTCCACATGAAGCCCAATCCCTTTTCCTGCATTCAGCCTTTCAGAAGGAATACTCTGATAATACTTTACTGCTTCTTCTGCACTTTGAATATCCTCCCTGTATTCTCCATAACGGTTAAATTCCATACATTCTGCCACATAATACGTTGCCAAACGTCCGGTGGCATTCTCGCCCATCTCACCTTTTTCCACGTAGCAATACCTCCTTTTCACGCACAAAAAAAGCACTACCGTTTTTAGCGATAATGCTCTTTGTGTTACTTCTTATTTTCTTTTCTACTGTTCTTTATCTGTAAGAAAGATACTCTGAAATGCAATAGCTTCCTGTAATATCCCGTTCTATCACACCGGTCTGCTCTAAGCATTCCATATATTTCTTTATTTCATCTTCTGAAAAGCGGGCTGCCTTATCCTCTGACCACTGTTTAAATTCAGATACAATCTGGCTGGCATCAATCCTTGAAAAAGTCTGGACTAAATAAGTTACCGTTGCAAGTCCTTCCAATTCATGATCACTTTCTATCTCATTCACATAAGCAACCGCTTTTTCGATTGCAGGCATAAGACGGTTTAATAACTTTGTTGTTTTTTCACTACAGATTACCTGGTAAGCTAACTGATACGTTGATTCAGTATCTTTTAAGCCATAAAAACTCTGATACTCTCCGATATTTCTACTAACTATATCAATGGAGTGAGCATAGGGACCATATTTATACTTCTGAAACGAAAAATATGGTTCTTCCAGATACAAATTCATAAAATATGCGGCTTTTTGCAGACGAAGTTTTGTACAACGGTTCAGCCCCATTTTTATTTTCATCAGAACTAAACTGGCTGCTGTAAGTTTAGGCGCAACCGCTGCCTTCTGTACATAATTTCTCTGTGGCTCATAAATCAAAAATGTAAAATTATCAGCGATTGGTTCTAATTTCTTTTGTATCAGTTCTTTTACTGTCTGCCAATCCAAACCACCATTTCCACACCCCAGTGGTGGAATGGCTACTGATTTCACATGCAATCCCGGAAGTCGTTCTACCAAAACGTCTAACGCTGTTTCTATATAACTTATTTTAGAATTTTCACGCCATTTATCTTTCGTTGGAAAGTTTACAATCGTAATACCATTCTCTACAAATGTATGGATTGTTCCAACATGCAGTGTTTTATCTTTGCAGGCTTTTATATAGGATTTATTATTTTCTGGAAATTTCAGCTTGAACTGATACGCAACTCCCTTTCCCATGTAGCCCTCACAGTTGACTGTATTAACTAAACACTCTGCACCAGACTGAAACATATCTCCAGTTGTGTATTTAATCAACACAACCACCTCCTCTCGTTACTCAAACCATTGGGGCATCACCGTAATAAATGGCGGTGGAAAGATAACACCTTTCTGTTTGAGCATATCTGCTACTTTGTTTTCAGTTTCTTTCGATGAAACATAGATACACTGGAAAGCATCAACTGGAATGACCAATGGACTCAGGCATTCCGCCATCTTTATCTGTCTGGCGTCCTCGTCATTCTGACCTACTCTGGTAAAGATATCCCAGTCAATCATTTCAAAGCCTTCGTCATAATTGTATAGCTGACACTCTTCCAATGCCAATGGGTGCTTAGGTAAAATGCGGAAATTATTGCGTCTTGCCAAAATTCTGGTAATACAAATATAAATCATTTCTTCGCCCACATGCGTTTTTTTCACAGCCACATCAAAAGCTGAATATGGGTGAAAATGAAATGGAATATATCCGTCCAGTCCTAAAACTTCTCTCTTACGTATAATTTCCGGATCTGCAACATCTCCAAACGTTACTGTATTCTCCCTTAAAATCTTTCTTGGCACAAGTCCAAAGTCAATGATCGATTCCAGGTTTTTTAACTCTGTTAAATGATATAGAAGTTTCCCTTCTTTCGCATCTTTTAATCCCAT
>OLNN01001127.1_pt1 | contig 23595 bp, 14 predicted proteins | sample 1672141 | NCBI WGS metagenome assembly OLNN01 (sample SAMEA3136652, study PRJEB25190) | human gut metagenome | biome: human gut; feature: human-associated habitat; material: faeces | place: Austria | collected 2013 | reverse complement strand
TGTCAAGTATGGTTTGGAGGAGATTGCGACCATACTTCTGCGTCCGGCTTATACTACTAAATTCGATGTTTTCAAATTTTTGTCATGTACTTAAAACTTTGCGTAATAATTTAATTTATTAGAGTAATGAACATACAGACAGAACGTCCGAAGCTCAATAGAATTAAAGTCGTATTAGCGGAAACCGGCCATACTGGGAAATGGCTCGCCGAGCAATTAGGCAAAGATCCCGTAACAGTTTCCAAATGGTGTACAAATTCTGTACAGCCTGGAGTGGAGACATTGTTTGCTATTGCCAAATGTTTGGATGTTCAAGTTCAGGACTTGTTAAACAATAGTGTAACAGCATATAATTGTTAATATAGGTATCATTTTGGCAACGAATAAACACGCTCGGCTACGTTACGAAGCTCTTGACAAGTGTCTGAGTAACTTTTCCCGCAAGTTTTATATAGAAGATTTGCAAGAAGCAGTGTGTCATTATCTGTCGAATGAATTAAGCGAGTACATTTCTGTGAGTCGACGCCAAATTTATAAAGACATGAAGGAGATGCAAACTGCTCCTTCTATGCATGCCCCTATTGTCGCTTATTGGGATGGACAACGAAAATATTACAGATATGGGATTGAAGGATTTTCTATAGTTGATTTAACTGATGAAGAATTGTTGGAATTGGAATCCACTGTTAATATGTTGGCTTCTTTCCGCGGTATGCCTCAGTTTGACTGGATCCACGACATCATAAATAAGCTAAAGAAGAAATATAAGGTTAGGAGTGAGAATAAGAGCATATTGTCATTTGATTCCAATGTAGATTTAGTTGGGATAGATAGATTCCGTGAATTATTTGGTTATATTTTGAATGAGCAACCAATCAAAGTGCAATATTCACCTTTTCATTCATCTTCTTTCGAAGCTATAATTCACCCTTATTATCTTAAGCAGTATAATAATAGGTGGTATCTTCTTGGTCTATTTCCTGAAAAAATGAATATTTCGGTTTATCCATTGGATCGAATAAAGTCAGTTGGACCAGTCAAAATACCATTTATTCCGGATTCAATAATACAAAATCCGGATGATTATTTCTATGACGTCATCGGCGTGACTATTCCGAAAAACAAATCTTCTGTTTCAGTTGTGCTTCGATTCACCGAACACCGATATCCATATGTAAAAGCGAAACCGATTCATCCAAGCCAAATTTGCAATGATAATGACAGAACAATAAGGCTGAAATTAGTTCCTAACAAAGAATTAACCGCAACTATACTCGGCTTTGGGAAAGATGTTGAAGTTCTTGAGCCATTATCTTTACGAGAAGAGTTGGAGAGAATTTTTGAAGAGTGTTGCGAAAATTATGGACTTTTGAAGGATGGCTGCAAAAGTCCTCAGTAAATTTGCAGCATCAAAACGAAACAAATACTTTTAAGCTTATGCTCAACACCAACTCTACTTCCGCCACCCAGTCTCTCAACATTGCCAACGTCCTTCTTCCCGCCAAATGGCAGAAGGTAGCTGACGATTGCTTTGGTCACGTTTTTACTTCTGATAATTTCGCAACTGGATGGGACAGCATTTATGTGAATCCATCTGACCTGAAATATGAGAACGTGTCAAAGGGCATGAGGAAGTTAGTTGCCCCGACTCTTCTTATTACATCTGAAAAGTCAAAAATGGCTTACGTTGTTGCCTCTGAGGATATGCCGATTTATGTTCAGAATGCATGTGCTAAGGACTGCAACGTCGGATATATTATGGCATTTGCTATCTCACCCGAAGTCTCTCCGGAGTACATATTCTATGCATGTAAGTATAATCTTTGGAGTCGGCTTCTCAATAACCGAATTGATGCCGATGATTACTGCCCAACATGGAAACACGTGGGGATTATTGACTATGACCCTAAATATGGCGAAAGCATAATCACACCGGAGGATATTATCCGTAGTCTTGGTGAAATCTCAATTAACACTATTTCCAAGCAAAAAGAACTGCTGGAAGCTGCAAAAGAGCAGGACGAGGTAGTTGAACAACATCGCTATGAAGTGTCAGATTTGGTAAACCGATACATGATGTTAACAAGGCAATCCGGTATCTTTAGCCAAAATGGTCTTGGACTTCTTGCTGAGGCTTATCGAATAGCTGCTGGCAACCATGTTAAGCCCGAAGTTATAAGTATACTGAACGAATATGAGTTCAAGGAAGGCATACTCTCTCCCGAGGAATTGCGATATCTTTCCAAACATCTGAACGAATTGTTTGCCCTGGTGATATCATCAAATGGGGTTACATTCCATCCTTCGGAAGGATTTATTCAGCCACAGGAAGTCACGGACTTCATGTGCAAGATTGCATCTTTCCCCGCGGGCGTTACTGTATACAACCCCTTTGCTGGTGCTAATTCTTATGCGATTGCACTTCCAAACCATGTTGTCGGTGAGGAATTTAATCGGACTACTTGGGCTGTTGGTCAAATACGATTGTTTGCAAACCATACTGACAAGCGAGCCGAAATAATATTTGGCGATTCATTTGATTCAATGAAGTCAGATGAAAAATATTCGGCAATTATTTCATCTCCGGCTTATCTCGTTGAAGAGGGACACGAAATAGCTGATATTGTGAGGATGCTTTATGACAAACTGGAAGACGGTGGCAAGCTGGCTTGCATCGTAACTGCTGGGTTCCTCTTCAACAAAGATAATAAATCGCGTTCTGTCCGAGAAGCCTTAATCAGAGATAAGGCAATTTCATCAGTAGTGATGCTTCCCTCCAATATTTTTACCGGATTATCTATAGCTCAGGCGGTCATTGTTCTTACCAAAGGGAGACCGAATGAGGAAATACTCTTTGCCGATGCCTCTGGATATACCCGATATGCGAAAAGCGTATACCGTGCAACGACTTTCGATTGGGAGCAATTTGTCAAAGACCTTGAAGACGAGGTGGTTGATTTCGCAGAGCGAGGTCGTGTCGTTGACGATACTACTATAGGGGCGCACTTCCTTTATTCGGAGTTGCTTGACAATAATCTAACACCCAGTTTTTATTTGACGCCTAAGCCTCAAAACGGCATTCCTCTGTCAGACCTTGCAACTGAAGTTCAAGAACTGCGCGGCAAAGATAAAGATGCTGAATACTTTATCACAGGCTCATCAATTCCTGCAGCGATGCATCGCCAACCGTATACACCAACAAAAGTTGCAGCTGGGAAAGTATCCACAGCAAAAAAACACGTGGAAGTTCCACGCAACGCTGTAATCCTTTCCATTGTCAGTGGAAATATCCGCACGGTTTATACGGATGATTTCACCGGAAAGATTGCCTTCCCTGCCGGGTCCGTTAAGGTACTCAAACCGGTTGACGGCATCAGCGCAAAATATCTTGCTGCAGTCTTATCTACGAAGATTGTTGCTGACCAGTTTAAGGCTCAGACTGTCAATGCCACTATCCCACGATTAAACAAGTTGGATCTTGGACAGATTATAGTTCCTCTACACAGCACTGTAGAGGAACGGGAGCAACTTATATCCGAGGTCCTGTCTTCTGAAATGAGCGACTTGGAAAGTGAGCTTCAAGAGACGTTGGATTCGCAAAAACGTGAAGTGCGAAGCACCCGTCATGCGATGATTCAGACTCTGTCAGCACTTTCCTCAAACTGGGAACAGTTGAAGATGTTTGCCGAACTTCATGAAGAGGGTATAAAATTGTCCGATACCATTGGACGCATCAACCCAATTTCTGTCAAGGATTTGATGGGAACTATAGGATATGCGATGTCCACACTCCAAAGACAAGTCGAATCTCTGCGCTTTGAGAAGCCAGACTGGGGGAAAGATTCGGAAATTAATCCCTACAAGTTCATCAACGACTATATCGCCACCCATTCTACCCCTGCGGTAAGAATGGTAAATATTGGCAACGATAATGTTGCCGACTTCCCATATTTTGATGATGAGACTGGCGATGCCAAATATCATCACACCGATGCTGCTGAAATATTCTATGCACCTATAAGGCTGCTTGAACGTATCTTCAACAACATCGTAGCCAACGCTAAAGCTCACGGCTTTACCGCAGACTCCACGAATAACGAAATTCGGTTTGACTGGAAATCGGAAGATGGTGGAATCGTAATCACGATTGCCAACAACGGACGCCCATTGAAGGACGGAGTATCCGGAGAAGATGTTCTTATGAGCGGCTTTACCACTGCTCTTAACGAAAATGCCTCAGACGGCACTCTCCATTCCGGACAAGGTGGATATGAAATAAAATCACTTATGGAAGGTCTCGGAACTGTCGAAGTCATATCACAGCCCGATGCGGAGTTCCCGGTGATTTATAAACTTACATTCGAGAAGACTAATTTCGAGACTATTAATCTTTTCGAGGACTAAAAACTTACAACTATGCGAGACAACAAATACATACAGGTTTTATGGGTTGAGGACGACCCATTGATTACATCTGCCTATCCTAACGAGGCAGATATGGTTGCTGGTATCGAATTGCATCCATTCCCATGTTGGGAAGAGGCTGAGAAAGAACTGGAAAGTCATTACGACCGCTGGGATGCAATCATCTTAGATGCAAAATGCAAGTATCGCAAAGACGATGCGGATAAAGCCGAAAAATTTCTCAGTCATGTATTCCCAAAGATCATGACCCTTGCCTCTCGAAAGAATCGTACCATTCCTTGGTATGTCCTTTCCGGACAAGGCGAAGATGATATTCGCGACCTTATCCCTGACACCAACGAATGGGATGAAGACTGGCTCCGCATTACCAACCGTCGATTCTACTCAAAGAATGGCAAAGTTACGCTCGGCGGTGTCGAAAAACATGAGCGCCATGTGCTGTTTAACCGAATCAGAACGCAAGTGACATACTATCGTCATGAAATGCAGATTGAGCATAATCTGTATCCCGAAGTATTCACTGCCCTTGATCGACTCGATTTAGCGGGTGACGTAGGCTTTCACCTCATGCCTCTTCTTGAACCAATTCATTTTGAAGGGACTTCAAATTCTGACTATAATCGCAGGTATGTTGACCTCCGCAAGTCTCTTGAACACATCTTTCGCCATATGGTGAAGATGGGAGTTCTTCCATCTATCATTATCGGTAAAAGCAAAAAAGAGAATGTCAATCTGTCATGGAGCAGTTTATTCCTCGGTGGCAGTCTGCCTGAAAATATAGAGTCATTGCCTGAAAGTGAGCAAAAGTTTTGGGGTAAAGTTACTCGCAACACCGAGAATCCGATTCTTCCGAAACAACTATCTCAATGGCTAAAGTCCGCAGTATTCCAAGCTGGTGGCGCAGTACACACCTCCACTGGAGAAACTGAGATTGCAATGAATCTCGACAATTATCTCCCGTATGTGGGTGAATCTCCCTATATGCTTCGCGCATTGACGATGGGTCTATGTGATTTCATACTTTGGTATGACAATTTCATCAAAAACAATCCGGATGAGGAAATGAACGCGCTAAATTTTTGGCGCAAACGCAATTCAAAATTCTGACTTATGATTACAGGACAGATAAAGAATCAGATAGATCAGATTTGGGAAACCTTCTGGACGGGAGGTATCACAAATTCAATCACTCTTCTTGAACAGATGACTTATCTTCTGTTCATGAGAATGCTTGACGATGCTCAGATTCGTCAGGAAAATAAGGCTTCCGCTCTCGGGACACACGTCAGCGAGCCGATGTTTGATTATGGTAGCTGGCATAATCCCGTCACGGATAAGGATGTGCCTATGGCTGATATGCGCTGGAGTAATTTTCGGCATTTTGAGCCGAACAAAATGTTCCGTGTCGTCAGTCAGGATGTGTTCGTCTATATCAAGAACCTGAACAAAGGGAAGCAGTCGGCCTATTCGCGGTTCATGAAGGATGCTGTGTTTATGATTCAGAATCCCCGCACATTGGTGAAAGTGGTTGACGGTATCAGTGAACTTGATATGAGCAACCGCGATGCCATGGGCGATGTCTATGAATATGTGCTCGGCAAGATGGCTGCCAGTGGCACTAACGGTCAGTTTCGCACGCCCCGCCATATTATCCGTATGATGGTTGAACTGATGAAGCCGACACTCGAGGACACAATATGCGACCCGGCTATGGGTAGTGCCGGCTTTATCGTGGAAAGTGCGAAATATGTGCAGGAGCATTTTAAGAAGGAGTTGGCAAATAAAGCCGTAAAAGAGCACTTTCGGAACCGGATGCTTCACGGCTTCGACACCGATGCAACCATGCTTCGCATTGGAGCGATGAACCTCATGCTCCATGATGTTGACAATCCTCAGGTATCATGGCAGGATTCCTTGTCAGATGAGAATACCGACACAGAACGCTATTCTTTGATTCTGGCGAATCCTCCATTCGCAGGAAGTCTAGATTATGATGCGGTTTCCAAGAGTCTGCTAACTATAGCCAAGACAAAAAAGACGGAACTGCTGTTTCTCGCATTGTTTATCCGTTCGCTGAAAGTGGGCGGAAGATGTGCCTCGATTGTACCCGACGGAGTCCTTACCGGCACATCCAAGGCTCACAAAGACATGCGTAAGGAGTTGGTTGAAAACCAGTGTCTCGAAGCTGTAATCTCAATGCCGGCGGGAGAATTTCTTCCATATTCCAATGTATCGACTGCCATCCTCGTCTTTACCAAGACCAATGCCGGAGGGACTGACAAGGTATGGTTCTACGATATGAAGGCTGACGGATTATCTCTCGACCAGAAACGAAACGAGGTAGCAGACAATGACATCCCTGATATAATCTCCCGCTTTCACAACCGAAAAGGTGAAGAGATGAATCGCAAACGCACAGAGCAATCCTTCCTCGTTCCGCAAAGTGAAATTATCGGCACCGGATATGACCTTGCTTTTAATACTTATAAGGAGACTATTCGTGAAAAAGTGGAGTTTGAAGCCACATCCTCAATCATGAACCGTCTCCACACTACTGAAGAAACATTCCTGCGTGGTATGGTTGAACTTCAAAAAATGCTTGCAGAATGAATCACGGGTGGGAAAAGAAAACATTAAGTGAGGTATGCCAAAAGGAATCTTCTAACTTAATGCAGAAAAATATAGATCCTGAACAGGGTTTATATCCTGTCTATGGTGCCAATAATATTGTTGGATACCTGGATTATTATGTACAACCCAAAGATTACATAGGGATAATTAAAGATGGCTCTGGTGTAGGACGTGTTAATGTATATCCAAAGGAGTCTTCTCTTTTGGGTACCTTGCAGTATATAATACCAAATGACAATATGGATCTTCACTATACTGCGTATGTCTTGCAATCAATGAATCTTGCCAAATACGCAAGTGGAGCCGCCATTCCTCATATTTATTTTAAAGATTATGGTAAAGAAAAGATAGGAGTTCCATCACTTGTCAAACAGAAGGAGATAGCAGAAGAACTTAATAAAATCAACGAGTTGATTGAAGTAAAACGCAGTCAGCTTGCCGACCTTGATTTGCTCGCTCAATCTCTCTTTTATGAAATGTTCGGCGATCCCATTGACAATCCGAAAGGTTGGAATTTATACAAGCTCGGTGATTGCGTCGAATTTAAAAATGGCTTAAATTTCACTCCTTCTGATAATGGTAACGAGATTAAGTGCCTTGGCGTTGGTAATTTTAAATCTAATCGATATATCACTGATGAAAGCCTTCCCTCCATTAATATTGTGGAATTAGTATCGAAAGAGTATCTATTGAAGGATGGCGATATTGTATTTGTACGTTCCAACGGTAATAAAGCCTTAATTGGACGTAGTATCCTTTATGCTTCTAAAGGCGCAGATGCGACATTTAGCGGTTTTTGTATTCGTTGCAGATTCGACCATGCGAAATACGACCCTCTATATATGGTTTATCTGCTATCAAGTAAGACCATTCGCCACTACATGACTTCACAGGGTAAGGGTTGCAATATTAGTAATATCAATCAAAAGCTATTGTCGGCGATGCCGTTTATCGTCCCTCCCATAGAGTTACAAGATCAATTTGCCGCTAAAATCAAGATGATAGAAGAGCAAAAGAATCTTATAAATTCATCAATAGCAGATTCGCAAATTCTTCTTGCAAGCCGTATGGATTACTGGTTTAACAATATATGAAGATGTTAGAGCAATTTATAGAAAACCTGTCGGAACGTTTCCGCAGCGAAAACGACCTATCAGATGTCACTTGGACTATGTGCCAGACTTCTGATAGGTTTCAGTGCGTTTTCTTGAAATTCTTCTTCCCGTGGATGAAGAACGATTGCGGAGAAGTTTATATCGAACGAGAGCAAAGCAATGACGACAGCCGCCCGGATTTCGTATTTGAGTATCGTGGAGAAACTTATTTGATTGAGAATAAGATAGGCGATAAGAATCACCACTTCGAGCAGTATGTGAAACGGTTTAACATACAGCCTCGTCAACTTGGCTATATCGCAAACTATCCTATAGCCAAAGAGGGCTTCGAGACTCATACCTGGACAGAATTCTACAAATATGCCAAAGCTTCAATGCCTGAAGAGGAAAAAGAGCTTTGGACCGCTTTTCTCAATTATCTTCACAACGTTTGTTACATCTTTATACCTACAAAAGCTATGGACTTAAACGGAATGTTTTCGTTATACACATTCTATCGCACTCTGGATGATGTAATCTCTATTGATAATGAAGACTTCAATTCATCCCTTTATAGCAGTCTAAAAGACACGAATCACGGTGGCAACTTCCTATGTGAACCGCGTGATGGAGTCATGGGAAAATATTTTGAACTAAAATTCAAGGGCGTAAGGATAAACAAGAGCTGGGGATGGATTGGTGTATATTTCAATAGAGAAAACCCTGTGATATGTATAGGTTTCTGTAATCGTGATGGCTGGGGAAAGCCAGTTAATTCTTTACTTTTTTCAAGGCTTGATGACATTTCTGAAAACGAAATAAGGTCAGCTCCTTACGAAGAAGATGGAGCGATATGGTTTGACTTCAAAAAAAATGATGATTTTCAGAAGTCATCGCTTGAATGCCAAATAAAACTCTTGCGGGAGTTCTTCTCAGACGTAATTCTAATCATAAAGGAACAGAAGAAAAATGTTTAACTTCGACTACCTTAAAGATATACCGGAACTTTCGACGTTACATCGTTATTGCGATGCTGCTGAAAGGAATCAATACGCCGACCCTGATGTGTCAGCTCTGAATGCACGAAGAGGTCTCGAATGGATTGCACGTGCCATCTTTCAAATGAAAAATGTCGAGATTCCTGAAAGATACTCGCTTTTCGACATGGTAACGGACCCGACTTTCACTGCGTTGGTCAATGATGAGCGGCTGATGATGGCCGTCCATTATATCCGCAAGGTAGGCAATGCTGGCGCACATACGGGGAATGTCAAAAAGCGAGAGTCTTTTTTCGCTGTTCTGAATCTGTATAATTTCATAGGGGCTGTTCTGCTGAAACTTCGTGTTTTGACCAATCTTGCCCCATTCAATGAAGAGTTACTACCCAAAGCCCCAGGCTTGACAATCCCGACACAAGAGGTCAATCCTGAGACTTCAACTGTTTTTTCCGAGCAAATAGAAGAGGATGCCGTTTCGGAAGCGCCGTCGGTTACTCCGGCAATTTCTTGGGACAATATTTCCGAAGTCGAAACACGCCGTCGCTTTATCGACTTAATGCTCCGCGAAGCTGGTTGGGACGTTCTTGAAAACGAAGGAGACATTCAACCGGGCAAAGCCTGCGTGGAAATCGAGGTTGAGGGTATGCCTAACGCCGAAGGTATAGGCTATGCAGACTATGTGTTGTTCGGACCTGATAGAAAGCCTCTTGCCGTAATCGAAGCCAAGCGTACAAGTGTTAACCCTATTGTTGGAGAACATCAGGCAGAACTATACGCCGACTGCCTTGAAAATAAATATGGTGTGCGTCCGGTAATATATTTCACAAATGGATTCAAACACTATGTAGTTGACCGATTAGGATTCCCTAAACGAGAGATTGCAGCATTCCATAGCATCGACGACCTTCAACTCCTTCATCTCCGTCAGGGACGTGCCGACATAACCGACCTTTCGGTCAATAAAGAAATTTCGGGACGTTATTATCAGATTCAAGGTATACATAAATTGTACGAGCATTTTAACTCAAAGCATCGCAAGGGGCTGTTAGTAATGGCAACCGGAACCGGAAAAACCCGCACGGCGATTTCGCTTGTAGAACTGCTGATGCGCGCCGGATGGGTCAAAAACGCCCTGTTTCTTGCTGACCGCACCGCCTTGGTGCGCCAGGCGAAAAAGGCTTTTGACAAACATCTCCCCGACACGCCCTGTTCCGACCTCACCGCACCCGACTGCAACCGCAATGCCCGCATACTGCTGTCGACATATCAGACGATGATAAACTATGTTGATGCCGACGAAAAACCATTCTCAGTCGGTCGCTTCGACATTATAATTGTAGATGAGGCACACCGTTCGATTTTTGACAAGTTCAAAGCTATTTTCCGGTATTTCGATGCTTTGATTGTAGGACTTACCGCGACACCGCGCGATCAGGTGAACCGCTCCACATACGATATATTTGAGCTTGAGCAGGGTGAGCCGAACTATGCATACGAATATCAGACGGCCGTCGACGATGGTTTTCTCCGTCCGTTCCGAGGGCTGATTTATGAATCGGACGTAATAAGTAACGGCATACGGTATGACAATCTCAGCGCCGAAGAACGAGAGCAGATGGAGCAAATCTGGGAATGGGAGGCGCTGCAGGATGCCGTAGACCCTGACAGAGACCCGGAACCTCGAGACATCGGAAGCCCTGAAATCTTCAAGTATGTTTATAACACATCGACTATCGACAGGATGCTCACCGAGCTGATGTCGAAAGGGCTGAAGGTAGAGAGTGGCGAAAAGATCGGCAAGACAATCATCTTTGCGATGAACCGCGAACATGCCGAAAAGATTGTCGCCCGCTTCAATATACTTTTCCCGCATCTCGGCCCGGATTTCTGCAAACAGATTGACTATTCTGTAAAGTATGCTCACGACTTGATTGATAAGTTTGAGGTCAGAGGCGGATTGCCGCAGATTGCTGTATCGGTGGATATGCTCGACACAGGTATCGATGTGCCGGATATCCTCAATCTCGTTTTTTTCAAACGTATCCGCTCTCGTATCAAATTCTGGCAGATGATAGGGCGCGGCACGCGCCTGTCGGAAGATATTTTTGGCCCCGGAAAAGACAAACGGGAATTTTACATCTTCGACTGGTGCGGCAACTTCGACTTCTTCGGAGAGCATCCGCAGGGTGTTGAACCTGTAAGCACACAGTCACTCACCGAACGGCTGTTCGGACTGCGTGCTGATATTGCATTGCTACTGCAAGCGATACAATATCAAGCAGAAGGATGTTGGGAAAAGGCGTGGCATGATGAGCTGAAAGAGATTATGCACGGTCAGGTCGTGCAGCTTAACGATTCGCATATTTCGGTAAGGGAGCATTGGGAGCGAGTGGCTTACTATCGCAACAAAGCAAACTGGAAAGTTCTGACTGCCGTAGGTGTCGACGACATGAAGCGCGAAATCGCGCCTCTGCTTCCTACAATGGGTGATAACGAATCGGCTCTGAAATTCGATTTGTTATCGTTATACGTTCAGCTGTCGCTGCTTGACGACACATTCAATGCTTCACGTTATGAGGGTAAAATTACTTTGATAGCCCAAGCATTGACCAAGCTCGGCACAGTGCCGCAGGTAATGGCCAAGATGGATATAATCAACGAATTGCTGACTCCCAATTTCTGGGAGAATAAATCGCTTTCGTCCATAGAACGTATGCGAGTGGAGTTGCGCGATCTCCTGCAATTCCTTACCGGTAAATCAAGCCGCACCTTTGATGTGAACATTGATGATGATACCTCATTCAAAGGAGAAGCCGGGAATATCAACTCGACTATGACATACAGACAGAAAGTGCTTGACTTCCTTGCCGAGCACCGCGATATGCCCGTGCTCCGGAAAATCCAGAACATTGAGCAACTGACATCCACCGACATTGATGAACTTGAGCGGATTTTCTGGGCTGAATTGGGCACAAAAGAAGATTACGAACGCTTCGTGAAGCGGGAGCAGCTTGATGAAAACATTCCCATAGGAGGTTTTATACGCAAGTTGCAGGGAATTGACCGTGAGAAAGCCGTGTCGATATTCGCCAAATTCATATCGGCCAATCAACTCACTGCGGAACAGGAAGAATACCTTGAAAGTATCCTCAATTACGTTTGTCAGAACGGGGATATTCAGGTGGATGTACTACTCACCGAATCCCCCTTTGATGATGCCGACGAGGACTCAATCTTCCCCGGCAGGTTCCATAAGGTCGGCGAGTTTGTAACCCTTCTTCACAAATCAATAATTGCCGCATAAACACCCACAATGGAGAACAAGAACAAAGGCTATAAACACTCACAGAGACATGGGAATTATATGGATTCTCTTCAGGAGATAATGAAGAGGATACATGGAAACCCTTTCCCGGAAAGGCTATATATTGGAGTCATCAAGTTTTATGACTCCAGAAAGGGCTTTGGTTATATAGCCTCTAATAATTGTGGGATGAAATCATCGATGTATGAACAGGATTTCTACGTTGACTCATCCTCGTTTATAGAAGATTCGGCTAAAACAGACAGACGATTAGTAGTATTCCAATGGGAAGCACAGGAAAGTGGAAAACGACGAGCAATCAAAGTACGCAACTATAAATCATCTACGGAAGGAGATTTGAATCTCGCATTGAATTACTATGGCGACTATGAGTTTGTGCAGTTGAAAGACCAACGAATCAATATGTTCAACCACTTGGGCGTCACGAGGCCACAGATGCTTCCTTTGCTCAAACGCCAAATTGAGGCAAGCTCCGAATGTACCTCAAAAGAGATTTGCGATAAAATTTATCATCTCGTTGATAAATATAAAACCGAACTTCCTGATGATAAACGCTATATTTTCACTAAGGATTACGATAACGAAAATCGTACCTTGTGGGAGGAGATTTTCACCCTGCTTAAACGAGAAGACTGGATTGAGTTGTTGAATACAATCCCTCCAGTAGCTTTGTATGTTTCTGACCCATCTATCATTAAAGAATGGATTGACAACCTCTCAATAGATATATCGGATTCCGTAAAACTTAAGGATTTGGGATATTCAAAGCGATACCTCTCGGAAGACCAAATCTTTCTACTGAACAATAAAATTGAGGAACCTGTCAACCAGCATATTCTATCAATAATCGAAGAAAACAAAAAAAGGACATCTTTACCAACGATTTTTGGGTATGGTATAACCTCACATGGGCCAACCCAAATGGAACGGTCTATTCGAGAATATCTTCATTATACATCACGTAATTATGATGATGAAATTGCTGGCTGCAAGCGTCAAGTAAAAATCAACCAATTTAATGAACTTGTAGAGGAATATGATCCATCAAAATATAATTCAATTCATAGTCTTGAAAAGATTATCGATGTTTTCCGATCTATAGATAATCGCGAAGGCTTAAAACCTATTATCGTTCCTCTTATTGAGCAAAAGATTACAAGCCTTTCAGAATCAAAATCCTTCTTATATATTTCCAAGTTATTGGATAGAATTAAAGAAGATTTCAATGAAGTTGTTGTTAATACGTTGGCGACAATCAAAGACTCCGTTATTGAATATCTGACAGAATCCTTAGATAAATGTATTGATTCTGATTCGCAATACGAATTTGAAAAAAATTTTGAAAAAGAGGCAGAAACACTTCTGTCCATTTATGATGACAGCAATGCCGACCTCTTTCGCAAATTGATTTCAGAGAGGATTCTTAAATCTGATTCTCTGTATATCATTAGCTGCGCAGCAATGTCTCGGCTCAAATGGGTGAATGATGATACTGCCATTACAAGAAGTCTGGCAATTCTTGATACCAAAAGCACTTCCGAATTACTATCTGTAATTCATAAATATTCAGGGAATTTACTTGATGAAGTCAAAGAATCTATTGTCTCCCGTCTTTTATCTGCTTATGCGGGAAAACCTCTTTGTGAATGTATTGATGGGGCAGTCTCTGAATGGGTTGAACCGATAAGTCATAACATAGACCTGCTTAGAAATGTCAAAAATTTTGCGGACTGTGATTCAGCAGCCATCAATCAGTCATGGGAGACCTACATCAACACTCTTTGCGTTAAAGATATACTTGCTCTGTATTACCGCGATGTCATAGAGCGGCTGCCCGAATATGTCTTAGTTGATATTGTGGAGAATTTGTCCATTGCCGATACATATTGTCCGGGGACCCAATGGTATTCTGCACCTGCGTTCAAGAATCAGGGCTTAAAACAGGTATTCAGCAGCTCCACTACGGACACATTCACTCCAATTGCAAATTATCTGAAAGTAGCTACATTGTCGGAGGATAATATTTATAAAATCGTATGGCTTGTTGAACTATTGAGTTTCAATAAGCCTGAAGATATGGATTACTGGGAGTCACGGCAATGGGAAGAAGGGTTCAAACATAAACTCCAATTACTTAAATCAGCTATTTCCGATCCAAAAGTTTCTGTGATTCTTTGGTCAGTATATTTTGAGACCGGAGCTGCACAATCAGCATTGGCTGAAATTTATTCTTGGCTGCCGCCATATCTGCAGATTCGCGTATTGAAGCGGTTTATGATGGGAATAGCCGAAGGGAAAATATCTCATACCCCCCAATCGCTATATGCATTTCTTGGTGGAGGGAAGATGCAACTATGCCTTCCTGTTGAGATTGTCTTTTCATATCTGATATTACGAGAAAAGTACCCATCAGAGATGTTTTCTGATAAGCATATGCTTGCACTCCTCAGCGAACGCGAGGATCATCCTGAATGGATTGGCATACGTCAATTTGTTGATGAATGCCACGGAAGAGTGCAGCGGTCTTTTGATACACCTTCTTATTCCAAGAGAGAGAATCCTTTCTATAATGGCAAAATAATTGTTAAATCTCAGGAAATAACTTTATTTATTTCTCGTAAAATGCTTGATGCCCGGGGTGGTATTCAAAAATACAATAATAAGTATTTTGGAGTTTTACAGAAGATTATATCACTGAATTTTAATTATGATATGATTCACTGTGAAACTACAGTTGAAGGAATAATATATCATTTTGCTAAATCCGCAATTAAATCTGTTATTGGATTGTGCAGACAGTTTAATATCTATTGGGATGGGGCTGAACTCTATTTTTGTGTAAATGAAGAATCCGACGATTATTTCTGTGAGTGTCGTCTTGCAAATGAATTAAGCAGAAATGAAGAAACACCGTTCTACTGGTGCGACAACAAACCATGTTTTCGCCATATAATTCGTTACCGAACATCCGAAGAATGGGAGCAATACACACTATTAGACTTCATGAGAATTTTCAACATTCCCGTTGATTACACCAATAAGATGAATGTCACTACACGATTCGGATACTATATCTTCTTCAATACCTATTTGAAAGGATTTGCAAAATTTTATGAACACCTAAAATGTCGTAAATGCGGAAATCTATTGCATCCACTAAATCTAAGTAACTTCGCGAGTAGAAGTGTTACCGAATTTGCATGCAATAACCCTGAATGCGAGTGTCAGGACCAAACTGTATATTTGAATCATTGTTTCAATAAACCAAAGTGTAAAACAATAATAGATAGTCGCGATTCAAAGCAATGCCCCAACGGACAATATATTTGCTCAGAATGTGGCGGATGTTGCTCTACCAATAATTTCCGTATACGCATCTCAAATTTACATCAAGTTGGAGGGAATGTCTCGCCGTGGCTTGAGAATTTTGTAAATCACGAACTCGGCCACTGGGAAAGAAATGAACGCTTTTGCTATAAATGTGGCAAAAAAATGATTCAATCATCTACCGGATTCCATTGCCCCGATTGCGGTGTTAATTATCCAAATTCACAAAAACATGACTGCTGAAATGATTTACATAATAATTTATGGTGCATGCATATTAGCTATGCTCGCCATTCTTATATTCCACAAAAGTCAATTAAAATTTTGGCAAAAGGTACTTACCGTACTTTTAGCCCCGCTTATGATTGTCATTCTCATAATAGGTTTTATTGTGATTGCCATTGACCACGTCATTAAACATGGATTCCATGACATCTTACCTCGGAGAAAAAGTAAAGCATATCCATTGGATGAAGCTGATTTCAAAGTGTGGCCGAAGGACACCGTACAATGTGGTGACGAAAAGATGTGCATTACAGAATACAATAAGCGGTTTGGCAAGCAATTGACATTGGACGATGTTTATGGCAACGGATATACGGAATCCTTGACACCTGAGGAAATTTTTGAATGTAAAGCATTTATTCCGCTCAAATATGGCAAAGAGACCAACCTTCCGCAATATATCTATACAGATGTCGCAGTTGCCTTTGCTAAAACATTTGCACAAGGTGACGTTTGCGCTATTAATCCATTCATTTCTGAGATAACATATTTAACGCTTTACAAGAAAGACGCTTTCTCGGGAAAGCAACGGATTATTGACTATTTTTCAAATTGGATTGATAGTGCAACAAAAGAGGAACTTGAAGTAAAAGTTACTGTAAAATGGCAGCCGAATCAATGCCGCCCTGCTGTTTATATCAAGCCTGGGAAATATCGCGAGATGATTCTTATGTTCTTGATTAAAAATGGACAACTTACCGAAATTACATTTGCGCCCTCTCATCTTCAAGAGTATGGATGTATGTTTCACGACTTGGATCAACCGCCATTTTCGGTTGAACATCTTTCTAAATTTCTTGAAGACAACGAAGAAACAAAGAAGTTTCATCTATCATGTCCTATATGCGGGTTCGACTCCAATCTCATTGATTGGTATAAATTCAATATGCCCTTAGGAATATATGGCTATTCTGGTATAGTTTCTATATGCCCTGATTGTAAAAAGGTTGTTGAGTTCCTGCCTGAGATACGATTCCGTTTTGAAACGCCACAGCATATCGCATTTGAAAAATCCCGTGAGGATATAGTCTCTAATTTTACCCCCAGGTTGTTAGGACTATATACTTTTGAGACCGAAGATGATAATATGGACTTCTATTCTGACGATGAACTTCAGGACGTATGTCATCAAAACCTTAAGTCATATCGGGAGACTGGAGACTTAGATAAAGGCAATGATGCGGCAATAATATATGCTAATGGTCCTCTTGACGATTATGCCATAGAACTCTTTACCGAACTTTCAGAGAAAGGATGCCATAACGCAATGCTTAATCTCTTCACAATTTATTGGAGCAATCGCGGAGATTATAAAAAAGCTGTTGAGTGGCTTCAATATATTACAGGTATAGATTCCCCATCAATCAAGTGCTTATGGAATTTGGCCGTCCTAAACTATTTTGGAGATAATTTGCCACACAATCCACTTCCAAGTAATCATATTAAGGCTAAAGCAATACTCAAACAGATCTGTTCTATTTCTATGGACGGACTAAGTGATGAGAACAAAAGGGTTATTGCTAACGCGAAAAAGTTCTACCCTCTGGTTGACAAGCTGAATGATTTTTCTTTGGCTGGACAGGAAATTCATGATATTATCAAAAATAGTATTGTCAAAACTACCGACTTAAAGGATAAGGGTGAACTTTTTTATCGAGCTAAGGCGCTTTCGCTAAAGTCGGGATATAAGCTTGGGTTACATATAGCTGATGAAACAACTCCGGATATAGGCGATGAAAGTTTCTTCTATATCTATGACGACACTGAAATTGAGCATAATATATACAAATCCCGAATTTGGTCGGAAGAGACAGACACCTCCTTATTCAATGTTGTGCCAACCGCTATGGGAGCTTGGCAATTATATTTATTGATAACATCACCCACTATAATGCCGGTATTTTGGCATGGGGGCTATATCGTCAGAGACTTTATTTTCTCATTAGAAGACTTAGAGAACATAGAACCAATAAAGTCGCTCGATTTTACCACTCTAAATCACGATGGACTTTTGCTGCCGAATGTTAGGTTGGATAAAGATGGCAAGAGTGCAGATGTATATTGCTGCTATTGGAATGATTGGGAGGGGCTTGTCAGAGAACACGTTAAAATAAAATTTAATTCAGACGGCACCGCATCAGCCGAATCTCCTGACCATTTCACAATCTATAAGTATGACTGCGGTATTCTTTTCTAAACGTATCTCGACATATAGACTGAATGGTAATACAATATGGTTCTGAGATTGCAAGTACGAGGACTTTATTAACATACTAAATATTGAAACTAATATGACAGATAATGAATTACATAAGTTATATCAAGATTTTCAAGAAGCTTTCCCGCTTGAAAAGCTTGGAAATATGACGCTCGAACAATATACGAATCTCAACCGGTCTGATTCGTTCTGCTACTGGTTGGAGAGTAAAACTGACCGTCTCGGTTCAATTTGGGGCGGCTCTGCATACAAATTCGGGATATTCCACCGCGACAGTAACCCCGGAGTCAATTCTAAATTCATGCACGACGAAACTTATTCGTGGTACAAAAGTCTGGCTCTGACTCGCGATGAAGCGTTCGCAAGAATTAAAGCCGCCATTATCAAGATTGCCAATGCAGCCCGCGACGGTCAGTATGAGTTGATTGATTCTGTTACAGAGTTTGGCGATGTATGCAAATGGAAAATCGCATTTCTCTATTCCGAAGAAATGCTTATCCCAATTTATAGCCGGGAATGGCTTTCAGATATAGCTGCAGCCATGGGGCAAGGTTTTGAGAAGAATGCGCCTGTCTCCGCCATGCAGCGATTCCTGATTTCTCGGCAGGGCGACAAACAAATCTATGATTATTACGCGGAACTGCTTGATATACATGCCAAACTGGTTCGTTACTGGCTATATGCTCCTGGCGACGGCGCTTCGCAATGGCAGCGTTGTCTTGATACTTCCACAATGTGCCTCGGATGGGATGATATTGGAGATTTATCTCAAGTCGGTTCGCAGAAAGAAATTAAAGACCGACTTCGTGAAGTGTACAACGAACCCACAAAATCCTTCAAGAATGATTCGTTAGCTCTTTGGAGCTTCCTGTCGGAAATGAGGGTCGGCGATGTGATATTCGCCAAGAAAGGAACCGGAAAAATCATAGGTCGCGGCATAGTGACGGGCGATTATCAGTTTGATGCAGATGCCCACGATTACCGGAATATTCGGTCTGTCGATTGGGTATCCATTGGCGAATGGGACGCTGACCATACGCTCGTACAAAAGACTCTGACCGACATCACCAAGTACCCTGATTTCGTCAAAAGACTCAATCAACTCGTTTCGGGAGAATCCGATAAGGATGACGAACCGCGCTATTGGTGGCTTACCGCCAAGCCTTCGATATGGAGTCTCACCAACATGAAAGTCGGCGAAGAGCAGGACTACACGCTCTATAATGACAATGGCAACCAAAGAAGAATCTTCCAAAATTTTCTTGATGCACGTGCCGGGGACGTTGTAATAGGCTATGAAGCGACGCCGAAATTGCAGATAGTGGCTTTTGCTGAAATATCACGTGAACAGGATGGCGAAACAATAATGTTCCGCAAAACTGAATCTCTTATCAATCCTATTGATTATGCCGAGTTCAAGGCCGCGCCCGAATTGGCAAATATGCAGTTCATCAAGAATCCTAACGGTTCATTCTTCCGGTTGACTAAGGATGAATACGATTACTTGATTGAACTGATTCGGGAAACGAACCCGACGCAACAGACCAAGAAGAAACTACCGGTCTACACAGCCGAAAATTTTCTTAACGAAGTCTTTATGCCTGTGCAAGATTTCAAACGGCTTATCGGGCTGCTTCATCGCAAAAAGAACATAATTCTCCAAGGCGCTCCCGGAGTCGGCAAGACATTTACCGCAAAACGTCTTGCATACGCCATTATGTGTGAGCAAGACGACTCTCGCGTAGAATCCGTGCAGTTTCACCAAAATTATAGCTACGAAGATTTCATAATGGGCTATAAGCCCAGAGAGGATTCATTCAGCCTTCAGCATGGCATTTTCTATGAGTTCTGCCGACGAGCTGAAAACGACCCGTTAAGGCCCTATTTTTTCATCATCGACGAGATAAATCGCGGCAACCTTTCAAAAATTTTCGGCGAACTTTTGCAGCTCATTGAAGGAGACTACCGCAAAAAGGCTATTCGCCTCGCTTACAGCAAAGACGAACTATTTGCTGTACCTGCGAATCTCTACATAATCGGTATGATGAATACAGCAGACCGCTCGCTGGCCATGATTGACTATGCCTTGCGCCGTCGATTCAGCTTCTTTGAGATGTCTCCGGGATTCGACACGGCAGGATTTGCAAAGTATCGCGAGAAAATTGATTCTCCGTATTTTGATAAACTCGTTGACGCCGTAAAGGAAATCAATGCCGACATCGTCAAGGATGATTCTCTCGGCAAAGGGTTTCAAATAGGCCACAGCTATCTCATACAGCAGCTCTACAACGATGACCGCGACGAGAGCCTATTTGATTATGACATGACTGAAAGCATAATCGAATTTGACCTCATCCCGTTGGTCGAGGAATATTGGTTCGACAATGAAAGCCGTCTTAATGCCGCAAAGGAAAAACTTCGCAACGTTTTGAAATGACCATCGATAAAGGAATTATAATCCGGAATATCTACTATATGCTGACGTATGCCTTTCAAGACCTGCGTCAGAACAACTATGACGATATTGCCGTAGAGAATTTCGACAACATTCTGGACCTATTCGCAGAAATATTGTTCAAGGGTGTGTCTTATCAGCTTAAGCGCGGTCTGCACAAGGACTATATACCGCAATCTGATGCGTTGCCGACACTTAAAGGCAAAATCGCCATCAATGAATCTTTAAAGTTGAAGATCGGACGAAAGAAGCTCTTTTCATGTGAGTTCGATGAGTTCTCTGAGGACAATATTCACAACCGGATTATTAAATCCACTCTCTCGTTGCTGTTGTCGTCTGAAGAAGTCAAGACCGCTCGCAAACACCGCCTCCGCAGTCTTGTGCTATTCTTCTCAAACGTGAGTAATTGCGACCTGAAGGTCGTAAGATGGGACACCGTCAAATATGACCGGAATACTTCCACATATCGGATGCTGCACCACTTCTGCTATTTCGTAGTACATCGTATGTTGCTAACCACCGAACATGGCCCTTATACAACCAAAAACTTCGATGAAGAACTGATGTCACGACTTTTCGAGAAGTTCGTACTCAGCTATTACCGCAAGCACTATCCACAATACAGCGCCAGGTCGGCGAAAGTGGAATGGAACATCGACCCGCAGGAAACCACGCTGTCGATTATCCCGGAGATGCGAACCGACATAATGCTCACGTTCTCTGAACGCACGCTGATAATCGACACAAAGTATTACGGCCAGTCGATGCAGGAGCATTTGGGAAAGACCACTATCCGGAACAACAATCTCTATCAGATAAATTCCTATGTGCTTCACGAGGACAAGGCCCACAAAGGTAACGTCGATGGTATGCTTCTCTATGCCAAAACACAAGAGGAGATAACCCCCGATGGTACCATGAAAATCAGCGACGGCAACACTATCTATTTCCGCAATCTCGACCTGAATCAGAACTTCCGCAATATAAGGCATCAACTTGATACGCTGATTAGCAACTATATATGATAGAAATATGAAATCTGAGAATGAAGGAACCGCTAAGCTACTTGCTAAAGCCGCGTTGATGATACCTCTATGATATTGGGGAAATGTGGCTCAAAACAGTCACGGTTGGTATATAAAAATAGTAGAAAGAATTTGAATCTTAGTCAGTCATTATGATTTCGGAAACCTTTCAAAAACTCGGTGCAACCGAATGGATGCTTCTGCTCAAAGAGTTACATAAGTTGGGCTATCAAAAACTCAGGTGGTTTTCTTATATAGCGCCCAATGGCTGCGCTCTGCGTTGCCATTTCACCACTCAAGACAACATTTTCGCCACTCGCGATATTTGTTATCTCGATGATTGCCACGCTTTCTATACTTCAACGGGAATTCCTCAAAGTGGTGATGATGTAAAACCTTTGGTAAAGCAACTCCTCTCTGAGATGTCGCAAGAACTACTTGAAAAAGGAAAAGGCGAGGATGCGGATTACATTGCATGGTATGACACCCTCCTGAATCGTGCCATTGGCAAGGGTGAATTTCCACTGTTCAACGCCGAATTTTACTCCGCTCCGTTAGGACACATTATTCTAGGCCACGATATTTGTCGCACTCCACCAATGAAGTTGCGGATTGTAAGTTGGAATATTGACGGCATCAAGGCGCATTTCGTTGCGCTCAAACAGTTATGTCAGGAATACGCCCCGGACATTATCTGTTTGCAGAAAGTCAAGGATAGTCATACTTCGGAAGAATATAATCTGTCCGGTTACAATCGCTACCAGTCCAATGCTCCGTATGCCGGTGTAGCAACGTATATTAAAGAGTATCTTGGAGGCGAAACCGACCCCGAATTTGAAGACGACGTACTCAAAGGCCACGTTCTTCGCACGGTTTTCCGATATCCGAGGTTTACACTTTTTAATGTCTATATTCCTTACTCGAATCCTGCTGTAAATGCTTCGGTAGAACACCGTATGCATTTTAATTCTTATTTGGAGCATGCTCTTTGTCTGCACCAGGACAGAGTCGTCGCATGCGGAGATATGAATATAGTTCACACGGAGAGAGATTGTTGGGATGGCAAATATCATAGAAACCAGGCAAATTTCCATGACTGGGAACGTGAATCGTTTGAACGAGTTTTGCGATTTGGGGGTCTTATTGATACATTTCGTGAAATGAATCCTTCAGCAAAAGAATTCAGCTACTTCTTCCGCAATGACCCCGAAGTCCGCAATAAGAACCACGGGCACCGCATAGATTACTTCTTGGCGAGCGAAAGTCTATTGCCCGAAATTACACGCGCCGAGATTATCAAGAATTATTGGTGTCCGCTAAAACTTTCAAGCCCTATTTGGCTTTTTATTTTCCTCGGACAGCCGATATATTGAATGTGTAGGGGCTTTATTGTGAGATATAAGTCCATTAGAAGAGCTAAAATTGGGCAAATAAGGCATCCTTGTCTATGCATACCATGCGAAAGGAGAACATTTTCCTCGGACAGCCGATACAAATACTGAAACAGGGGGCTTGTCAATGCATAAAATCACTCAAAATAGCCGAGTAAACACATTTACCGGACACCAATAATCAAGAATATAATGGTCTCAACTAACAATCCCATTCTCTTGGAGTTTTCATATTGAGGGATTCTTTAAAAATTGCAACAATGACATTTACTAAGAACGAACAGACTTTATACGACAACCTGTCTGATACAATCTCCGATTGGCTCGCTGACACTGACGGACAACAAGATGCAGTAGTAGTAATTTTTAAGTACATGACAAAAATTTGAAAACATCGAATTTAGGAGTATAAGCCGGACGC
>OLNN01001124.1_pt1 | contig 23627 bp, 20 predicted proteins | sample 1672141 | NCBI WGS metagenome assembly OLNN01 (sample SAMEA3136652, study PRJEB25190) | human gut metagenome | biome: human gut; feature: human-associated habitat; material: faeces | place: Austria | collected 2013 | reverse complement strand
GCGGCAGCCCACCTTCCATCAGGCGGCGCGCCGCGGCGGCGGCCTCGGCCAGCGTCGGCGGCGCTTCGGCTTCGCCGTCGCCTTCCGGCGCGCCGGCCAGCACCAGCACAAACTCGCCGCGCGGCTCCTCGCCCGCATAGCGGGCGGCGGCTTCGCTCAGCGTTGTCTTAAAAATCTCCTCATGCAGCTTGGTCAGCTCGCGGCACAGCGTCACCGGGCGGTCGGGCCCGCACACGGCGGCAAGGTCGTCCAGCGTCGCGCGCAGCTTGTGCGGCGCTTCATACAAAAGGATGGTCCGCGGCTCGGCGCGCAGCGCGTCCAGCCGGGCGCGGCGCTCCTTTTTCGGGATGGGCAGGAAGCCCTCGAACACAAAGCGCCCGGTCTTCTGCCCCGAAACGGCCAGCGCCGTCACGCAGGCCGAAGCCCCCGGCACCGGCACCACGCGGATGCCGCGCGCGTGCGCTTCGGCCACGATCTGCTCGCCGGGGTCGCTGATGCAGGGCATGCCTGCGTCGGAGCACAGCGCGCAGTTTTCCCCGGCCTCGATGCGGGCCAGGATCGCCGCGCCGTGGTGCAGCGCGTGTTCATAGTAACTGACCAGCGGCTTTTTCAGGCCCAGATGGTTGAGCAGCCGCAGCGTCACGCGGGTGTCCTCGGCCGCGACGAAATCCACCGCGCCGAACGTCGCCGCCACGCGCGGCGGCATATCGTCCAGGTTGCCGATGGGCGTCGCCACCAGATACAGCGTCCCGGCCATCGCTCATTCCTCCGGCCGCGGCTTGACGGGGGCCTTGCGGCCGCCGCGCAGATAGGTGCACTCGCTGCGGTGGTAGCTCTTGGGGGCCAGGCTTTCAACGTTGCTGCGGACCTTCAGCATGCCGGAGACGACGTTGACCTCCAAAACAGTGCCCTCGCCGTCCGGTGTGCGCACAACGCTGCCGGGCTGCGGGGTGATGCTGTTGAGGTATTCATAGCTCTTCTGCTCATACGCCAGGCAGCACATCAGCCGCCCGCAGGCGCCGCTGATCTTGGTCGGGTTGAGCGAAAGTCCCTGCTCCTTGGCCATCTTGATGGATACGGGCTGGAAGTTCTTGAGAAACCGGCTGCAGCAGAACGGCTGGCCGCACACGCCCAGGCCGCCCAGCATCTTGCTCTCGTCGCGCACGCCGATCTGGCGCAGCTCGATGCGGGTGTGAAAGTGGGAGGCCAGGTCCTTGACCAGCTCGCGGAAGTCGACGCGGTTGTCGGCCGTGAAGTGGAACACCAGCTTGCTGCGGTCCAGCGTATACTCGGCGTCGATCAGTTTCATCTGCAGCTTGTGGGCGGCGATGCGCTGCTCGCACACCTTGAAGGCGGCGCGCTCGTCGGCGCGGTTCTGCCGCATGCGGCGGATGTCCATGCCGTCCGCCAGGCGCAGCACCGGCTTGACCTCGCGCGTAAAGCCGGTGTTGGGCAGCTCATGCGCGGCGCGCACGACCTCGCCGCACTCCACGCCGCGGGCCGTCTCCACGATCACATAATCCCCCGCGGCGGGCGTCAGGCTGCCGGGGTCAAAATAATACGAACGTCCGCTTTCCTTAAAGCGCACAGAAATTACTTTCATAAAACGTTTCCTTTTATATTTGCAGTGTGTTTTTGCGCAGCTTGGCTCCAAAGCCCGCTGCGGCAGGCCGGGGCGTTTTCAGCGCAGGGGGCTTTGGTCCTGCGCCGTGGCTTCGGCCGCCAGCAGCGTCAGCGCCAGGCGCAGGTTGCCGTTGGCGGCCATGCGCCGCGCGGTTTCCCCGGCGGCGCGGCCCAGCCGGGCCGCGGCATCGGCTTCCAGGCCGTCGAAGCCCGGCCGCCGCAGCGAAGCGCTCACCGCCTGCATCGTCTGGGCCAACAGGCGGTTGGCGCCCTCGCGGTCTTTCTCATACTTGGCCAGCAGGGCGGCCGCGCGGTAGGTGTCGCGCGCCTGCACATGGCGGCACAGCTCGCGCGCGGCGGCGCGGGCGGCCTTTTCGGCCGGGTCGTTCAGCGCGTCCAGCGCCGTGCCGATGCGCCCCTCGTACAAAAAGGCGAGGTCGGCGGCCTGGCGCGCGTCCAGCGCGGGCACGGCCGCGCGCAGGGCGGCCGCGCACTCGCCGGTTTCCACCGGCGCGATCATATAGGCGGCGCAGCGGCTGCGGATGGTCGGCAGCACGGCGGCCGTGCTGGACGCCGTCAGCAAAAACAGCACGCCTTCGGGCGGCTCCTCCATGATCTTGAGCATCGCGTTGGCCGAAGACCCGTTGAGCGCCTGCGCGCCGTAGATGAACAGCACGCGCCCGGCCGCGTCGGCCGAAAGCGCGCTGTGCTGGATCTTCTCGCGCGCTTCGCGGATGCGCTCGACCTTGATCTGGCCCGAAGCGCCCTCGCCGCGCACGGTCAGGCATTCGCTGTCCTCGCCGCGCAGCACGGCTTCGGCGTGGGGGCCGCCGTGCGGATAGAGATAGTCCGCCGCCAGGCAGCGCGCGGCAAAGCCCGCCCCGCAGCCGGGCTCGCCTGCCAGCAAGATGCTGTGCGGCAGCCGGCCGGCCCGCAGGGCGGCGCTCAGATCCTGTTTCAAAGCATGGTTGCCGGCCAGGCGGGCCAGCATGGGCTGCGGTTCACTCACAGCTTCTCAAAACGCTCCACGTTGGTCACGAACACGGTCGCGCCGCCCACCGTGACTTCGATGGGCATGGCGCTCTCCAGCCCCAGGCCGATGGAAGCCGCGCCGGGCACGATCTCGGTGCGCTGCTTGCAGCACTTGGCAATGCAGGCGATGCAGTCGTCCACACGCTCGTCCTCGGTGCCGATCATCAGCGTCATGTTGCCGGCCATCAGAAAGCCGCCGGTCGTGGCCAGCCGGGTGACATAGAACTTGTTGCGCAGCAGCTCGTTGCACACCGCCTTGGAGTCTTCTTTGTTGACGACCGCCGTGATCAGTTTCATAGCAATACCTCCTTGGGTTTACAGGGGCGCAGGCCCCGGGATACACAGTCAGCGGGAAAACGTCACTGCTTCCAGCGGTTTTCCCAGTCTTTGCGCCGTTTGTAGCTCACGACGCGCTCCTTGCACCAGCCGAACAGCTCGGGGCCGAAGAACACAAGGAACCCGGCCAGCCCGAACAGCAGGCTCACGCGCAGGGTCATGCGGCTGGTGATGAACTCCAGCAGCCACATGGCCGCCGCGGCCCAGCCCAGCCACTTGATCTTGATCGGGATGAAAAAGAACAGCAGCACCTGCTGGTCCGGCCACATCCAGGCATAGGCGAAAAACAGGCTCAAAAACAGCCCCGAAGTTCCGGCCGCGCCGGTCAGCAGGCAGCTGACGACCGCGCCCAACATGCCCGCCAGCCAGTAGACGGTAAAGCGGAAATCGCCCCAGGCACGGGTCAGCGAATTGCCCACCCACCAGTAGAAATACAGCTCGATCAAAAGCATCAGCGGGCTGGTGGTCAGCGTCGGCACAAACACGAAAGTGACAAGCCGCCAGATCTGCCCGTGCAGCAGCGCGGCGCGGTCCAGCGTCAGCAGGTACAACAGGTTGCGCTCAACAAACATCACAAGGAACCAGACGGCCAGCTGGCCCGCCAGCACGATGTTGAGCAGGTAGGGGATGCCGCAGCGCCCGTAGCGGCGCTCCAGTTTATCGATCCAGCGCATAGGCGCGCAAGCCTCCTTGGGGCGGGCGCGGCCCGCGGAAAGCGGCCTGTGCCCGGATTTGCTATCTATTGTACCATCTTTGGCCGCGCAGTTCAACAATTACTTGTCGAAACCCCGCCGCGCCCCGTGCGCAAAACCGCGGCTGCAGCGCAAGAAAATGGACGCTTTTCCACCGTTTCCACAGGGTTTTCCACAATTTCAACGTGAAAAACCCGTATACGCGGCGGAAAAGCGCCCGGGTCTGTTTGCAGTTTGTAATATTTACAGCGCCGCCACACACTCGATCTCGACCAGCGCGCCTTTGGGCAGGGCGGCGGCCTCGAACGCGGCGCGCGCCGGGTACGGCGCGGTGAACGCCTCGGCGTACACTTCGTTCATGGCGGCAAAATCGCCGATGTCTTTGAGCAGCACCGTCGTTTTTACGACCCTGTCCATGCCGCTGCCCGCGGCGGCCAGGATGGCGGCGATGTTTTTCAGGCTCTGGCGGGTCTGGGTGCGGATGTCCGGCCCGGCAAACTCGCCGGTGGCCGGGTCAAGGGGGATCTGGCCCGACACATACACGAACCCGCCCGCGCATACAGCCTGGGAATAGGGGCCGATGGCGGCGGGGGCGTTGGCGGTGTGGACGGCGGTCAGGGGCGTCTGGGCGTTGTTCATGGGGATACCTTCTTTCTGCAATGTTTGTTTTCTGCCTGCTTTCAGTATAGCAGGCCCGCGGCCGCCGGGCAAGGGCGGCTGCGGTTTCACAATTTTTTCGTGACAGCGGCAGAAGAATGTGGTATACTATTAAAGTTCATGTTATGAAAAAAACGGGCACGGCGCGGCAGAACCCCACGCCGTGCCGCTTTGAGCCACCCGGGGAGGTGCTTGGCAACGATCACGAACATCAACCGCCTGGGCTGCGCGCTGGCCGGGGCGGCCGCGGCGCTGCTGCTTTGGCTGGCGCTGCCGCTGTCCGCCAAAGCGGCCGACTATGACACGACGCTGTCCCGGCTTGACGAACTGCAGACGCTGGCCGAAAGCTATATTGCGGAGCAGAACAACGGCGCAGACCCCATGCTGCTCACACTGTCCTACACGCGCGGCGGCGGCTACAACGATTCGATCTGGCAGCTGACCGCAGGCGCCAAGGACAGCGACTTTGAAAGCTATGTCCGCGACAGGGACGAAAGCCTGGGCGAGCTGGTCGGCATGGGTTCGATCACGGTCGGCAACGGCGATACGGTCGACTTCGGCCACCTGCTGGCCTCGATCAACCTTGTCTACAACGGCGTCCCCATCACCGGCAGCTGGGGCGGCGACTGCATGGAGCTCGCCCGCGCCTACCAGGGCCAGGCGTCCGACGCCGAGGGCTACGCCTCGCTGATGTCCGCCTCCTTCAACCTGCCGGACGACGGCAGCAACAGCTATTTCGGCAGCGACGACCTGCGCGCCGACCTCGACTCGGTCAACATCGGCGCGGAGCTGTCCGCCGACACCCGCCTGGCCGACGCCATCCGCAGCTATTACGACGGCATGACCGAGTATGACCGCGCCTACCGCTTCATCGCCAACACCTTCGGCACCGTCAACACCGGCGACAAGGCTTTCCGCGAGCGCGTGTACACCACGCTGACCGGGGACACCGGCATGCAGCTGCTGCTGTATACCGAGGGCATGTGGACGTTGGAAGGCGGCTGGCAGGTCTCGCCGGACAGCGAACCCGCCCTGCGCGGCGCCGCCTATGTCTTTGCCGATTACCTGAGCGGCGCCGTCAACGGCGAGAAAGTCACCGGCGCAAGCGAGCTGGACGGCCTGGCCACCATGGCGCAGAGCGCCCTGGCCGAAGCCCTCGGCGCGCTGGGCGATAACGAAGCCGCCAGCGCCGCGCTGGAAGCCGGGCAGCAGGCCCCCGCAGGCGGGACCAGCAGCGCGGTGGGCGGCGCGCTGGACGAAGCCACCCAGAGCCTGCGCACCAACTTTGACGCGCGCATCTTCCAGCTCGTGCTGCTCATCATCGGCGCGGGCGCGCTGCTGGGCCTGATCGTCAGCCTGATCGGCTTCGTGCGCGAAAAGCAGCGCTGAACATCCTGTTGAAACAAAAGGCCGCCGCGCCTGTGCGAGCTACAAAAAACAGCTCCGCGTTTTTGACGTTTTGCCGTCGGGAACGCGGGGCTTTTTTCATTGCATGCCACGACCATACCGCAGGGCGGGAAAATAGCCGATAGCAACGGCATGCGGCCAAGAAGGCAATCTCATTAAATAAAAGCAAGGATATTTTTTAAAAAGTATCCATGAAAAAAGCACGCCACAGCGGCCTACTTGCCCGCTGTGGCGTGCTTTTTTGCGTTGTCGCGGCCGGTTGGTATATAAGCTGTTGCAGATACGGCATAATAAAAGGGAGGAGGAAGCAACAGGAAAGGAAAAAAGAATGTTGTCCGGCTCAGGCGGTGAAGACGGGGCGGCCGTCTTTATAGGTGGCAAGCACCTGCAGATCGCGCAGGGCGGCAGGCGGGGTGGCGAGGGGGTCGGCGGAAAGCACGGTCAGGTCGGCCAGCTTGCCGGGGGCCAGCGTGCCCTTGCGGTCCTCCTCAAAATACTGGTAGGCGGCGTGCGCGGTCACGGCCTTGAGCGCCTCCAGCGTGGAGATGCGCTCCTCGGGGCCGAGCGGCACGCCCGCCCTGGTCACGCGGTTGACCGCACACCAGACCGTCTCGAGCATGTCGGGGCGGATGACCGGCGCATCCTGGTGGAAGGTGAACCGCAGCCCCGCGCGCAGCGCCGAAGCCGCGCAGCTGATGGCCGCAGCGCGCGCGGGCCCCATGTTGCGCAGGTGTACGTCGCCCCAGTGGTAGACATGCGCGACGAAAAAGGACGGGATCATGCCCAGCGCTTTGAGCTGCGGCAGCTGGTCGCGGCCCAAAAACTGCGCGTGGATCATGACCGGGCGCACGCCGGGCGCGCCGGGGCAGGCGGCTTTGGCGCGCGCGAACTGCGCCAGGTACTGCGCCGCGGCGGCGTCGCCGTTGCAGTGGGCCAGCACCTGGCGGCCTTCGCGCAGTGCGCGGACCAGCTGCGCAAACAGGACGTCGTCCGGAAGGGCGGGGTAGCCGCAGTAGCTTTCGTCCTGGCCGTCGGCCGGGACATAGGGCTGCCGCAGCCAGGCCGTGCGCGCCTGCGGCGAACCGTCCAGAAACGTCTTGTACCCGCCGATGCGGAACCGGCCGCGGTAGCCGTCCCAATGGGCGGGCAGGCGGGTGTGCAGGGCTTCGCAGCTGCGGAAATCGGCATAGCCGACCGTGTCCAGGAACAGCGTGCCGGTCTGCACAAGGGCTTCGTACAGCGGGGCCATCTGGTCCACGATGAGCCCGTCCTGCACGGTGGCGATGCCGAAGGACGCGTAGAGCTGCTGGGCGCGGCGGTAGCAGTCCAGCAGCTGCGCGCCGCCCGGCGTGGGGATGCGCTTGATCGTCTCGATAAAGGCGTTCTCCTCGGCGTAGCCGGTCAGCGCACCGTCCGCCGCGCGGCCGAAGCGGCCGCCGTCGGGGTCGGGCGTGGCGGCGTCCAGCCCCAGCGCCTGCAGCGCCTGCGTGTTGAACACACCCGTGTGGCCGGAGGCGTGCTGCAGCACCAGCGGGTTTTCCGGCGCGGCTTTGTCCAGCACCTCGCGCGTGGGTGGGCGGTGCTCGGCCAGGGCGTTGTGGTCATAGCCGTGCGCCGTGACCCACTGCCCGGCGGGAACATTGTTTTCCCGGATATAGCGCTGGATGCGCTCGATGAGGTCCGCATAGTCGCGCGCGCCCTCCACGGCGGCCTGCTGCAGGCCCATCGCCACGCTGGACAGGTGGCTGTGCGGGTCGATGAAGGCGGGCAGCAGCACCGCGCCGTGCAGGTCGACGATCTCGGGCGCGTGGGCGGCGGCCTCGACGTCGCTGCGCGCGCCGACGGCCGCGATGCGGCCATCCTCCGCCAGCAGCGCCTCGGCGTACAGCCCGCGGGTCTCGTCCATCGTCAGGATGGTACCGTTGACAAACAGCGTCTGGGACATGGGGGACCTCCTTTTTTGTTGGCGTTTAGAGTTTGGGATTTAGAGTTCAGAGTTTAGAGTTTAGAGTTTAGATGTGGTGGATCGCCGCCCTGCGGGCGGCTCGAAAAAAGTGGTGGTTTATTTTCTGCGGAGGTTGTTCTTATTATACCATGAAGCGCAGCGGAATGGTATCATTGCGCATCAAGAGGCGGCGGGCGGAACGGGCGCGGGCGCCGGGCAAAACAGAAGGGCCGCCCGCCCTCTGCGGGCAGAAGGCGGGCGGCGGAGAGGGGGAACGTACTTTATTTAAGGGCAAGTTAAAGGGCAAGCCGGAGGGCTGCGGCGGGGCAAGGGCGCGTTATGCCTGCCCCGGCACTTTGGGCAGGGGGGCAAAGCTGGCCTGCAGTTCCTCGTCGCTGGGGATATAGTCGGTCATTTTGCCGTCGTGGAACTTTTCATACGCGACCATATCGAAGTAGCCGGTGCCGGTCAGGCCGAACAGGATGGTCTTTTCCTCGCCGGTCTCCTTGCAGCGCAGCGCTTCGTCGATGGCGACGCGGATGGCGTGGCTGCTTTCCGGCGCGGGCAGGATGCCCTCGATGCGCGCGAACTGCTCGGCCGCCTCAAAGACCCGGGTCTGCTCGACCGAGACGGCCTCCATATACCCATCGTGGTACAGCTGCGAAAGCACCGGGCTCATGCCGTGGTAGCGCAGGCCGCCCGCGTGGTTGGCCGAAGGGATGAAGTTGCTGCCCAGCGTGTACATCTTGGCCAGCGGGCAGACCGCGCCGGTGTCGCAGAAATCATAGGCGAAGCGGCCGCGGGTCAGGCTCGGGCAGGAGGCCGGTTCGACGGCGATGAAGCGGTAGTCCCGCTCGCCGCGCAGCTTTTCGCCCATGAACGGCGAGATCAGCCCGCCCAGGTTGCTGCCGCCGCCCGCGCAGCCGATGATGATGTCCGGTTTGACGCCGTATTTGTCCAGCGCGCTCTTGGCCTCGCAGCCGATGACGCTCTGGTGCAGCAGCACCTGGTTGAGCACGCTGCCCAGCACATAGCGGTAGCCGGGCGTTTTGGTGGCGGCCTCGACCGCCTCGCTGATCGCGCAGCCCAGCGAGCCGGTGGTGCCGGGGTGCTCGGCCAGGATCTTGCGGCCGACCTCGGTCGTTTCGCTGGGCGAAGGCGTGACCGAAGCGCCGTACACGCGCATGACCTCGCGCCGGAAAGGCTTCTGCTCATACGAGACCTTGACCATATACACCTTGCAGTCCAGCCCCAGGTAGGCGCAGGCCATCGAGAGCGCCGTGCCCCACTGGCCCGCGCCGGTCTCGGTCGTCACGCCTTTCAGGCCCTGCTGCTTGGCATAGTACGCCTGCGCGATGGCGCTGTTGAGCTTGTGGCTGCCCGAGGTGTTGTTGCCCTCGAACTTATAGTAGATCTTTGCCGGGGTGCCCAGGCGCTCCTCCAGGCAGTAGGCGCGCACAAGCGGCGCGGGGCGGTACATTTTGTAAAAATCGCGGATCTCGGCCGGGATCGGGATCTCGCGCGTGTCGTTGTCCAGCTCCTGGCGGATCAGCTCGTCGCAGAAAACCGGGCGCAGGTCGTCGTAGCCCATCGGCGCGCCGGTGGCGGGGTTCAAAAGCGGCGCGGGTTTTGTCTTCATGTCCGCGCGCACGTTGTACCAGGTGCGGGGCAGTTCGTCTTCGGACAGGTAAATTTTGTAGGGGATCTTTTCGGCAGCCATGGTGCGCTCCTTTCTCTGCGCCCGGCGGGGCAAAAACAAACAGGCCCCTGTCCCCGGGCATTGGTTTGGAAATACCCTTTGGGACAAAAGCCTGTTGAAAAGCTCCTGCGGTGCCACCCAAATTGGCGGGGCGAAAGCCCGCCCGCTCACAGGGGCGCCAACACGCCCCGTTCCCGCTAACGGGGGAAACCCGTCGGGCCATACTCAGGCCTTGCGGCCTTTTCCGCCCGCCCTCGGCAGCCCATTCAGCCGGGAAGCCCCCGCCGCGCTCCCACCGCCCGCGGCTCGCTTTGCGGGGCAGGCCCCTGCCTACTCCTCTGCGTCATCGGTTTGCTTCAGCAATTTAACCTGCTGAAGTGCTATCAGTTTACAAAACCGCCCGCCGCCTGTCAAGCCCCGCGCGCAGTTTCGGCCCCTTGCACAAACCGCCGCCCGCCTGTTTGGGCGGGGTGCACAAAAAATGTGGGAGCATATGGAGGGCTATTTTGCGCGCGGTGGCAGGGCGGGGCGGCAGCGGCGCAAGACCCACAGCGGCAGCAGCACGGTCAGCGTGTCGGCCGTCACCTGCGCCCAGACGATGCCGGGCATGCGCATCACCAGCCTTTTTCAGCAGAGAAAGCAAAACGCCCCGCCCGGGGCGGCGGGGCGCAGAGCGTCAGTGGAACAGCAGCGGCAAAAAGTCGCGCACACATTCGCGCCAGACTTTCCACAGGTGGTAGCCGTCGTAGATTTTCTCGATGCAGCGGATGTTTTTCTCGCGGCAGATCTCGCTGTCCTGGCGGAACGCGTCAAAGAACGGGTCCTTGTCGCCCATGGCGCGGAAGAACACCTTGAGCGCACGGTGGAACGCCCCGGCGTCGTCCAGCACGCCGAGGTGCGCGCCTTCGCCGGTGCGCGGGCTGCGCATGAAGCCGCTGAACAGGCCCGCGTAGCTGAACAGGTCCAGGTGGCGGAACGTGGTCCAGCAGGTCTGGAAGCTGCCCATGGAAAGCCCGGCCATCGCGCGGTGGTCGCGGTCGGTCAGGCAGCGGAAACGCCCCTCCACGAACGGGATCACATCGTGCAGCAGGAAGTCCTCCATGCAGGCGGGGTCCGCGTGGCGCCAGCTGCGGCCGCCGTCGCCGGGCAGCTGCAGCATGCCGTTGCACATGACCACGATCATCGGCACGGCTGTGCCGGCGGCGATCTCATTGTCCAGAATGAAATTCACATGCCCCTGCATCGTCCAGCAGGTCTCGTTTTCGCCGTAGCCGTGCTGCAGGTACAGCACCGGATACGCCTTTTCCGGGTGGGCGGCGTACTCCGCCGGCAGGTAGACCACGCAGGTCTCGGTGCGGCCGGTCACGCTCGAGCGGAAGAATTCGTGGCTGACGCTGCCGTGGGGTACGTCCTTGCACTGGTAGAAATCAAATTCCGCCTCCGGCACGTTGACATAGTTGACGGGGTTGTTGTCCGCAAAGCCGATCGGCGCCATTGGGTTGAGCACGCTGTTGCCGTCCACAAAGAACTCGGTGGTCAGCATACCGGCGGTGGGCGTCTCGGTCACGGCGGTCCACAGCCCGCGCTCGCCGCGCTGCAGCGGCACGATGAAGTCCGGCGAGCTGAACTTTACCCGGACCTCCTGCGCGTTGGGCGCATACATGCACAGCTGCACGCGCCCGTCCGGCAGGACGCACGCGCCGCAGGGGATCTCCATGCCTTGGCCGTCCGGCCCGGCGGCCGGGCGCGGCAGCAGCGGGTCAAACTGGATGACGGTGGAAGTCAGGCCGGGGTTTTCCAGGGTGGATGCGGTGTAGTTTTTCTGCATAGGGGGTACCTCCTTGCTGCCGGGGCGCGCCGGGGGCTCCCCGCCGCCGGGAAGGGCCGGACCCCGGAAAGTTGCGAAAGAAAACGCAAGCGTATTTTCCCCATTCTACACCGCCCCCGGCGGCTTTGCAATCCCGTGAAGAAAGGGAAAAAACGTGAAAATATCACAGGATAAACGATCCTGGCGAGTGTGACCCGTATGCTTGCGTGTAAAACCATGAAAAGGCGCAGAGGGAAGGCTGCTGCCTTGCGTTGCCCTCAGCGCCTGTTGTAAACAGTATGTTGCGTCAAATCTTGTCCCGCCCGTAGAGGATGTTGCCGAAGCCGCCGTCGGCGCGCAGGCCGGGGCGGCGTTCGCGCTTGGCAAAGTAGACCGGCACGCCGATCTCGGTGCCGGGCTCGCGATCGTCCATGCCGGCCAGGATCTGCTCGCACAGGATCACGCAGTTGTTCAGGATGGCCGGGTCCACATAGGGCGAAGGCCCGTGCGAGACCAGCGCCTGGCGGTACAAGTGGGCGTAGGTGTGGCGGAAATGGTCGGCCGAGGCGCGGTAGTCCGCCACCGTCGAGGCCCAGGGCCCGAACAGGTAGACGCGCGTGTTGCATGCGTCGCCGAGCAGCGCGGTCTCCAGCTCGGGCAGCAGCACGGCCATCGAGCCCTGCGTGTGCCCGGGGAAGGCCAGCGCCTGCGCGTGCAGGCCGCCCAGGTCCAGCGTGTCGCCGTCGTCCAGCGGGGCAAAGCTGCGCGTTTCGACCGGGCAGAACGCATCGTCGGGCGGCAGTTCGCCGTCCATGGCGGTGCGCACATACTCCCGCCGGTGCGCCAGCGCCATGCCGTCCTGCGCGGCGGCGGTGTCCGCCGCGTTGAGGTGCACGGTGTCAAACCAGCCCGCGCCGCCCACATGGTCGACATGGCCGTGCGTGACCCACACGGTCAGAGGCTTATCGGTCAGGGTGGCCACATATTCGGCCAGGTTCCCCACGCCGGAACAGGTGTCGATCAGCAGCGCGCGCTCGCTGCCTTCGACCAGAAAGCAGCGCACGCCGGAAGGGTCGGCAATGGCGGTCAGGTGCGGGTCCAGCTTTTCTTTTTCAAAATACGGCGACATGAGGGTCCCTCCTTGCAAGAATGATCTTATCTATAAGTATACCGCCCCGGCGGCAGATGTCAAAGGGTTTGCGGCAAAACAAAACCGGCGCCCGCACGGAGAGACACGGGCGCCGGCTTTGTGAATCCGGAATGCCTTTGCAGGCGGGCCGCAAATGGCTGTGACGGCCCGCCCAGGCAGAGGAAATGCGAGGAGATGGAAAAGAAGAGAGCGAGGTTAGTTAAAACTAACCTGTGGCTATAGCATACCACCCGCGCCCGTTTTTGTCAAGAAAAATTTGAAAAAAGGGAAGGGGCGGTGCAGGACGGGGCGGAGGCAGGGGGACTGGCCGCAGAACATGGGAGGCAACCGTAGGACGGGCTGTATCCCGTCGGGCCCGCGCCGCCGCGAACACCTGCGGAGGCATGTGGGCCCCCCGCAACTGCGGGCAAACTCCAGTGTGTATCTGAGAAATCCCCAGCACTGTCTAATTCTACTAAAAAGCGGCGTCTACTGCGTTGCTTAACTTTGCAATACATAAAGCATTGCAGTGGTTTCATGTTTTGTATTCGCACCTTTTTAGCTTTGGGCGCTTTTGATTTATCAGATACACCCCAGGAAAAATGGAAAATGACGTTCATCGGCGCACGGTAAACAGCCGCCGCCCCATTCCGGGCGCGGCGGCTGTTTTTTGGTTTACTTGGCGGCGCGGCGGCTGCCTTTGCCGCCGGTCTTTTTGGCGCGGGTCCCCTTGCCGGTCTGGGTGCGGGTCGACTTCGGCTTGGCGGCGCCGCGGGGCTTCGGCAGCGGCGGGGCTTTTTCCAGCAGCTTGTCCGGCACCGGTTCCAGCCGCCAGATCTGGTTTTCGCCGTTCACGTCCTGCCAGATCTGTGCCTGCGTGCCGTTGTCCATGCGCAGGCCGACCAGGTCCAGCACTTTATCCGCCAGCACGTTGTGCAGCTTGACGCCGCTGCCCGCGGGGACCACTTCCCACCGCTGGCCTGCGCCGGTCGTCGCGCTCCACTGGTGTACCCAGGTGCCGTTGACCACGCCGCTCATCGCCAGGTCCATCACCTTGCCGGTAAAGCGGTTGCGGATGCGGTACTGGCCGTCGGCGGTTTCCTCAAAACTCCACTGCTGCCAGGGCTGCCCTTCATAGCTCCACAGCCGCACCGAAGCGCCGTTCTCGGTGTTGAAATCGGCAACCTCCAGCACACGGCCGTTGGCGGCGGCGATGGTGTAGAACATCCCTTCCTGCAAAACGGTTTGTGCGCTACGCTTCATTGTTCGTCTCCCCTTTCCCGGGCCGGGCCCGGTGCTGTTTGCCCTATTATACCATGCCGCGCCCGCGCAGTTTCGCCAAAAATAAGTGGCCCGCTTTGTGGAACCTGCCTGTCTGCGGGGAGAAAGGCTTGCAATTTGCGCCCGCTTCCTTTATCATAAGAAATAGTTTTGTACCAAAGGAGGACCCGGCCGCCATGAGGATCGCCTTGATCGCCCACGATTCCCGCAAAGAGCTCATGACCCAGTTCTGCACCGCCTATGTCCGCATCCTGTCGGAAAACGAGCTGGTCGCCACCGGCGTGACCGGCAAGCTCGTGGCCGAAGCCACCGGCCTGCCGGTGCGCTGCCTGTACCCCGGCAACTGCGGCGGGGCCGAGCAGATCTCTGCCATGATCGCCTGCGGCGAGGTGGATATGCTGCTGTTCTTCCGCGACCCGGTCGGCGCGCGCGCCGACGAACCCAACGCCGTCACGCTGCTGCGCCTGTGCGATACCCACACGATCCCGGCGGCGACCAACATCGCCACGGCCGAAGTGCTGATCCACGGCCTGGAGCGCGGGGACCTCGCCTGGATCGAAGTCCAGCGCGGCCGCAAATAAACAAACCCAATAAACAAACAAAACACGCCCTGCCGCTTTTCTGCGGCAGGGCGTATTTAGCTTATGCGTGGGATCATTCCGCCCCGGCGGGGCACATGCGGCCGATGCCCTGGATGCGGTCGATCAAAAAGCCGGACACCGTCACGGTCACAAGCGACCAGGCGATGCGCTGCACGGGCAGGTAGCTCAGCGAAAGGACCAGCACGGTCAGGTCGGTCACAAGATAGCTGCGCGCCATGCGCCAGCCGGTCAGTTTGGAGATGACCAGCGCGAGCGCGTCGTCACCGCCGCTGGAACCGCCCTGCCGCACAATGAGCCCGACGCCGACGCCGACAAACACGCCGCCGAGCAGCGCCGCAAGCAGCGGCCAGGCCGAAAGGTCGGGCAGCAGAAACGGCAGGCCCTCCCACACTTTAAAGCAGACGGCCACCGCGGCTGTCGACACCAGCGAGGTGCGGATAAACCCGGCCCCCAGGTAGCGCAGCGCCAGCAGGTAGCACAAAAGGTCCAGCACCGGCGACACGACCGACGCGGGCAGCCCGGTCCAGTGGTTGGCAAACAGAAGCAGGCCAAGCACGCCGCCCTCGGTGATGGAGGTGCGGCTGTGGATGTTGTGCAGCCCGAACGTCAAGATGGCCGCGCCCAGAAGCATGGGCGCCAGATTGGCCGGGCGCAGCAGCTCCGCCAGCGCGCGCAGCTGCCGAAGAACGAACTGTTTTGTTTTTGAAAACATGATATTTCCTTTACAGTTGCATACGGTTCCCACCGGCAGCCCAGGCGGCGTCCGGCGGCACGGGATACAGTTTTGCGGGGAAATATCACATTCTTTCTTTAAAATTTTACAATGACTACGGGGGTACAGCTCTAGTGTACCATATCCCGGCGCGCCGCGCAAGTCCGCCCACCGCGGACAAAACGCAAAAAAACGGCGGGGACCCGTGGGTCCCCGCTTGGGACAGGCGAAAAGTTTCCTGTTTGCCCAATGGCAGAGCTTTTGCCTCGCAAGGCGCATGGACGGCTCCCGGCTGCGGGGGAGCCGTCCATGCGGCACAGGCCGCGGCTGCGGGTTCCCGGCAGGGCCATGTTGGCCGGCTGATTTATGCTTGCGGTTCAGATACCGTTACGGAAGTCTTGCCGTAATAGCCGGTCAGACCCCAGCTCTCCGGACCCGGGGTCAAATCAGCGAAGTAAAGCAGCCACGGGCGTTGTTCATCTGTCAGGGGTGCGATCACCACATCGGAAAGGCTGCTGTCCAACAGCAATGCCTCACGCGCATCCAGCGCGGCGGCAAACGCTTGTGCCTGACCCGAGGCGAGTTCATAACAGGCTTCGAGACTGGTGGCAAAATGGTTGTCCTGTCCTTCCTTGACTGTATGGCTGCCGATACAGGCCATGCAGACGAGGAGAAGTACGGCCACAAAAGGCAAACGGCGGGTTTGTTTTTGCAGCGCGCGGGCAAGCCCTGTGAGAGATACGCCTTTTACCCGCTGTAACCAGCCAAGTACCAGGAATTCAGTGGAGGCTAACCCCAAAATAAAAACCATCCATACGACATTGATAAGCCGCCCCGCACCGATGCCGCCCATTGAGTAGGAAGGTAAAAAAATCATGCCCCACATCAAAACAAAAGTGGCGGCAGCACCGAGCCAGGGGTGGCGAAAAGCCGTGTCGTTCAGCGCTTTTGTGCGGCTCAACCCGGCCAGCGGCCATGCCAGCAAAGCCAGCAAACAGAGCAAAGGCACGTCCAGCCAGCGAATCCACTCGGAGGCCGCCAGCAGGAAACTTTTGACCACGGCCTCCAAAAAACCGGCGCCGGAGAACCCACCGACCCGCACGCGGGTGCCGGGAGCCGTCAAGTTGATGACCAACCCGAGCACGGCTGCGGCCAGCGCGGGCAGGTGGAGAAAGCGGCGCCGCCGGGCGCACAATACCAGCGCCATGAACAGGATCAGAATATTAAGGAGCCCAACTACCTGATGGCCGCCGCCAATGAACAGCCCGGCCAGAACGCCGCCAATGATCAAACCAAAGCGGCTGCGCGGCGTCGAAGCGCCAGGCAGAGCCAGCGCCAGCGTGAACCCCGCATTGAGCACGGCTACGGCAAAAAACAGTTGGTAATTCACAGCGCCGTTGAACCAGTAAAGACCCTCCACGGGGTTTGGCATACCCTGTACAAAAGAAAACAAAAACAGCAGGGCCAACGGCAACGCCAGCATAGGCATACCGGGGGCGAGCCGGCGCAGTATCAGCCGGGCGGCAAAATACAGGCAGAAAAACAGAGGAACCACAACGCAGAAAAATGTCAGCCCGTACCAGGCGTTACCGAATAGTCCGGGCTGCAGTGCCAGCACGAAGCCGGAGACATACAGACCCTGCCAGTTGTTGAAATACTCAACCGTGGTCTGCAAGGCTGCGCCCAGCAACCGGGGCAGGTCGAAACCGTATTCGACAAATACGGCATGGGTGATGCCTGCATAGCCGAAGTCGTCGGCCATAGGACGGGCAAACAGCCCCAGCAGGGCGGCGGGCAGCAGCAAAACAAGGATCAGTACTATAAATAGCCGCCGCCATCTCCGGGCGGTTTGATCGTTCAAAAACTCCATATGCAGGTCCTTTCCGCGCAAACCCGGCATGCGGCAAAAAAAAGCGCTGCCGGGTAAAGCATTTTTGTAATCATTCTAACACAGATGGCGAAAAACTGGCAAGCCGACAACGAAGGGAAAAGGAGCATAAGGGCAATGCAAGACTTCCAATAGAAAGCTTATGGTGTTACGGCGTGCATTGCGCACCAAAAAGGACCCGCACCAGTCCGGGAAGAATCTGGTGCGGGTCCTTTTGTTTTATGCGATGTAACCGCTACGCGGCGGCCGATACATTCCGATGCAAGAAGTATCCCTGCTCGGGCTTAAAAAGGCGGCAGCCGGTGCGGATACAGGCGGTTGATTTAGATATGCCACTTCCAGTCGCGGACTTCGGGCAGATCCTGGCCATATTCGTGGATATAGCTCTTGTGGTCGACCAGCGTGTCGTTCATCTTCTGGATGAGGTACGCGCCGCGGTTGCCCAGGCTGGGCAGGTGCTGGATGGCATCCTTGACCAGGTGGTAACGGTCGATCTCGTTCTGCACGCGCATGTCGAACGGCGTGGTGATGGTGCCTTCTTCCTGGTAGCCATGGACGCTCAGGTTGCGGTTGAAGCGCTCGTAGGTCAGCTCATGCACCAGCGTCGGATAGCCGTGGAAGTTGAAGATGATGGGCTTGTCCTTGGTGAACAGCGCGTTGTAGTCGGCGTCGGTCAGGCCGTGCGGATGCTTGGTGCTGGGCTGCAGCTTCATCAGGTCGACAACGTTGATGACGCGGATCTTCAGCTCGGGCAGCGCGTCGTGCAGGATGGTGACGGCGGCCAGCGTCTCCAGCGTCGGGGTGTCGCCGCAGCAGGCCATGACGATGTCCGGCTCGGCGCCCTGGTCGGTGGAGGCCCACTCCCAGATGCCGATGCCCTGGGTGCAGTGCTTGACAGCCTGCTCCATGGTCAGCCACTGCGGACGCGGATGCTTGGAGGTGACGAGCACGTTGACATAGTCGCGGCTCTTGATGCAGTGGTCGAAGCAGCTCAGCAGGCAGTTGGTATCCGGCGGCAGGTACAGGCGCACGACGTCGGCCTTCTTGTTGGCGATGTGGTCCAGGAAGCCGGGGTCCTGATGGGTGAAGCCGTTGTGGTCCTGCTGCCAGACGTTGCTGGTCAGCACCAGGTTCAGGCTGGCGATGCTCTGGCGCCAGGGCAGCTGGCTGCAGACCTTGAGCCACTTCGCATGCTGGGCGACCATCGAGTCGACCACGCGGATGAAGCTCTCGTAGCTGGCGAAGAAGCCGTGGCGGCCGGTCAGCAGGTAGCCTTCGAGCCAGCCTTCGCACATATGCTCCGAAAGCATACTGTCCATGATGCGGCCGTCGGTGGCCAGGAACTCGTCGCCGGGCACGGTGGCGCTGTTCCAGTCGCGGTTGGTCGCCTCAAAGCACTTGTACAGGCGGTTGGACATCGTCTCGTCGGGGCCAAAGACGCGGAAGTTCTTGGCGTCGGCGTTGAGCTTGAGCACGTCGCGGATGTAGCCGCCGACCTCGATCATGTCCTGCTTCTCGACGCTGCCGGGGAACGGGATGTCAACGGCATAGTCTTTGAAGTCGGGGGTGCGCAGGTCGCGCAGCAGCTTGCCGCCGTTGGCGTGCGGGTTGGCCGCCAGGCGGCGGTCGCCGGTCGGGGCCAGCTCCTGCAGCTCGGGGATCAGCGTGCCGTTTTCGTCAAACAGCTCTTCGGGGTGGTAGCTGCGCAGCCACTCTTCCAGCTGGACCATGTGCTCTTCCTGGTTGGGCATGCCAACGGTCAGGTCGATGGGCACCTGGTGCGCGCGGAAAGTGCCTTCGATCTGCTTGCCGTCGACCTCTTTCGGGCCGGTCCAGCCCTTCGGGGTGCGCAGCACGATCATCGGCCAGCGGATGACTTCGGGGCGGTTGCCGCTGCGGCAGGCAGCCTGGATGCTGTGGATCTCCTCGATCACGGTGTCCAGCGTTTCGGCCATCTTCTCGTGCATGGTCATCGGGTCGTCGCCCTCGACAAAGTACGGCTTCCAGCCGCAGCCCAGGAAGAAGTGCTCGATGTCCTCGTGGCTCATACGGCCGAAGATGGTGGGGTTGGAGATCTTATAACCGTTCAGGTGCAGGATGGGCAGCACAGCGCCGTCGCCCACGGGGTTCAGGAACTTGTTGGACTGCCAGGAGGTGGCCAGCGGGCCGGTCTCGGCTTCGCCGTCGCCGACGGTGACGGCGCAGATCAGGTCGGGGTTGTCAAACACAGCGCCGAACGCATGGGCGATGGAATAGCCCAGCTCGCCGCCTTCGTTGATGGAACCGGGGGTCTCGGGCGCAACGTGGGACGAGATGCCGCCGGGGAAGCTGAACTGCTTGAACAGCTTGCGCATGCCCTCTTCATCACGGCTGATGTTGGGGTACACTTCGCTGTAGGTGCCGTCCAGGTAGGCGTTGGCAACAAAGAAGTTGCCGCCGTGGCCCGGGCCGGAGATCAGGATCATGTCCTGGTCGTACTTCTTGATGACGCGGTTCAGATGTACATAGACGAAGTTCTGGCCGGGAACGGTGCCCCAGTGGCCAACGATCTTCTTCTTGACATCGTCGCGCGTCAGCGGGCGGCGCAGCAGCGGGTTGTCCAGCAGATACAGCTGGCCCGCCGCCAGGTAGTTCGATGCCCGCCAGTAGGCGTCGATCTTTTTCAGTGCGGTTTGATCCAACATACGGATTCCTCCTTGTGTGGTGGGATATACGGGAAAAACGGAGCTCAGCCCCGGTTTTCGGCTTGCAGGGCGGCGCGTTCGGCTTGCAGCGCGCCGCGGTAACGGCCCAGGAACGCCGTGAACCCGGCGCGGTCGGCCTCGGTGGGGGCCAGCGTGCTGGCCGGGGCCCCGGCAAACACGCGCTCATGCAGGTAGGCGGCCAGCGTTTCGCCGGGGGCCTTGTTCAGCGCATAGGCGGCCAGCAGGGCCATGCCGTAAGGCCCGCCCTCGCCGGCGGTCTGGCGCACCGTGACCGGCGCGGCCGCCGCCGCGGCCAGATAGCGCTGCGCCACGCCGGGGGTCTTGAACAGCCCGCCGTGCCCGGTCAGCGTATCCACCGCGACCTCCTCGCCGTGCAGGATGTCCAGCCCCAGCGCCAGTGTCGCCATGGCGGAATAGATATGCGCGCGCATCAGGTTGGGCAGCGTGAAGGCGCTCTCCGGCCCGCGCAGCAAAAGCGGGCAGCCCGCGTCAAAGTGGGTCACGCCTTCGCCGGAATAGTAGTTGACCGGCACGATGCCCCCGGCGTCCGGCGCGCCCTGCAGCGAAAGCTCGAACAGCTTGGTGAACAGCGCGCCCTTGTCCGGCGCGGTCCCGCCCAGGGCGGCGGCCTGCGCCAGCAGGTCGACCCAGGCGTTCAGGTCGCTCGTGCAGTTGTTGCAGTGCACCATGGCCACCGGCGCGCCGTCCGGCGTCGTGACCAGGTCGATCTCGGGGTAAACGCGGCGCAGCGGCCGCTCCAGCACGACCATCGCAAAGATGCTTGTGCCCGCGCTGACGTTGCCGGTGCGCGGGGCCACGCTGTCGGTGGCGGCCATGCCGGTGCCGGCGTCGCCTTCGGGCGGGCACAGCGGGCAGCCGGGCTGCAGCGTGCCGGTCGGGTCCAGCAGGCGCGCGCCCTCGGGCGTCAGCGTTCCGGCTTCGGCCCCGGCGGGCAGCACGGCGGGCAGCAGCGCGGCGGCGTCGACCGGGTACCCCGCCCGGGCCGCCATGCCGTTAAAGCGGGCCAGCAGGTCTTTGTCATAATCCGTGGCGGCGCTGTCGATCGGGAACATGCCCGAAGCGTCGCCCACGCCCAGCACCTTGCGGCCGGTCAGCTTCCAGTGCACGAACCCGGCCAGCGTTGTGAAAAAGCGCAGCCGCGGCAGGTGTTCCTCTTTGTTCAGCATCGCCTGGTACAGGTGCGCGATGCTCCACCGCTGCGGGATGTTGAAGCCGAACGCCTCGGTCAGCGCTTCGGCTGCCGGGCCGGTGATCGTGTTGCGCCAGGTGCGGAACGGGACCAGCAGCGCGTCGTTTTCGTCAAAAGCCAGATAGCCGTGCATCATGGCCGAAACGCCCAGGCAGCCGACCGTCGTCAGCGGCTGGCCGAAACGGGCCTGTACATCGGCGGCAAGCGCCGCATACGCGGCCTGCAGCCCGGCCCAGATCTCGCTCTCCGGGTAGGTCCAGACGCCGTTTTCCAGCCGGTTTTCCCAGGTGTAGTCCCCCTGGGCCAGCGGCGCGTGGTCGGGGCCGATCAGCACGGCCTTGATGCGGGTGGAACCAAACTCAATGCCCAGCGTACAGCGTTCGGGGCAGAAAGACATAAAAATCAAACCACCTTTCGTAAAATATTGTGCAAGCAGCGGGCAGCGGCCGCCCGGCCGCTGGACCCTATTACCCATAGCATACCATATTTGGCGCACAAAAGCCAGTGGTAATTGTTTGTTTTTGCTGATTTTTGTTATACATTCCCGCTGCGGGCTCAGCCGCCTGAAGCGTCCGTGTGCAGCACAAGGTCGGCCGCGGCCTCGATGCCGTATGCCTGCAGGTAGCCTTCCTCCAGCGGGACCCAGCGCGTGCGGAACATTTCAAAGTTGCCGCCTTCGCGCGCCTGCAGCCGCGCGGCCTGCACGGCGGGCGCGCAGGTCAAAAACACGCGCAGCGTGTACGGCCCCAGCGCCGGGTGGTGGGCATAGCTGCCCTCCAAAACGGTCAGCGCCCCGGCGGGCAGCGCCGCCGCGGGGCCGAATTGGCCGCGGTGGCAGTCGTACGGGCGCGACACCGCCGCGCGCCCGGCGCGCAGCGGGTCCAGCACTTCGGCGCGCAGGCGGGCCAGGTCCATGTTGGCGGCGGGGGTGTGCTCCCAGCCGGGGGCGCGGCGCGCAAACGGCAGATAGTAGTCGTCCGTATGCACAACGGCGCAGCCGAACACGGCCGCCAGCAGCGCGCCCAGCGTCGTTTTGCCGCTGCCGCAGCGGCCGTCCACGGCCACCAGCGCGCCCGCGTCCAGGTCCGCCACGGCCTGCAGGGCCGGGGCAAAGACGGGGTAGCGGCGGCAGGCCGCCAGCGTCAGGTTTCCGCAGGGTTCGGGCATGGGAAAGACCTCCTGTCAAAGTAAAAGGGCGTTGCGCCCGCAAATGATTTGTATTACAATAAAGGACAGCCAGGCCGTACAGGGGAAGGAGGCGCTGCCCTTTGTGGCACCCGATCAAACATTACAAGACCATCCACCACCACAAAATGTGGGTCATGCGCTACTGCTTCCGCTGCGGGCTGTACTGGCAGGGCCTCACGCATGATTTGAGCAAGCTCGCGCCGGTTGAGTTCCTGGCCGGGGCCAAATACTGGCAGGGCAGCTGCAGCCCCAACAACGCCCAGCGCCAGGCCGAAGGCTGCAGCGCCGCCTGGCTGCACCACAAGGGGCGCAACCGCCACCACCTGGAATATTGGATCGACTACGCGCCGGACGGCGACCATGCCATGTCCGGCATGCGCATGCCGGGCCGGTATGTGGCCGAGATGATCTGCGACCGCATCGCCGCGAGCCGCAACTATCTCGGCAGCCAATACACCGACGCCGCGCCCTGGAACTATTATGACCGCAGCAAGGACCACTACCTGCTGCACCCCGCGACCCGCGCCGAACTCGAGCACGCGCTGCGCCTGCTGCGCGACGAAGGCGAGGACGCCTGCTTCGCCTATGTCCGGCGCGAACTTTTGGGGAAGAAGAAATAGTAAAGAGTTCAGAGTTTAGAGTTCAGAGTTCAGATAAGGTGTCCGCGCGCAGCGCGGACGGTTTTATATAGGGGTTTTGCTTCCGGGTGGCGGGCGGCGGGCTGACTGCGGCGCACGGAAAAAGACAAAAGAAGGAGACGAAAACATGTCCATCGAAATCGTGAAAGACTACCTTGCCGGGTTCGGGCTGGCGGAGCGGGTCATCGAGTTTCAGGAGTCGAGCGCTACGGTCGAGGAGGCGGCGCGCGACCTTGGCTGCGAACCGGCGCGCATCGCCAAGACGATGGCGTTCCAGGGGCCGGAGGGGGCCTTCCTTGTTGTGCTGGCCGGGGACGCCCGGGTGGACAACCCGCGCTTCAAGGCGCAGTTCCACACCAAGGCCAGCATGGTCAAGCCGGAGGACCTTGTCGCGCAGGTCGGCCACCCGATGGGCGGCGTCTGCCCGTTTGCGCTGCGCCCCGGCGTGCCGGTCTATCTGGACGAAAGCCTGCGCCGGTTCGACATCATTTTCCCGGCCGGCGGCACGCCGCGCAGCGCCGTGCGCCTGACCGTGCCCGAGCTCGAAGCCAGCGTGCAGAATTTTGCAGGCTGGGTCAATGTGGGGAAGTTTTCTTGATTTTTTAAAAAGCGAGCGCGCAGAGGTGCCGGCGTTCAGATGCGAAACGCGGCCCGGCGGATGTCCCGTTTGGCTGCGGACCTTCTGTTGGTCGTAGGGGAGGGATTTATCCCTCCCGCGGGTGTTTGCGCCGCCGCGGGCTTCGGCGGGATGAGGGCATCCCGCCCTACGGCCGTCCGGGCGGCCGCGGCCGTCCCGTTTGGCCGGTCGTGCCCGGATGGCGTGTAGGGGAGGGGCATGCCCCTCCCGAACCCCCGCGCCGCCGCGGGGTTCCCCGGGCGCACAATGTGCGCCCCTACATGGGTTGCGGTGGCGCGGGGGTTGCGGTTGGCCGCGGATTTTCCCCCGGTCCGTAGGGGCGGGATTCATCCCGCCCGCGGGCGTTCGCGGCGTCGCGGGGTTCCCGGGACGATCTCCGTCCTAAGAGCCGGGCCTTGCGGTCTTTGGCCTCCGAAACGCGCCTGCGGGCGCAGTGGAA